>Ga0180432_10010078_pt1 | contig 11397 bp, 11 predicted proteins | sample SS_ome_10_FD_132414 | JGI IMG/M metagenome (GOLD analysis project Ga0180432, IMG submission 132414) | Hypersaline lake sediment archaeal communities from the Salton Sea, California, USA - SS_1_MS_2 metaG | ecosystem: Environmental > Aquatic > Non-marine Saline and Alkaline > Hypersaline >... | reverse complement strand
AGGCCCGGTGTTCCTCGTAGAACAGATATTCCCGCGTCCCGGAACGCTCCCACCGGGATCAGTGTATCGCCGACAGACAAGGGACAAACAGGATGAGTCGCAGGAAGAACCGGAAATCCATTTTCCATTGGATCGGAATCGGGCTCGGTGCGGTTGGCGGCGTGCTGGTCCTGTTCGTCGGAATCGGGATCGCGTTCGCGCCCGATTACACCCGCAGGACGATCCCGGCCGGCTGGCCGGTGAACGTCACGACCTATCTCGCACTCGACTCCCGGACACAGATCTGGATCAGTGCCTGGCTGCCGGAGGACCTCGAATCGGGCCAGAGGATCCCGACGGTGATCGAGACCTCCCGATATCTCGAGGAATACGACCCCGGCTGGCTCTACCAGGTGCTGCAGACCTGGGGCCTGCAGGCCGACCTCAATCAGGGCCCGGCGGCGCGATTCACGACCAGGGGGTATGCCTTCGTCCGGATCCAGTCCCCCGGTTCCTGCCAGTCGAGCGGGCCGAGACCGGCGGAGTACCCGCCGAACGAGGTCGACGCCATTTCGGCCGGCTTCGACTGGATCGTCGATCAGCCGTGGTCGAACGGGCACGTCGGGGCCATGGGCGGTTCCTACTCGGGCACCACCGCCGAGGTCAGCTGCGCCACCGGGCATCCCGCCCTGCAGGCCGTCCACGTCGTCGCTCCCGATTTCGATCCTTATACGGTCATCCGGCCCGGAGGACTGGGCTCGGCGGAGTTCATCCACGCCTGGGCGCGGATGATCAAAGCCATGGACCTGGACGATATGGACAGCCTCTTCGCGCTCTCCGAGGGGGTGGAGGAACTCTCCTTGTTCCAGAAACTGTTCTACCGGTCGCTCATCCGGGGTCTTCGCCGACCGACGGAGGCCGGCGACCTCGCGATCTTCGAACAGGCCTTGCGAGACAGGCGGGAAAATACCGGGCTCTACGCCTATCTCGAGCAGATCGAGTACACGGATCAGACCATGCCCGGGTTCGCCTGTGCGGTGGAGGACGTCGCCCTGTACACCTACCGGGCCCGGATCGAAGCGGCGGGCGTCAACACCTACACCCGGGCCGGATGGCTCGACGCCGAGGTCGCCAAGGGCGTGCTGTCAAAGTATCTGACCTTCGCTTCACCCCAGAAAGTGGTAATCGGGCCGACCGGACATCAGCTGAGCAACATCGTGGATCTCTTCGGTGACCAGGGACGGGCGCCCGGTTTCGAGGAAGCGCCGTCCGACATCTGCGAGGACATGTTCACCTGGTTCGATCGCCACCTGAAAGCGGGCACGAATGAAAGCGAGCCCAGACGCATCCTCTACTTCACTTACGGCTTGAACGAGTGGACCGTGACGCCCACCTGGCCCCCCGCGGGGATCGCCGACCGGACCTGGTACTTCGCGCCGGACAACCTCCTGGCGAACGACAGCCCCGCGGGTCGGCAAGGGAACGACCGCTATGAGGTCGATTTCACCGCCACGACCGGCGACGAAAACCGCTGGATGGCCCAGATGGGAAATCAGGTGCACTACGGCGACCGCCGCGAGGAAGACGAAAAACTCCTGGTCTACACCTCGGCTCCGCTCCCGGCCGACCTGGAGATGACCGGCAGTCCGACGGTGCGCCTGTACGTTTCATCCGACTTCGAGGACGGCGCCTTCCATGTCTATCTGGAGGACGTCTCACCCGACGGGAGGGTGACCTATCTCACCGAGGGGATGCTCCGGGCCCGCCATCGGAAAGAGAAGGATCCAACGCAGGCCCCCTTCGTGCCGCTCGGGATCTACCACACTTTCAGGACCGGAGACGCGGCACCCCTGGTGCCGGGCGAGGTCACCGAGATCGGCCTCACCCTGCTGCCCTTCTCCACCGTGTTTCGGGCCGGGCACGCCATCCGCGTGGCGATCGCCGGGCACGACGAGTCGATGGCGCACCGCTGCCCCGAGCAGGGAATGCCGGCCATCACGGTCGAGAGGAACGCAGTCTATCCTTCGCGGCTCGTCCTGCCGGTGCGGGAGCGGACACGCTGAATCATCAGCCGACGGCAGGGACTGCGAACCGGACGGTTGCCTGCACTGTTGCAGAACTATACCCCCGGGACCTCGTTTGAGGGAGTACGCGCCCGGTCTCACTCCAAAAGGAGCACGATCATGACATCCCGTTTTCAGCACGAACGGCTCATCACCTCGATCGGGATGCTGATCCTCCTGACCGCCTGCAACGCCGCCCCGCAGAGTAACGGGCAGACCGGTGACTGGCAGGGCGAGACGACCACCGAGGGAACCACCCTGATCGTCCGGACCACCGGGGGTTCGGTCTGGAGCGGCGAGGGACGTCTGATCGAAGAAGCCGCCATCGGGACCGAAACCCGGGGCGAACACGACCTGCTCGGAGAAGTTGTCGGTATCGACGCCACCGCCGACCGGGTCTACATCTGCGATGCTTCCTATTACACCATCAAGGTGTACGACCGGGCCGGGAACCACGTCGGGAACATCGGCCGCCAGGGCCGCGGGCCGGGCGAACTGATCTGGCCGACCGATGTGGGGATCGATCCGGTCAAGGAGCTTCTGATCGTGCGCGAGGGGGTGGGCGGCATCCTGCACCGCTTCACCCTCGAGGGGGAGTACCTCGAGACCCTGCACCCCGGTCTGCAGGGAGGGTTGAGCGGATCGAACCTGCTGCTGCGCGTCACCCGTACCGGAGTGCCGATCGTAACGCAATTCACCTACCGTCCGGCACCCGAGACCGACCTGGGGTACGTGAACACCTATATTTTCTTCGCCCTCGATGCAACCGGCGCCATCATCGACACCCTGCGCCTGCCCGAATACGAACACGAGCACTTTATTCTGACCGCCGTGGCCGATGAGCAGGGGAACTACCGCCCCGAGCCGGTGCCCTTCGGTCCCCAGGAGGTCTGGAGCCTGACCTGGGAGGGCGCTCTCATCACCGGCTATGCAGCTGACTATCGCTTCGAGGTCCACTACCCTGACGGCCGGCGCACCGTCATCGAGCGCACCGCCGAGCCGGTCCGGGTGCTTGGAACCGAGAAGGCGTGGTACACGCGCCGGGTTCAGGCCATCATGCGGCACTTCCGGCCCGGCTGGGCCTGGAACGGGCCCCAGATCCCGGACACCAAACCGTGGTACGCCGCCGTCATCCCCGACCGCAGCGGTCGCCTCTGGGTACTTCGCACCGGCGAGGGCCGGCCGGTCGAGGGCTGGACCGAACCCGACGACTGGCGCGGGTGGGAACGCTCCCCGGCCTGGGCCGAGGACACCTGGTTCGAGGTCTTCGAGGAGGCAACCGGCCGCTACCTGGGGCGGGTGCCCGTGCCGGAAGGCTTTGCGTCGCAACCGGAGCCTGTCATCGAAGGCGACTCTTTCATCTGCCTGACCGTAGACGACGAGGGCCGGCCGATCGTGCGCCGCTATCGACTCCAGATCCCCCCGCCCGCCTGAACCCCCGGGGCAATCGCCGCCGGCCGCTTGAATCGCGGTTGGACCCTCCGGCCCGAAGGCGTACAATACGCCGAGCCCGCCCGGGCGGAGGAGGGTTGAGGACCATCGACGAGATCGGACGCATCATCGCTGGCGAGGGTCTGCGGATCGGCGCCATCAAGTTGAGTCCCGGGGATCCCTTTCAGTGGGCTTCGGGTTACCGCATGCCGATCTACAACGACAACCGTATGTTTCTCTTCCATCCCGGGATACGGAAGGTGATCGTGGCCGGCCTGGCCGATCTCATCGCCGGGGCCGGGGCCGATCCGGAGGTAGTCGCCGGCACAGCCACGGCCGGGATCCCCCACGGCGCTTCTCTGGCCGACCACCTCTCCCTGCCCTTCATCTACATCCGGGATAAACCGAAGGGGCACGGTCTGAAGAACCGCATCGAGGGGATCGATGCCGACCGCGATCTGGAAGGACGGCGGGTGGTGGTGATCGAGGACCTGGTTTCGACCGGGGGCAGTTCGGCCCGCGCGGTCGAGGCCGTGCGCGAGGCCAACGGGCGTGCCGATCACTGCTTCGCGATCTTCAGCTACGGTCTGGAGCGGGCCGCCGAAGCCTTTGGGGCCCTCGAGCCCCCCTGCACGGTCCGTTCTCTGCTGACTTTCGATGTTCTGCTCGCCACCGCCCGCGAGAGCGGCAGTTTTACCGACGACGAGCTCGCCCTGCTCGACGAGTGGCGCCGCGATCCCTTCGGCTGGGGCGAGAAGCACGGGTTTCCGAAAGTCGAGTGAGCGGTGGAAAGGAGCCGGAACGTGAGCCAGCTCTCAGCAGCCCGGGAAGCGGCCCGGGCGATGGTCTGTCTGCCCCTGGACGGCCTCGACAGCCTGGCCGATATCCGGGAGCGGCTGGAACTGCTCGGCTCTTTCGTCGGCATCTTCAAGATCGGCAAGGAATCGTATACCCGGTTCGGGCCGGCGGTGATCGATGAAGTCCATCGGTCCGGCAGCGGGGTTTTCCTCGACCTGAAATACCACGACATCCCCAATACGGTGCGCGGGGCGGCCCGGGCCGCGGCCGAACTCGGCGTCAGCCTGTTCAACGTACACGCCGCGGGGGGGCGGGCGATGATGGAAGCGGCCCGCGAGGGAGCCGAGAGCGCAGCCGGAGCCGGCCGTCGGCGCCCGAAGATCGTTGCCGTAACCGTGCTGACCAGCATCGACGAAGAGATCCTGAACACCGAATGCGGCGTGCCGGGCGATCTCGAGACCCAGGTCCTGCGGCTGGCACATCTGAGTGCTACCGCCGGTCTGGACGGGATCGTCTGTTCGGCTCTCGACCTGGAGACCCTGCGCCCCGAACTCGAACCCGGTTTCATGTACGTCACCCCGGGGATCCGGGGCACGACCACCCCGGCCGGGGAGGACCAGAAACGGGTCATGAGTCCGGGTCGGGCGGTTGCCGCCGGTTCGTCGCTGCTCGTGATCGGGCGGGCTATCACCGCCGCCGCCGATCAGCAAGCGGCGGCCGGTGAGGTCCTCGATGATATCGCCGAAGCCCTCGATCAACAGGGCGACTGAGAGGCAACCGGGAACCGGAGGACGGGAAAGGGAGGCAGGAGCGGTGTCATACACCTTGCTCGGGAAACAGGTGCGCGGACGGTTCGGCTTCCCCTCGGGAGTAATCGCCACCAACGACGACACCGCCCGGTGGATGCTCGAAAACATCCCTCAACTGGGTTTCTTCGTGGGCAAGAGCACGACAATCGAACCGCGCACGGGGTACGCCGAGGACATTCTCACTCAACCCGCTCCGACCGCTCTCTGGAACGCGGTCGGCTATGCCAATCCGGGCCTGGAACCGATGGTGGAGAGCTTCCGGGCTCTGCGGGCGAGCGCTCCGCCCGATGTCTTCCTGCTGGCCCAGATCGGGGAGAGCAGCGAGGCGGGTTTCGCGCAGGCCGCAGCGGCTTTCGAAGCGGCCGGAGATGTGGACGGGATCGAGATCAACGTCTCCTGCCCGCATGTCGAGAAGGGGGGCATTCTGATCGGCTCCGATCCCGAGTGCGTGGCCGGGATCGTGGCGGCGGTCCGGCGGGTGTGCCCGCGGCCCCTGGTGGTCAAGCTCAATGCCGGTGTGGAGCGCCTCGAAGAGGTCGCCCGGGCCGCAGTCGAAGCCGGGGCCGACGCCCTGTCGGCCATCAATACCCTGGGAGGCCCGAATCCCGAGCTGACCAACGGTTTCGGAGGGCTCTCGGGGCCCCCGATTTTCCCCGTTACCCTCGACACCGTCCGCCGGCTCAGAGCGGTGACCGGGGTGCCCTTCATCGTCATGGGCGGCATCCGGGGCGCGGCCGACATCCGCCGGCTCGACGACATAGATCCGGGCTTCTTCTACGCTATCGGTTCGTCTCTGGGCGGCCTCGACTCGGCCGGGATCCGGGAATACTTCCAGCGGCTCGAAACCGACCTGGCCGAAGGGACCGACTCGGCCGCCGAACTGACCCTCGACCGCCCGCTGATGACTTACCGCCCCTTCACCGTAGCTGCGGTGACCGACTACGGCCCCAAGCTGCGCCGGATCCGTTTTTACGAGGATCTGGAGGCCGCAACGGGGCAGTTCGTCTTTCTCAAGCTCGGAACCGGACTGGCCCGGCCCTTTTCGGTCGCGGCCTGCGGCTCCGGGCTCGAACTGGTCGTGCGCCGGGTCGGACCGATGACCGAGAAGGTCTTCGAACTGGTCCCCAACAGCATCGTGCGTATCCGCGGCCCCTACGGCGGGGCCTTCGAGCTGCCGGCCGGGCGGGAGGTCGTCTTTGTGGGCGCGGGGTGCGGAATCGCCCCGGTCCATCACGCCGCCCGGTGTCACGAGGGCCCGAAACGGATCGTGGTGGGCGCCACGACTTCGGCCGAACTGGTCTACCTCGAGGAACTGCAGGCCCTCGGGCCGGTAGCGGTTTCCACCGACGACGGTAGCCGCGGCTTTGCGGGATTGGTGACCGAACTGCTCGCCGAGCATCTGGCCGATGATCCCCCCGCCGGCGCCCTCTTCTTTACCTGCGGTCCCGAAGTGGCCATGGCCGGGGTGGACGCGATCGCCCGACGCTACGCCGATCCGGAGCAGATCCACCACCTGGTGGAGCGGATGACGAGTTGCGGAATCGGGATCTGTGGAAAATGCTCGACCCCGTCGGGGGAGCGGGCCTGCGTAGACGGTCCGGTCTTCACCGCCGCCCGGTTTACACCGGGCACGTATACCCGCGACAAGACGGGAGCGAAGGTTGCGGGGGTGACTGCAGGACCGGGGAGCGAGTGCGAGCTCTGAGCCGCCGCGTCAGTCCAAGGGGGCGGGCAGGTCGAGCAGGGCCAGGAAGGGCGTGAGCATCCGTTCGGTCAGACCCCAGACAAAATGCTCTCCGAGCCGGTAGCCGGGGGCCCTCAGGTTGAACTCCCGAACGGTGATCTCTTCTTCCTGCAGGCTCTCCCGCAGCCGGCGCAGGGGCACCCAGAGAACCAGATCGACTTCATCGCGGGCGTGTGCCGGCGGGCGGACAGGAAGACCGAAGACGTAGGGCCGGACCAGGATGGGAGGCAGGTGTTCGTGCGCGGGGCTCAGGTCGTCCAGCTCGCCGAGCAGGTCGGCGTCCGAGAGAGCTACCCCGGTCTCTTCGCGGGTCTCGCGGATGGCGGTTTCGAGCAGGTCGGCATCTTCGGGTTCCCTGCGGCCGCCGGGCATGGCCATCTGACCCGACCAGGGATCGCCTTCGCGCTCGCTACGCTTGATCAGCAGGATCTCCAATCCCTCTTCCCCTTCGACCAGCACAGCAGCCACGGCGGCCGGGATCCGGCCGTCCATCTCGGCCCGCCGGGGCCGGCGGGCGGCCAGACGTCGGCGTATGTCGGTGAAGTCGCTGCTCATCGGGTTTGCTCCTGACCGGCCCAATATGCAGATCGGATGCCGGCCGGGACTACCCTCTTCTGCCCGTGAGCCGGGCAGATGGCGGGCTCGACGACCACAGGCGGTACGAGGAGGATACCGGCCGCAATCGGCGGCAGGAGACGGGAATCAGCGAACGGTGTCGGCGAGCGCCGCCAGGTAGGGACCCAGAATCGTTTCGTCGGGAGGAGCCACCGGTACCAGCCGGGCCGCGACAGCCAGCCGGGCGTTCTCCTCGTGCCGCAGCCGATCCCGAACCGCCGGCAGGACGCGGGTGGAGAGCAGGGAAAAAACCGGCGGGCGCGGTGTGCCCCGCGGCCGGTTCGTGAGCGAGGTCGTCATGACCACGACCAGATCGAGCCCGGGCACGAGCACAATATACTGCCCGCCGTACCCGCTGGCGTAGTGGACGTCGTAGCCCCAGATCCGACGGTACCACCAGAGGTAACCGTATCCGGAACGACCGGGCCGTCCGACGGTCGGCGCGAGCGAAGCGCTGACCCATTCCGGACTCAGGAGCTGCTTTCCCCGATATGAGCCGCCGTCGAGATACAGCCGCCCGAAAGCAAGCATCTCCCGGGGGGTGAAGTGCATGTTGTTTCCCCCCAGGTAGTAGCCCTGCGGGTCGCGATCCCAGGCCGGCATCGCAATCCCCATCGGTTCGAAGAGGTGGCGGCGGCCGAAGGCCAGGGTACTCATTCCCGTTGCCCGGGTCAGGATCACCGAGAGCAGGTGGGTGTTACCGGTCGAATAGACCATCCGCCGGCCCGGCTCGTTCAGCAGGGGCCTGTCCAGAGCGTACCGAACCCAGTTCCGGCTGGCGATCCAGGCATCGTAGTTGCCGAAGCTGGTTCCTTCGAGCCCGCTTGACATGGTCAGCAGATGGCCGATCGTGATCTCCCGTTTGCCCGGGTCGGTCTCGGCCGTGAAGTATTCGGGCAGGATGTCGGCTACCGTCTGTCCCAGGCTGTCGAGGTGCCCCTGTTCGAACGCCAGGCCGACGAGGGCGGAGAGAACGCTCTTGGATACCGATTTGACATTCACCCGGGTATGGGGCGTCACACCCGGGGCGTAGTGCTCGATGATGAGGGTGTCGCGCCACGAGACCAGCAGACTGGTCAGAGGAACCGCATCGGCCGCCCAGTCGTTGATCCGGGCATTCCAGACGCTGTCGGGCAAAGCCGGCGGCAGAGGCGCCGCCACGGATATCGGAGCCGGTTCATCGCGGCCCGAAGCCAGAACGATGGCCCCGAGCAGGAGCGACATCGCCAGCACCGGCGGCAGGCTCCTGAGGATCAGGCGCCGGCGCTTCTCCCGACGCACCTCGCGTCTGTCGCGGGGGATATCCATCTCACCCCTACATACCGTGTTGGAGGCATCCAGGTTGCGTTCTGTCTCCCGGACTCGATCCGAACCGACTTTACTTCTTCTTGATCACCGCCCGCCAGCCGGTCGGGTTGGTGATCGGCTTCAGGTTTGCGCTCCAGGCTTGAACCCGCTCGATGAGAAAGAAGAGGTCGGGATCGATGTCGCGGGCCGTTTGCAGAACCCCGGCAATCTGGCGATGGGGGGTGGTCAGGTAGATCAGGTTTACCGGACCCTGCGGGCCTTCTCCGCTGAGTCGGGCCAGAACGACGCAGTGATCCCGCAAGGCGTTCATGATCTCCTGCGCCCGCTGAGTGGAGATGATCCTGACAGTGTACATTCCCGGCGAGAAGCGGCGTTCGAGGTAGATGCCGAGCGCGTTGCCGGCGGCGAAACCGCCGGCATAAAACAGTACCAGGAAGGGATGATGATCTATCTCGGCCACGACCTGGGAGATGGCAAGTACCCAGATGGCAACTTCGAAAAAGCCGAGCACGACAGATATCTTGATCCGCCCCAGAACGACCGAGATGGTCCGGAAGGTCCCGAGGGGAACATCGATCAGACGCAACAGGAAGATGACGAGGGCGACCGCCCAGACAGGCAGGGTCTGCAGGAATTCCATCCGGGAACCTCCAGAGTGCAAAAGATGCGGGGCATATTCCTGTCCGGGTAGTGTACGTCCCACCCCCGATGTCATCGTTCCGTCACGGCCTTTTCATACCGTTTGCTCCTCCTGGAACGGGTTGTTACATTCTTCCGGATTCCGGGAAAGCACCTTCAAGGGAGGGATACATGAAACGCGTTCTGGCTCTGGCCGCCGCCTTCGGCCTGGTCCTGATCTTCTCGAACGGCTGTGAGAAAAACGAGACGACCGGCCGGTACGAGATCGTCGGTTACTTCTCCTGGCCGACCTTCTTCATCTACAACACCGATGCCACCACCTCGACCGATGACTTCTGGAACCCCATCACCGGCGGTACCCCCGTCACCGACGCCACGGTGGTGGTTACCAACAACACCACCAGTGATGAAGTGACTCTGACCTACCACCCGCCGGGCGATTATCACCTGGTCGGGAGGTACATGCCGGAAAGTGAAAACTGGTCTCAAGACGCCGGGGATGAGATCTCGGTTTCGATCACGATCGGTGATCAGACCTATACCGGCGGCCCGACTGCGACTCCCGATGCCGTGGCCACGATTACGGCCCCGGCGGATGAATCGCAGGTCAGCCAGCCCTTCGATCTGACCTGGACCCTGGCTCACGAGACCGCCGCTGCGTCTCATGTCGTGGTCAGTGTCAGCAATTACAACATCGATCCTTCTGTAATGGAATCGTGGCTGCTGCCGAGTACGACGACTTCACGCGAAATCAGCGGCTATCCGCCGGCGGAGCTCTACTACCTGCGGACTTTCGCGGTCAACCGGATGGCCATCACCGGTCACGGTCAGACCTATTACGCGTACATCGGGTCGACCGGATACAGCATGGCCTCGAGGGTCGAGATCATCTCGGGGGGGCGCTGATCAGCGGGCGATTTCGACCAGTCGGTAGGTAATCCGGGAACGATTGATCCAGATGCGCTGCGGCGTGCGGGTGGTGGACCGGCGATAGTACCGGGCCAGGTGGTTCGGATGCTCGTAGTAGATGAGTCCCAGACCGATCGCCCAGCGGTAGATGATCGGTTCCCGGATACCGGCCTCGTGATACACCTCCACGACCTCGTACTCCTTACCAAAGATGGTCTCACGCTCTATCGAGGCGATCCGGAACAGGTCGGTAACGCCTGAACGCCAGATCACTTCGTACCGGTACTGCGAGGTCAGCAGGCGCCGGGCCGAGTGGAGCCTGCGGCTGAAGGCCTGGTACAGCCCCCGTTCGGTTTCGAAGAGAAAGCAGTCATCGCCGGTCAGGAACCGGATCCGCCAGACGGGAGTGGTGATGTCTCCGGGATCGGGGCAATCACCCTCCACGTCCGGCCGACCTGCTTCGAGGACTCCACCGTCGGCGATATCGATCCGGACGATCTCGGGCGCACCTGGCGTACCGGTACTGTCGATGACGATCCGTTCGAAGATCCAGGCCCCCCGCCCCCGGTGGGTGATGGCCAGCGGGCCGGTCCGGGCCTCAGAACCGGCCGGCACCCTTCCGCGCGCCGCACAACCGGCGAGCAGGGCAATCATCAGGCCTGCAAGACAATACCGATACATGACGTAGATCCTCCGGTAACACAGACGATCCCGAACGGGATGTCTATATGCTTCTTTCACTCCCCGGTCTGCAGGACGAGCGAACCATCCAGAAGTTCACAGGCTACGATCTCGAGAGGCTGGATGAAGTTGAAACCCCGATCGTCGACAACCTCTCCGGTGCCGATATCGTAGCGGATGCCGTGGTGTGGACAGCGCCAGATCCGCCCCTGAAGTCGCCCGCCGTCCATCCGTTGGGGTATGTGGCCGCAACGATTCCGGAAAGCATAGGGGCGTCCCTCAACGACGGCGACGATCCAGCTCCGTTCAGCCTCCGCCAGAATGCGGTATTCCCCCTCGGGAGGCAAATCGCCGGGAGCGAAGATTGTCACTTCTGATTCAGTTGCCATACACGTCGGATTCCCCTGAAGAGAACGTGCCT
>Ga0180432_10010077_pt1 | contig 11398 bp, 10 predicted proteins | sample SS_ome_10_FD_132414 | JGI IMG/M metagenome (GOLD analysis project Ga0180432, IMG submission 132414) | Hypersaline lake sediment archaeal communities from the Salton Sea, California, USA - SS_1_MS_2 metaG | ecosystem: Environmental > Aquatic > Non-marine Saline and Alkaline > Hypersaline >... | reverse complement strand
TTGACCCCCCGCTGACCAAATCGCGCACAGCCTGACCCGCACAGCTTACCCAGCTTAACATGTCTTTTTGCATTTTCTCTGCCACGATCGCGCACGCCACCCCCGTTTTTTGCTCAAAAACTGCCCCCCCTTTGCCGCACTTTCGTCAGTACCCCTGCTATGGGGCCGGGCGACTGTGGTTTCTACCAGGTTGTCGGATGGCCTTGCAGCTCCGCGCGTCTTGCCGTGTTACGTCTACCCGGCCCGCGATTGAACAACCCGTCGCCGCAGGCGACACTTGGCCTCATGTCTCAATGTCTGCTCTTGTGCCCTTCTTCCTCTTTATTCGTAACTCATCACTCATCACTCATAACTTTCTTCTCGCTCCTGCCGGCGGGTGAAAATCGCTTGACACCGCCGCTCTTGCCGCTAAGCTGTCATGTCTGGGTGGGGTCTGGTCCGGTAACACTTGCCTCGCAAGCAGCCGGTACGCCAGGGTGAACCGTGATGGAAAGTTGGCTTAAGTGGTTTTTAGACAAGGAGTTATCACAATGGCAGCTATCAAGGTCGGAATCAACGGATTTGGTCGTATCGGTCGTACCGTCATGCGTATCATGGCTCAGCGGTCTGACGAGTTTGAAGTCGTGGGCATCAATGATTTGGCTGCCCCGGCCGCCAACGCCCATCTGTTCAAATACGATTCAATCATGGGCCCCTTCAAGGGCACCGTGGAGCTTAAGGATGACAGCCTGGTGGTCGACGGCAAGGCCATCAAGGTCCTCCAGGAGAGAAACCCTGCTGATTTGCCCTGGGCCTCGCTCGGTGCCGAGGTGGTCATCGAGTCCACCGGCGTGTTCCGTGAACGTGAATCGGCCAAGGGCGGCTACGGCGACCACATCAAGGCCGGCGCCAAGAAGGTCATCCTCACCGTGCCCTCCAAGGACGCCATTGACGCCACGATCGTTTTGGGCGTCAACGACGAGCTGCTCACCAAGGACCACGTTTGTGTTTCCAACGCCAGTTGCACGACCAACTGTCTGGCCCCGGTCGCCAAGGTGCTCAATGAGACTTTTGGCATCGAGCGTGGGCTTATGACGACTATTCACGCCTACACCAACGACCAGCGTGTGCTGGATTTTGTGCATTCGGACCTTCGTCGGGCCCGTGCGGCTGCTTTGAACATCATTCCCACGACGACCGGGGCGGCCCGGGCGGTGGGCAAGGTTATTCCGGACCTGAATGGCAAGCTGGACGGCATGGCCATGCGTGTGCCGGTGATGACCGGTAGTGTGGTCGATCTGGTAGCCCAGCTCAAGAAGAGCGCGACCGCCGACGAGGTCAACGCGGCGATCAAGCAGGCGGCAGAGGGGCCCCTCAAGGGTATCCTGGATTACTGTCCCGATCCGATCGTCAGCAGCGATGTTATTGGCAACAACGCCTCGAGCATCTTTGACGCCCTGTCCACGATGGTCATACCGAAGGAAGGCTCGAACATGGTTAAGGTGGTCAGCTGGTACGACAACGAGTGGGGTTATTCGAACCGCACCGTGGATATGATCAAGAAGCTCGCCGCCCTCTAAGGCGGGAGTTGACAGGTAATAACTCAGGCAAAGGGCTCGGATATGGTCATCTGGGCCCTTGCCTTTGCCTGGCTGGGGCGATAGGCTTTTAGAGCGAGCCTCGTTGTTGGGCATGAAAGAACCAAGCAAGCGAAAGGGCATTGTCATGGCCAAGAAAACCGTCGCGGATATAGATCTCAAGGGTAAGCGCGTATTCATGCGGGTGGATTTTAACGTACCGCTCGACGATAAGGGCAACGTTACCAACGACCGGCGGATTCAGATGGCTTTGCCCTCGATCAAGACGGCGTTGCAGGGTGGCGCGCGTTTGGTGTTGGCGTCCCACCTGGGTCGCCCCAAGGGAGTGGCGAATCCGAAGTTTTCGTTGGCGCCGGCGGCGGAGCGTCTGGCCGAGCTGTTGGGCCAAGAGGTCAAGATGGCTCCGGATTGCATTGGTCCTGAGGTTGTGGCCATGGTTGACGCGCTCAAGCCGGGCGAGGTGGTGGTATTGGAGAACCTTCGTTTTCACGCGGGGGAGACGAAGAACGAGCCTGAGTTTGCCAAGCAGTTGGCCGGTCTGGCGGATGCTTATGTGAACGACGCTTTTGGCACGGCGCATCGTGAGCACGCTTCGATGTACGGCGTGCCGGAGGCGTTGGGTGCGGGCAAGCGTGTTTGCGGTTTTCTGATCGAGAAGGAACTGAAGTATCTGGGTGAGGCGTTGAGTGAGCCGCAGAAGCCTTTCGTGGCGATTCTGGGTGGGGCGAAGGTAAGTGACAAGATCAGTGTTATCGAAAATCTGCTGGGTAAGGTGGATCGGATACTCATTGGCGGCGGGATGGCGTATACGTTTTTCAAGGCCCAGGGTTATGACGTGGGCGAGAGTATTTGCGAGTTGGACAAGCTGGAGGTGGCGTCGAGTCTGCTGGCGTCGGCACGGTCGAAGAGTTGCGAGTTGGTGTTGCCGGTGGACAACGTCATCGCCAGCGAATTCAAGGCCAACGCCGAGAACAAGGTCAACACGGGCAATATTCCGGATGGCTGGCAGGGTTTGGATATCGGCCCGGAGACGCGTGAGCACTTTGCGGACAAGATCAGCGACGCCAAGACGGTGGTCTGGAACGGTCCGATGGGGGTTTTTGAGATGGAGCCTTTTGACGAGGGCACCAAGGCGGTGGCGGCGGCGATAGCTGAGGCCACAGACAACGGTGCGACGAGCATCATTGGCGGCGGCGACAGTGCCGCGGCGGTGTCGCTGTTGGGTCTTGACGAGCGGATGAGCCACATCAGCACGGGTGGGGGGGCGAGTCTGGAGTTTCTGGAAGGCAAGGCGTTTGCGAGTCTGGACATTCTTGACGACAAGGAGTAAGGCATCACCGTGCATACGCTGCCGCCTGCAGGACAAGTGATTATGGCTCCGTCCATCTTGAGCGCGGATTTTTCGCGTCTTGGCGAGCACATCCGTGAGGTGGTGGGCGAAGCGGGGTTGTTGCATCTGGACATTATGGACGGTCATTTTGTGCCCAATATTACGATTGGGCCAGTGGTCGTCAAAAAGATTCGGCAGGTGTGTGATTTGTTTTTTGACACACACCTGATGATCAGTGATCCGGCGACGTACGCGCCGCAGTTTGTGCAGGCGGGTTCGGACGGCATTACGTTTCATCTGGAGGCGGTGGCTGAGCCGAAGGCGCTGATCAGGCAGTTGCGGGACTTGGGGGTGTCGGTGGGGGTGTCGATCAAGCCGGGCACGCCGGTGGGGGAGCTGGATTCTATTATCGAGCTGGTGGATATGGTGCTTTTGATGACGGTGGAGCCGGGTTTTGGTGGCCAGTCTTTTTTGCCGGAGAGCCCGCAGCGTTGCCGTGAGTTGCGTGGTATGCTGCGAGAGGATCAACGGCTGGAAGTGGACGGGGGGATCGACGTCGAGACGGCGCCCGTGATCGTTGAGGCGGGGGCAGATACGCTGGTTGCGGGCAACGCCATTTTTGGCCAAGAGGCCCCGGCTGAGGCTGCCCGGGCCATTCGGCAGGCGGCGTTGGGCTGATCGTGACGGCCTGACGTGGCTGTAACAGGAGTAGTTGTCCGTCGAACTCGCAGAAATCGATGTCGGAATTGTTTATGTTTTCGGCGTCGGCTATTTTTTGTCGCTGGTCGGCGGTGAGATTGGGATTGGCGATCTGCTTGTCGGCGGGTCCATAGTGCAGGACCGGGTTCAAGGGCTTGGCTGCCAGTGGCGCAGGTCGCGACTGCGGACCACGTGCGTGTCGTATGTGTCCTAGCCGTTGCGTGATACGTTCTCCAGGTAGAAGTTGTAAAACCACCCGCCCAGGTATCGCAGGCAATGTGGCGCGGTGTAGCTTTCGAAGTTCTGGAGGTCCTTGGACGCGCTGGCCGGTCCATTGCTGCTCGCTGCTGGTGCCGGTTACATAGACCGTGTCGCCTTTATGGCGTAGGCGGCGATCGTCTGGCAAAGCCGTTGTACATTCCCAGGGCGGTCGCTTGGTAGGACTTGTTTAGAGCCACTTTTCGACGCGTTGCGACCAGGTGGCGTCCATGCGGTAGTCCTTGCCCCGTCCCATTGCCCGTGCGGCGGATCGGCGAATGTCTTCGAACTTGCCCAGCCGGTGGTAGTACATCAGAATCGCCCGGCCCTCGACCGTGGCCCAGGCTCCGCCTTTAGACCAATCACCAAACTTACGGTAACCTTCCATCCCTTTGCCGCTGACATTTCCCCGATTCCAGTAGGTGTCATCCAGCCCTGGTGCGTTGGTCAGCAGGAAGTCGAAAGGTCGTATCGCTGGAAACGCCGCAATCTGAGCGTAAATCTTCTTTGTCGTTTGTCGATCGAGCACGCGCAGGGCCGCTGCCTTTCTCAAACGGGTCTCACTCCGGCTGATAAAGCATCGTCAGGTTCGGCACCATCGCGATTCTATTGATCATTGGCATCGTAACGCTCCTTTTGGTTATCTGAGCGTTTGGTTGGATTTTCCTGAAGCGGGCCTTCTTTGTGTCGCCTGCCTGGACGTTACTATCGCTTTCTTGTTGTTATTGAGATATGGACGTAGGTCAGGGTAGGCGAGAGGGTAGGCCCGGATATTTGGCGTGTTATAGTGTTTTTGAACGGTAAGGGTGTGTTGTGTTGCATTTTGCGTGCTAGAGGTTTCGGTCGAGTCGTCGGTACTGGATGGCTTCGGCGAGGTGTTCGGGTTGGATGGTATCGGCGTCGGCGAGGTCGGCGATGGTGCGTGCGATGCGGAGGACCTTGTCGTGGGCGCGGGCGGAGAGGCCCAGTTCGTAGACGGCTTGTTTGAGGATGTGGAGGCAGGGGTCGTCGAGGGGGCAGAATTGGCGGATTTGTCGGGAGGACATTCGGGCGTTGACGCGGATGTCGGTTTGGGCGAGGCGTTGGGCCTGTCGTTGTCGAGCTTTGGTAACCTGGACTCTCATTGTCTCGGATGAGGTTCCGTTACGTTTGCTGGAGAGGTCGCGGAAGGGTACGGCGGGCACTTCGACGTGGATGTCGATACGGTCGATGAGTGGGCCGGAGATGCGGCCGAGGTATCGTTCGATCTGGTTGGGTGTGCATTTGCAGTTTCGTTTGGGGTCGGTGACGTAGCCGCAGGGGCAGGGGTTCATGGCGGCGACGAGCATGATGCTGGCGGGGAATCGGAGGGTTCCGGCGGCTCGGGCGATGGTGACGGAGTTGTCCTCGAGAGGCTGGCGGATGGTTTCGAGCACGGCGCGGTTGAACTCGGGGAACTCGTCCAGGAAGAGCAGTCCGTTATGGGCGAGAGAGATTTCTCCGGGTTTTGGCAGGCTGCCGCCGCCGATGAGGGACGGGGCGCTGGCGGAGTGGTGTGGGGCCCTGACGGGGCGTTGTGCGAGTAAGGATTCGCCTTTGGTCAAGAGGCCCACGGCGGAGTAGACGCGTGTGGTTTCGAGGGACTCATCCAGTGTGAGTTGGGGCATGATGGTGACCAGTCGCTGGGTGAGCATGGTTTTGCCGGAACCGGGTGGGCCGATCATAAGGATGTTATGGTTACCGGCGGCGGCGACGGTGAGGGCGCGTTTGGCGGATTCTTGTCCTTTGACATCGTCAAAATCGACATCATATCGTGAGGCCTGGGCGAAGAGGGCGTGGACGTCCACCTGGGTGGGTTCGATGGGCAGCTGGCCTGTGAGGAAGCCGACGGCTTCGGTGAGGGAGGAGACGGGGATGACGTCGATGTCCTGAACGACGGCGGCTTCGGGGGCATTGTCGGCGGGGACGATGAGTCTGGCAAAGCCGCGCTGTTGGCACATGACGGCGGCGGCGATAGCGCCTTTGACAGGTCGGACGCGTCCGTCGAGGGCGAGTTCACCGATGACCACGGTTTCGCTGAGCATTTCGCTTTGAATTTGGCCTTGGCCGAAGAGCATTCCCAAGGCGATGGGCAGGTCGAAGCTGGGTCCTTCCTTTTTCAGGTCGGCGGGGGCCAGGTTGACCACGCTGGCGGTACGCGGGTAGGTGAAGCCACAGTTGATGATGGCACTGCGCACGCGGTCGGTGGATTCTTTGACGGCGCTGTCGGGCAGGCCGACAATGGTGGTGCGTTCAAAGCCGCCGCGAGCGATGTCGACCTCTACTTCGCAGCACAATGCGTCAATTCCAGCCATCGCTGCGCTATGTATTCGAGCCAGCATAACCGACCTCCCTTGCCCCCTTGCTCGTCAATACAGATGTCCTACCTCGACCGTTGACATTGTAATTGTTCAGGGCGGAGGATACAAGCTTGAAGTGGGGCGGTTTATCGGACGCGGGCGTGCGAAGTCTGTGACATGTCCGGGTCAGGAGGGCAGTTTATTCCCTACTTGTGGTGTCGCGTGGTTGAAGGTGGTGGCCAGCCGGGGCGGGGGCTCAGGCGCGAGTGCGAAATGGCCGATAACGCTATTGGTGAACCCTCGCCCGATGTTCGTGGATAACGTGAGATGTAAGAGGTGAAACGGGCGGGCGCGAGTGCTAAAGAAGGAAGGACTCTGTCAGATGATGGACAAGAAGCTCAGTCAGCCAACGGCCAAGTCAGTCGATCATGCCGTGCATGCTCAGCCAGCGTTGTCGCCCGAATGTACTGGTTGCGCCAAGGGTGTGCCAGTGGAGCCTCTCCGCTCCAGTCTCGCAGATGAGCCCGACCTGCATGTCGTGATAGACCTGTTTCTTGAAGAGCTTCCTGGCCAACTTGAGGCCATTGAGGTGGCTTTGGGAGACGGTGACATTGATCGGTTGCAATCGCATCTGCACGCGCTTAAGGGCGCCAGCGGCAGCGCCGGTTTTGAACCCGTCATGCAGCAAGCGGCGCGATTCGAATCGTTGGTACGGCAGGGGCAACTGGAGGCATGTGGGGATCAACTGGCGCAGCTTTGCGGTCTCTGTCAGGCGGTGTCGGGTTTTGAATCTGCTGGGTGAAGTGGTTCAGGAGCTTTGGTGTAGCCTTTGTGGTGTTTTTCCACATGCCCAGCGGTAGAGGGCCAGGGCGGTGACGCCGCAGGCCATGGCTACGATCAGTACATCGGCGAAGATGAGGGGGATCATGCCGGTTTTTCCCGTGTGGAGTTCGGGGATGAAATCGGTAATGAGCAGTCGCACCAACATGGTCACCGAGGTCGCGAGCATGAAGGCGGCGGGGATCAGGGTATACCAGACGGGTCGGCGTCGCTGCATGAGCCAGGCGGTGGTAACTACCAGGGCCAGTGCGGCGAGCAATTGGTTGGCTGCACCGAAGATTCTCCAGAGCAGCAAATACCCTTTGCCCCAGCCGAGCCAGAGCATCAGGGCGACGGCAAGGCCGGAGTTGACCCAGTAGTATTTGAGGAAGCGGAGGATGGTGCGCAAGGCGCCGGAGGTTTGCTTTGGTGCAGTTGCCTGGGCGACGGGGGTGTTGTCGGCGACGGGATGGGCGGTACCCAGGCCGCCTGTGCCTGCCAGTTCTACGGAGGTCTGTGGAATGGTGGTGGTGCAGGTATCCGCGAAGACGTCATAGCGTCCCAACAATGTTTGCCAACCTTCTTCGATCATGTAGCGCGTCAGGCGGATGGCGGTGTCCAGGGTGGTGACGAGGAAACCTTCGAGGAGGAGCATGGCACCGAGGGCGCCGGCGGCGATGGGGATGCCGAGTCCGACGTGGGCGGTATGGCCGACGGCCATGGCAAAGGTCAGGATGGCGTTTCCTTTTGCTTCGGTGGGGTGACAATACTGCATGTAGCTGGTATTGGAGAGGCCCACCAGCAGGCAGCAGATGACGCAGACGGCGAGGAAGCTTTCGAGGAGCATGGCGTAGTAGCCCACGCGTCGTGCTGCGAGTTCGTTGTTGAGTTGTTTGCAGGTGGTGCCTCCGGCGCAGAGGCTGTGAAAGCCGCTGACGGCGCCACAGGCGATGAGTACGAACATGGCGGGCCAACCTGGTCCCAATTTGTCCTGTAGATCCGGGGAGCCCCAGTTGTTGAGGGGCAGGGTGTCGGCGCCGCTCATTTGTCCTCCGCCGCGCAGGGCCGCTGCGACGAGGGCGACCATCAAGAAGGCAATGCCCACGTAGAGGATGTGCACGTTGATGAAGTCACGGCTTTGCAGGAAGAGCCAGACGGGCAGGCCTGCGGAAATGAGGACGTAGGCGCTGATCATGAGTTTCCACGTGGTGGGTTTGACGGCGAGTGGGACATGCAGGCCGATCCAGATGGAGAGAGCGCAGATGGCCAGGGCCAGCAGTGAGCAGAGCCAGACGGGCCACTTTCGTTTGAGATAGAGGAAGCCTATCAGGGGTGAACAGGCGGTGATAACGATGACGGACATGGAGGCGATGCCTCCGATAACGGCTTGGCCGTCCTCTACGCGAATGAGACTGTTGTCGGCGGTCATCTGGAGTGTTTGGACGGAGACTTTTGATGTGAGGGCGGTGGCGGACAGGTCGAGGAAGGAGGCGCAGACGAGGACGAGCAGGGTGATCATGAGGACGAGGAGCATGGCGAAGGCGGCGGGTCCGATGGTGCGTCTGGCGACGACGGTGAGGTTTTTTCCACCCTCGCGCATGGTGATATGTGTGGCGGCGAAGTCGTGGACGGCTCCGAGAAAGACGCCGCCGAGCAATATCCACAACAGGGCGGGTCCCCAGCCGTAATAGATGGCGATGACGGGTCCGATGATGGGGCCGGCGCCGGCGATGGAGGCGTAATGGTGAGCGAAGACGACGGGTGTTTTGGTGGGGACGTAATCGCGGCCGTCGTTGATGAGGGTGGCGGGAGTGGCGCGATCGGCGCGTTCTCCGAGGACGCGTCCGATGAGAGGTGCGTAGAAGCGAGCGCCCAACGACAATGCCAAGGCCGCCAATCCGAGAATCCCTAACACCAGCATTACTGACCTCCACGTCTAAGGTGCTGAGTAGTTTTGGTGCGTCTGTCGAGACGGAGGTGTCTCGGCCGATGCCACGTTATGCGTTGGGGCTTGAGGCTGCTTTTTTCACACGGCCTCTAATTGCCCGCCTGGGAGCATTTTACCACGGGGGGGGGAGTCTGCCAATGTGGATTCCGGCCTTGCCGATGGTGGGGATATGGCGTATAGTGGGAATATGCCCTATGGATTCATGAATGTTCGCGAACTGGCGGGTCTGCTCGGCATCGACGAACGCCGAGCGGAGAAACTTGCTCTGCGCGACCACATTCCGTGTCAGAAGGTGGCGGGCCAGTTGCGTTTTAATCGTGCGGAGATTACGGATTGGCTTCAGCAGCAGATGGCGGAGTTGAACCGTGAGCGGCTCGACAGCGTTGACGCGGGCATCACGGCGCACCGGCAGGTGCCGGCGGAAGATATGATCATTACGCCGCTGCTGCGTGTGGAAGCGGTTTCGCTGGCGTTGCCTGCGCGGACGAAGAATTCGGTGCTGCGTGAACTGGTTCAACTGGCAGAGCAGACGGAGTTGCTTTATGACGCCGAGGCGTTGCTGGAGGCGTTGCTGGCGCGGGAGGAGCTTTGTTCGACGGCGCTTCCCGGGGGGATTGCGATACCGCACCCTCGCCGGCCGCTGCCTTATTCGCTGGGTGACTCGATTTTGGTGGTGGCGCGCACGTCGCAGGGGATAGGGTACGGTGCTCCGGATGGTCGTCTGACGGATTTATTTTTTATGACGTGCTCGCTCGACGATAGGCACCATCTGCACATTCTGGCGCGTTTGTGCCGGTTGCTGCATGATGGTACGTTGGCAGAGGAGCTGTGCCACGCGGAAACGGAAGACGCCATGGTCGAGCTTATCAAAACTCACGAATCTAAACTGGCTGCGCCCTGACCGCGGTACTGGACACGATACCGTTGAAATAGTGGGGCGTGCTACGCTAACGCTATGGCCAAGACAGTACTGCTCGTCAACCCACCGATTCACGATTTTGCGGCGTATGACTTTTTCAACAAGCCGTTGGGGCTGCTTTATCTGGCGGGTGTGCTTGAAGGGGCGGGTTATGAGGTTCGGCTGGTCGATGCGTTGGATCGGAGTCACGGGGCCCTTGAGGGGCTGGGAGAGTTGCTGCCGACGCGGGCGGACGGGACGGGCAAATACTACAGTGAAGTGGTTGCGAAGCCGGCGTGTTTGTCGCATGTGCCGCGGCGTTTTCGGCATTATGGTTTGCCGGGGGAGGTTCTGGCTGATGTAATTGGCGAGGAATGTCGGGCGCATCGGCCGGTGGCGGTGCTGGTGACGAGCATGATGACCTACTGGTACACGGGGGTGGCACAGGCCATCGAGATTATTCGGCGTGTTGCGGGCGAGGTGCCGGTGGGGCTGGGCGGTGTTTACGCTCGGCTGATGCCGGGTCACGCCCGCGAGCACTGCGGGCCGGACCGGCTTTTTACGGAGGCAGGTTTCGATTCTGTTCTGGGGTGGCTCGAATCGCTCGGTGGGCAGGGGGCGCGGCGTGGGCCGGCGTTATTTGCTGATTGGCCTTTGCCGGCTTACCATCTCTACGGGCGGCTGACGTATCTTACGGTCGTTACGAGCCTGGGTTGCCCGTTTCGGTGCAGTTATTGCGCCAGTCGATTGTTGCAGCGGAGTCTGCAGCAGCTGTCGCCGGGGCAGTTTGTGGACCAGTTAAGTCGGTTGTTGGCGGTGCTTGAGGAGCGGCGGGGGGCAGCGGCGGATTCCGACCGGTGGCGTGACGTTGCTTTTATGGACGACGCGCTGCTTGCTGGCGCGGCGGAACACATTGTGCCTATTTTGGAGCAGATTTCGCGGTGGGATCGGCCTTTGCGTTTTCATTGTCCCAACGGTTTGCACTGTCGATTCATTAGCAGAGAGGTTGCTGATTTGATGGCGGCTTGTCGTTTTCAGATGATCCGTTTGAGTTACGAAGCGGCCGGCTCGGCGGGACCGCTGCAGCAGGTGAGCGATTTCAAGGTGTCTGACGCTGATTTTCGGCGTGCGGTGGGCCATCTGCAACGGGCGGGTTTTTCGCCGAGGCAACTGGAGGCGTATTTGCTGATTGGTCTGCCGGGTCAGAAGCTGGGGGAGTTGTACGATTCGGCCCGGGCGGTGCACGAGAGGGGGGTGCAGATTCGTTTGTGTCAGTACTCGCCGATTCCGGGGACGGCTTTGTTTGATGAAGCGTGTCGACTGTACGGGCTGGAGGCTGACGAGCCGTTGCTGCACAACAAGACGGCGCTGGCTGCTCGCGACCCGGCGCTGTCTTATGAGCAAATGCAGGCTTTTCACGCCCATACGATGCAGCTCAACCGGGCGCTTTGAGTAGCCCCTCGCTAGTTTCTTTTTGACATTATCTTTATGGCGTCATAGACTCATAAAGAGCTATCCTAACTATACTTTATGGGAGTATTCCTTGCGACT
>Ga0180432_10010074_pt1 | contig 11399 bp, 9 predicted proteins | sample SS_ome_10_FD_132414 | JGI IMG/M metagenome (GOLD analysis project Ga0180432, IMG submission 132414) | Hypersaline lake sediment archaeal communities from the Salton Sea, California, USA - SS_1_MS_2 metaG | ecosystem: Environmental > Aquatic > Non-marine Saline and Alkaline > Hypersaline >... | reverse complement strand
GTTTCCGGGCGGGGGTAAACCCCGCCCCTACTTCGAGAATCCGGCCAGCTTGGTCAGGGCTTCCCTCAAGCCTTCGTGGATGGCCTTGACTTCTTCGGGCTTCCACTGTGACGGGTCGTTTCTTATGAAGGAGGTCTTGTCCACCCGGTTATCGAAACGCGCCACCGGGATGTTGAAGGTCTTCCCCCAGGCCTCGATGGTCACCGTCCCCGGCACTTTGGCGTTCTGCTCCAGCCAGTCCATGTCGTCGCAGCCGTAGTCGTTCATCATCACGTCCAGCGGAACGCCGTGGTGCAGGATCGACCCGGGGTCGTCCGGGTCGGTCCGGGCCACGTTCTTGCGCCGCGACTCCTCCGGGGTCACCCAGACGTAGAGGATCGAGCTCTTCTTCAGAATAGAGGCGGAGAGCTGGGCCAGCGAGTAGCGGTACCCGTATGGCTCCGGCAAAGGCATTGCGGATCCTTCCGGCCCCCCGCGGGCGAACTCGATCACGATGGTCTTGCCCTGCAATTCCTCGGGGTGGTTTTTGTGCTTCTCCTCGAGCATCTCCCGGGCCTCGGGCTCCAGGTTATCGGCCAGCTTGGCCAGGGTGTCCGTATCCAGCGCGGAGAGCCGCGGCTTGGTCATGGCCTTCTTGGCCGCCTCGTCCAGCCGGTGGAACAGGTTCATGGCCGCCGACTTGGGCTCGAACATCTTCCCCGCCAGCAGGTCCTCGTAATCCTCGTTGACCATCTCCACCAGCGTCCCCCAGTCCTTGGGCTCCCGGAAAGGTTTCTCCCCCGACAAGAAGAACACCCGCTCCTTCCCCATCTTCAAAAGCTCCTCGTCGATCCGCCGCATGGCGTGGACGTAGGGAAAGTCGTCCAGCTGCACGGTGGGCCCCATATAAAAATCCCGCCGGCACTCGTCCTCCGGCAGCCGGGCCATGTACCTGCGGATCTCCGACTTCCCCGAAGCCGGCAGGGCCAAGAGCAGCACGCAATCCAGGATCTCAGCCATCCGCTCCCCCTTCCCGCATCCGCGCCATTTCCGCGTCCTCGGCCGCCAGCTCCTCGAGCAGCCGGCTGACCTTCCACCCTTCGGAAGTCGGCGTCAGCGTAGCCCACAACGGCCGCTCCAGCCCCAGCCGCCGGTACGCCGACATGAACCACTGCAGCTCCTTCTCCAGAAACCCCGACATGATGATGGCCCGCCGCAACCCGGACGCCTCCCCCTTTCCCGTCCCGTCTTCCTGCGCCAGCAACTCCTTGAGGCTGCTTTCGGCCATCTGATCGGAAACAAAGATCACCGGCAGTTCGCGATTGCTCTTCTCAATCACCCCGGCGATAACCCCCTGCTCCCGAACCGCCACCCCGCAAACCAAGACCCCCCGCGGCCCGTACATCCTCCGCTCCGAATCGCCAATCCTCTCGAATGACCCCTGCTCCTCCATGAACACCTCTCCACCCCCCGGAAAACCTGATCCTTTTGTATCGGCTTTCCCCCCGCCCGGTCAAGCAATTCAGGGCACGATGAGCGCCCAGGTGTCGTCGGTGGAGATCTCCAGCTCCTGCAGGATCATCTTGTTGGGGAACAGGTCGTAGTCGAAGGGCACGGTGAACCCACCACCTCGAAATTGCAGCCAGACTTCCTGGCCGGCGGTGAAGGGGCTGGCACCGGCGGGGAGCTCGAAGGTGGTGGTCGTCGCCGGGGCGTAGATCCGCCAGAGGGGATCCACGTAGGCGGCATCCTCGGCGGAATCCCGTACGGCCAGGCCCAGCAGGAGCCCTTTCAGGCCGCTTTGAGAAAGCCCGGTCTCTTCGGGGGCGGCGGGGAGGACCTGGGAGATCGAGGGCTCGAGCATGGCGGTGGCCACGGCGTAGATCTTTTCGAAGGAGGCGCTCTGGCAGTTCGCCAGGGGATCTTCGGGGACCAGGCCGATCTTCACCTCGAAACCGGCGTCGGGCAACTGCCCGGGATCGGGGGGCGGTAAAAGCGGCGGAAGCTCCAGGAATGTCACCGGATTGTCCGAACCGGCGGAGGCGCCCAGGTGCCCGGTCATGGTAGCGTAGCTCCCGTCCGGCATTGTGGCGATGTATCTCACCAACAGTTGTACGGCGCTTACCGCGGCCCCTCCGGTCGATTGCAGATCGGGAACGAAGAAACGCAAGGCCGTCGGCCCGGTGAGCGGGGTGCGATGGAAGTCGAACCCCACCACCACCCGGCCGCCGTCCGGCAGCTTTGCATGCCCCTCGGGGAAGTCCAGCGCCATCAGGCCCACGCCGTAGGAATAGGCGCACTCGACCTCCTGGGGATCCAGGGTGACGTCGCAGTACTGCGGCCCACCGTCGCAGGTTATTGGTACGTTGTTCTGACCCGGGCACTTGACTTCGTGCTGGGCGGTTTCCGGAAGATGCCGGCACAGGCGGGCGTCGGCCTTCATGGCGAAGGGATCGAAACCGGCCTGGTCGGGGTAGACGCTCACCGCGTCCGAGGAGATGATCTTGACGCGGAACATGGGAACGAAGCAGTACTTCTTCTCGGGATTCTGCGGATCGGGCCGGCACTTCTTACCCGAAGCCGGCCAACCGCAGTCTGCGTCAGAGACGCACTCGTTGGCGGGCACAACGTCGCTCTTTTGTCGGATGGGTACGATGACCTCCTGCTGGGTGTAACCGATACTCCAGCAGTCTTCGGCGTTCAGGCCTTCAAGGTCCTCGGTGATGTCGTTTTCCCCGCTGGCGTCCACTCTCACCTTGAGCAGGCAAACCGCGACGGTCTGCAGCTTGAACGCCCCCAGCATGCTGCCCACGTCGAAGGTCACGCTCGCCCCGTCGGGGTTGGTCAAGAAGGGCATGAGCACCGGCAGCAGATCCTCCAGGGATATGTTCATGACTCCTAAAAGCAGCGCCACCGGGACCTCCTGGCCCACCGGCAGTTCCATCTTCAGGTTGCGCATGGGGTTCTTGTCCTTGCACCGCCGCTCGCCTTCGTCGGTTTCCTCGCATCCGTAGTTCTCGGTGTCCGGCTTCTCGGGCGTAGGGCAGTCGGCGTTCTTTACGCACTCCGCGCCCCAGGGATCGATCCCCAGGGCGGTGGCCAGACCGTTTAGGAAGGTGTCGTCGGTGGCCAGGTTGCCGGGCAGCAGGACCTCGCCGGTGGGCGGACGGGCAAAAAGCCGATCGACGGGGAACGCGCTGAAGCTGTCGACCGGCAGCACCGGCACCATGATTGCCACCCGCATCTGCCCGGAGATGTCGGGGCTGCCCAGGCCGAAGAACGGCAACAGTGACTGGGGAGTGCACTTGTTCACGCAGGGGGCCGTGGAGGTTTCGCAGTAGTAGCCTGCCGGGCAGGGATTGCCCGGGCAGGTGCCGGTGCACTTCCATGAGTGGGGAAGCACGTCGAACACCGCAGCGGGCACCTTGGACTTCACCGACGCCCAGGCGACCGCCGCGCTACCGCTGGCGGTAAGGTGCAGCGGTATGGTGATCTGATTCGAGCAGTGCTCCAGAACGGTGGTGGTCTCGAACCGGGGCCGCTCCCCATCGCCCGCGCCCGGCATGGCCGACACCTTTTCGTTGGAACGGGCGGTGATCGACCGCCGGTTCCCCGGGGCCAAACCCGAGAATGCGGCCGCGCCGTTTGAATCGGTGGTCTGAGTATGGGATCCGCCGCCAGCATCCACCACCACGACCTCAATCCCCGACATCCCCGCGCCCGAGTTTGCCGACACCACCGTGACGGCGAGATCACCCTCGCAGACGCCCGTCTCTTGCACGGATATCGCTAAGGTGTCCGTGTCGGTATCCTGCCGGCCGGCGCTGGTACCGCCGTCGTCCTGGACCTCCAGCTGGAAAACGTAGTCTCCGGACTCCGGCAGTTCGACCGTAGTAACCGCCTGGTCGGGGTCGGCAATGGCCGGACTGGCGGTGCCGGGATGGTCGACCACCGTCCAGGTGTACCCGGTGATCGACAGATCACACCCCGGGCCGGAGGCCGAGCTGCTCTTCGAGCCGTCCAGCGTGGCGGCAGCCGGCAGATCGCCGGCCCGAGCGGCCAGGATCTTATCGGCTCCTGCGTCGGCGACGGGAGAGTCGCAGACGATCTCCGCCACGTTGACGTTAACACAGTCCGGCTGGCTCACCAGGATCTCTTCGTTGAGATCGGTGATCGGATAGGTGGCCGTGCAGCAGAACTTATAGGTGGCCACCTCGGTGGGAATAAACGTAGCTTGGGACTGCTCGGCTCCCTTTAAATCCACATCGGGGCCGTCCATCTGCTCCCATTTCACCTCTATCCACATCAGCTCCGACTGGCAGACGGCCCAGTCCTCGGGTGGAAGCCGCACGTCGCAGATCAGCACGACTGTCTCCCCCAATACAGCTTGTATATCCTCGCCGGCGCTGACGATGGGAGGCCCGCAGTGATCCCCGTTGCCGTTAGGGCAATCGCAGTGCTGGAAGGCCAGGGCCATAGATATGACCACGTAAAGAAGTACGATGTGCCATCGGTACTTTTTCATATTGCTGTTCCCCCTCCTGTTCTAAGCGGGAAATCAAATGGCGAAATGCCCCCCTTCCCCTTACTCAACACAAGAAAAACGCCTCATTTCTCTTTATATTACGGCCCACCCTCCAAACGGTCAAGCTGGCCCGAGGCGTCCTGAAAACCCCTAATTTTCCCCTTGACTTCTGCAGGTAATTGGTATATTGGTAGTACCAATGAACCAATCAAAGAACAATTCGGCAGAGGACTGGTTTTCGCCGGTGGAGTCGGCGAAGACCTCGGATCGGGTGGCCGAGGCCATCCGGAAAACCATTGTGGACGGCAAGTTCCGGCCGGGAGACGTCCTGCCGCCGGAGCGGACGCTGGCGGAGAAATTCCGGGTCACCCGGAATACCGTCCGGGAGGCCTTGAAGCTGCTTCAGCACTCCCGGCTGGTGTCCATCCGCCAGGGCTCCGGGGCCCGGGTGCTGGATTACCTGGCCAACGCGGGGTTCGAGTTCATCTCGACCTTGTTCGGGTCCAAGGGGACCAGCCAGCGGGAGCTGGTCGGCGACCTGCTCCAGGCGCGGGCGGTGGTGGGCGAGGCCATCTACCACCACGCCATCGACCACTTCGACCCGGACGCAATCGAAAGCGTAAAAGAGGCGGTCGACGATCTGGAGGCGGAGGCCCAGAAGGCCAAACCGGACGTGCGGCTGCTTCAGGAGCTGGACTTCGAGGTCCAGCACCGGCTGTTGCGCGGGGGGCAGAACCGGACGTTCATTCTCCTGCACAACTCGATTAGGCACGTCTACTCGCGCATGGCGCATTTGTTCGAGGGGCTGGTGGAAAAGCCCACGGCGCTGGTCGGCCACTACCGCCGGATGCTCAAGGACATGGAAGCCGGAAACCGCAAGGCCGCCCGGCAGGCCATTACGGTGATCTTCGCCGAGCAGCAGATGACCATGGCCCGCAAGATGTAAGGAGCCCATTCATGCTGGAACCAAGAGTCGCCCGTTTGAAAGAACGCCTGCTCACCGCGCCTTACGAGATCTGCATGGCCCGGGCGATATACTTCACCCGGGCGTACCAGGACACCGAGGGGCAGGATCCCTGCCTGCGAAACGCCGAGGCGCTCAGGCGCACGCTGGAGAAACAAAAGATCTTCATCTACGAAGACGAGCTCATCGCCGGGTCCAAGACCGAGCGGTACCTGGCCGGGCCGCTCTCGGTGGAGCGCGGGGACTTTCTGCGCACGCTGCAGCTGGAGATTGACGTGCTGCATCTCAAGCACCGGCCCTTTCATATCACCGAGAAGAACCGCCGGCTGTTCTACGACGAGGTGCTGCCGTATTGGGACCAAAACACCATGCGCGACCGCAAGGCGGCCTATTGGGAAAAGGACGGCCTGCTGGACACCGGCGGCAATCTGATCGCCACCGTCCGCCGCCTTTCCAACCTGGCCAAAAACCTCCGTGGCGCCGATCCCGAGCGGACCAAAAAGCTCTTCGGAGCCGCGCTGAAGGCCCCGCTGACCCCCCGTCGGCTTAAGACCATCTACGACCTGCGCTTCGAGTACGCCCGCAACAACCCCACCCCGGCGGTCTTCTGCTTCGACGTCCAGGGGCATTTGTGCCTGGGGGTGGACAAAGCGGTCGAGCGCGGAATGGGCGCGATCATCAATGACGCCCGGAAGCGCAAGAAGCGGCTTTCTGAGGTGAACAAGAAGAAGCACGCCTTTTTGGACTCGGTGATAACCAGCCTGGAGGCGTCGTGCAGCTACGCCGAGCGCTTCGCCGCCCTGGCAGAAAAGCGCGCCAAAGAGACCGGGGATCCGAAAGAGAAGAAGCGGCTCGAGAAGATCGCCGAAAACTGCCGGGTGGTGCCCAGGCAGAAACCGAAGACTTTCCACCAGGCGCTGCAGGCCGCCTGGTTTACTTTGATGATCGGGGAGATCCAGTACGGCACCCAGGAGATCTTCGCGGTGGGCCGGATCGATCAGTACCTGTATCCTTACTACCAGGCCGACATCGAAGCCGGTCGCCTGACGAAGAAAGAAGCCGTCGCCCTGCTCCAGGAGTTCTTCATCAAGCAGACCTCCAACATCGATCCCATACCCGAGCTGGGGATGGAGACCAACGGGGTATTGGGAAACAGCCAGCACGTCGCGGTGATCGGCGGGGTGACCCAAGACGGAAAGGACGCCTCCAACGAGCTGACCTTTCTGATTTTGGACGCCTTCGAGCAGATGAACGGTTCGCTCAACCAGCTCTCGGTGCGGATCGCCGAGGAGTCGCCGCCGGAGCTTTTGCGCCGCACCGCCGAGGTCTTCAAGACCGCCTCGGGGATCGCCATCTACAACGACGAGGTGATCATCAAGGCGCTGCTGGCCGACGGGATGAGCCTCGAAGACGCCCGCGACTACACCATCGTCGGCTGCATCGAGACCTCCGGCCAGTCCGACACCCACGGCTGCCCCGGCGGCCACGAGCTGGTCCTGGCCTCGGTCCTGGTGATGACGCTCTTTTGCGGCAAGCGCCCCATACCCGCCCCGGGACAAAAGGGCGGCATCGACAGCGGCGATCCCGCCAGGTTCGACACCTTCGAAAAGTTCGCTGCCGCCTTCAGAAAGCAGCTGAAGCACAACGTCGACGTCCTGATCCAGGCCACCGCCGGCAAGGACCGGGCTTATCGCGACTTCTTGCCCGCGCCCTACGTCTCGGCATTGATGGACGACTGCATCGAGCGCTGTATGGACATCACCGAGGGCGGCGCCCGCTACGATTACACCTCTTTGGACGTCCGCGGTCTGGCCACCCTGGTGGACTGCCTGCTTTCGATCAAGCACTTCGTCTACGACAAGCGGGAACTGACCCTCAAGGAGTTCATCCGCATCCTGGACAACAACTTCGAGGGCCACGAGGCTTTCCGCCAGCGCATTATCAACGAAGCCCCCAAGTACGGAGTCGGCGAAGAAACAGCCGACCGGATGGCCGTTGACGTCGTCGACTGGCTGCACGACATGGTCAAGGACAGAAGAAACGCCCGCGGCGGGCAGTGGCGGATGTGCTACTACTCCTACGGCAACCATGTGATCGACGGCCTGATGCTCGGCGCCACCCCCGACGGCCGCAAGGCCGGCGACCCGACCTCCAACGGCGTCTCCCCCTCCAACCTCTTCCGCTCGGACAACGGCCCCACCGGCCCGATGAAGAGCGTCGCCCGCATTCCCCCCGAGAAGGCCTCCTCGGGGGTGTCTTTGAATATGCGCTTCCATCCCAGCATGGTGAAGAACAAAAACGGCGTCGACGCCTTCGCCAAAATGATCCAGACCTACTTCGACCTCGGCGGCATGCACGTCCAGCCCAATGTGGTATCGTCGGATACGCTGCGCGCCGCCCAGAAGGATCCCGGAAAGCACAAGGACCTGGTGGTGAAAGTGAGCGGCTACTCCGCCTACTTCTGCGACCTGGGCAAATCCATCCAGGAAGACATAATCGCCCGCTGCGAGTTCACCTAGATGAAAGGCCGCATCTTCGACATTTCCCGCGCCTGCGTCGACGACGGCCCCGGCCTGCGCACCACCGTCTTCTTGAAAGGCTGCAATTTAACCTGCCCCTGGTGCCACAACCTGGAAGGCAAGTCCTTCGCCCCCGAGATCGCCTGGGACCGGACGCAATGCATAAGCTGCGGCCAATGCCAAAAGACCTGCCCGCGCACCTGGTCCGAAAAAGGCTGGCGCCACGGCTGCACCGCCTGCGGCCGGTGCGTCGAGACCTGCCCCTCCGGCGCCCGCCGCCTGGTGGGAAAGGAATGGACCCCCGACGAGCTGGTCGCCGAGGTGATGACCGACATGGATTTCTACCAGGGCACCGGCGGCGGCGTGACCTTCTCCGGCGGCGAACCCCTGGCCCAGCCCGACTTCCTGTTCGCCTGCGCAGAAATACTGAAGGAAGCCGGCGTTCACCTGGCAGTCGAGACCTCCGGCTACTGGCCTTCGAAATACCTGGGAAAGATCCAGAAGACCTTCGACCTGATCCTCTTCGACCTCAAGCACGTGGATCTCAACAAGTGCAAGCAGTTTTTGGGCACCGGCAGCAACCAAGCCCTCTCGAACCTGAAAACGCTCATCGACTCCCGGTTCCCCATCGAAGTCCGTATAACCCTGATCCCCGGTTTCAACGACTCCGACGCCGATCTGAAATCCATGGCCGCCTTCTTGAACAACGGCACCCGCAAACCCGAAATCCTGCTGCAACCCTTCCACCGCCTGGCGGTGTCCAAGCAGGACCTTTTCGACATTCCCTACCCATATGCCGACCAACAGCCCACTTCCCAGGAAAGAGTCACCCGAGCCTGCGAGATCCTGAGAAATTCGGGGATGTCCACGACCTGACAAACTGTTGCCGCCTGTGCGATAATGATATAAGTAGTCCTCAGGAGGCGATGACAGTGGTATTCACACGGATCACGGTCGATCCAAAGCAGATGGGCGGCGTGCCCTGCATCCGCGGTCTGCGCATCCCGGTTGCGACCGTGGTTGGCATGGTCGCCGACGGAATGACCGATGCCGAGATTCTCGAAGCCTACCCCGATCTGGACAAGGAGGACATCCGCGAGGCTCTCCAATACGCCGCCGAGGCGGTGAGAGAACGCGAACTGCCTGCGGTCGGCGGATCTTGAGATTCCTGATTGACAACGCCCTCTCCCCTTCATTCGCAGAAGGCCTGCAGAAAACCGGTCACGACGCAAAGCACGTCCGTGACTACCACCTTCAGGCAGCCGACGACGCAGAGGTGTTTCTTAAGGCATCCTCGGAGAACCGCATCCTGGTCTCCGCGGACACCGACTTCGGCACGCTGCTCGCCCTCCGGCAAGATCGCAAACCTTCAGTAATCCTGTTCCGCCGAACGGCCCGACGACGTCCAAACGAACAGGTGTCCCTTCTGATTGGCAACTTGCCGGCCCTCGAAGAACCACTGAAGGAAGGCTGCATTGCAGTCCTGGAGGAAACCCGCACCCGCATCCGGTTGCTGCCGATAGGCACCGGACAAAACAGCAAGTGATGTTTCAAGCTGGTCGTAGACATCCGGCTGGACATGGGGTGGTTAATGGTCTATTCGTTGCAACCAAGGAGGCGATCATGAGCGAGAAGATTAGCGGGGAGGAGTTGGCGGCTCTTGTGCAGCGGGTGTTTCAGCCGGGGGAGAATGACAAGCTGCTGGGGGTGATGGTGGATCTGCCGGACAAGGAGATTCCGGACAATCCGGAGTGGAGGGACCGGCGGGAGATGGCGTTCGGGTGGGTCAAGGAGTTGGCACCCCTGAAGGACAAGCTGGGGCTGGAGACGCATTTGATTCTTTACCGGAATGCGCGGATGAACAATGCGGATTTGCCGGAGAGGGCCTGGATCTATTCGGGGGATGCGTTGCCGGCTACCGCGGACGAGTTGGACGAGAAGGATACCGAGGCGTTCGTGGATATTTTCCGGAACCATACCATCCTGCTGGCGCCGACCGAGTTTTCGGCCACCGCGCCCTTGAAGCTGGCGGCGCAGGCGCTGCAGTTTCGGGCGGCGACCATGCCGGGGTTCTCCCGGTCGATGATCCCGGCGCTGCGGCTGGATTACACCGAGATCAACCGGCGGGTGCTTTTCATGAAGGATCTGGTGGACAAGGCGTCCGAGGCGGACATCGTCTTCGAGGTGGACAAAAAAGACGAGCACCGGTTGAAGCTGGATTTAAGGCACCGTTCGGGGCATGCCTCCGGGGGGTTGTTTCCGAATCCGGGGACGGCGGGGAATTTGCCGTCCGGGGAGACTTACATCGTGCCTTACGAGGGGGAAAAGGAGGGGGATCCTTCCCGATCCAGCGGGGAGCTGCCGGTGCAGTTTGGAGATGACGTGGTGGTTTACAAGATCGAGAACAACCGGGCGATCGAAGTCGCCGGGGGGTCGGAGACGGCGCTTGCGGAGGCCAGGCGGCTCAAGGAGGAGCCGGCCTACGGGAACATGGCGGAGCTGGGACTGGGAGTGCTTTCGGACTTCGGGATCGAGCCTTCGGGATCCATATTATTGGATGAGAAGTTGGCGCTGCATATTGCGTTCGGGAGGAGTGATCACTTTGGGGGGCAGGTTGGGGCGAAGCAGTTTTCCAGGCCTGAGGCGGTGGTGCATATTGACCGGGTCTATTTAAAGAGCATTCAGCCTCGGGTCGTAGTCAAGTCGGCGAAGCTCAAGAAGGAGGATGGAGGGGTGGTGGAGTTGATTCGGGATAATAAGTATGTGATTGAGTTTTGATCGCGCGCACGTTTAGGCTTCCGAGATTTTCTTCAGGCCTTCGGGTTTTCCTACCAATAGCATTACGTCGCCGGGTTTTAGTTCGAAGTCGGGGCCGGGGACTTGGTTTATTAGTTCGGTGTGTTTGTCGCGGTGGAGGCGGCGTTTTATCAAGACTACCTGAACGTTGTAATTGGCACGCAGGTTGAGATCTTTGAGGCGTTTGTCCTGGAAGCGGGGGGGGACCTCGAGTTCCATCAAGGCGGTGCCGGCTCCCAGGTCTACGGTTCCGGTGCGTTCGGCGGTGGCGACGAAGCCGGCGGTAGAGCCTACCATGTCGTGTTCGAGGACCTCGCGGTTGTAGGCGTCGATGACCGCGTCGTGGGTGATGGCGCCGATTATGTTGGCGGGATCGTGGGGATCGATGACCGGGAGTGTGCCAAGATCGGTTTCGCCCATCAGCTTCAACACCAGGTCCAGGTTGTCTCTGGGCAGGACCGCGGGGACGTCCTTGTGGCAGAGTTCGTCGGCGATCACCAGGTCGCGCAGCTGCTGGTCCTTGAAGAACCACTGGCCCAGCTCCTTGAGGTGAATCAGTCCGGCGTAGTGCCCCGCGCGGTCGAGGACCACGTAGTGCAGGGAGGCGGACTTCGAG
>Ga0180432_10010072_pt1 | contig 11400 bp, 18 predicted proteins | sample SS_ome_10_FD_132414 | JGI IMG/M metagenome (GOLD analysis project Ga0180432, IMG submission 132414) | Hypersaline lake sediment archaeal communities from the Salton Sea, California, USA - SS_1_MS_2 metaG | ecosystem: Environmental > Aquatic > Non-marine Saline and Alkaline > Hypersaline >... | reverse complement strand
TTGCTCTCGGGTGAAAAATTCACCCCAGACGCTTGCTCTCGGGTGAAAAATTCACCCCAGACGTTTGCTCTCGGGTGAAAAATTCACCCCAGACGCTTGCTCTCGGGTGAAAAATTCACCCCAGACGCTTGCTCTCGGGTGAAAAATTCACCCCAGACAAGTTAATCAAAGAACCAGAAAAAGGAGGCACTATGCCAATTAAAGGAATTAGCGATATATTAGAATTACCTCGCCTAGGTAAGATTAGGCTTGGAACAAAGAAAATCAGCAAAAAAGGAAATGAGTACCCCGATGAATCACCCGAGTTCGTCCTGAACCCTATAGAAGAAGTTTTGGATAAGAATGGGAATCCGGTTATCGATAAAGATACAGGAAAACCTCTACTAAGAGAAAACGAACATATTAAGGCCCTTATTGATATGTTCGGTACAAATCCTGCTAAGTTAAAAATCGCGTTTCCTACTGCTGATATGGAGTTAATTTGTCCTCAGTATATGAAGTGGTGGGGCGGTGATGTTAAGAAAAAGAAGGCATCTCTAGTTTGTAAAGGGACAGGAGAGTGGGCATACTACAAAGGGCAGCAACATGTTAATGGGCTCGATGTTTCACAATATCCTTATGTTAGTGATGAGTTGTTTAAAGCATTTCCAAACGGTTTTAATCGCATGTGTTTGGGTCCTAACTGTCCGCAAGCACAAGGGCAAAATGGAAAACCTCCACTTTGTAAAGCAAACATGGATTTATTCTTCTTAGTGCCTGACTACTCGATGTTTGGAGTATTTCAAATCTCAACAACAAGCTTTCAGGCAATTAAAGCAATCAACTCATGTCTTGATGTTGCAGCTAATGCCTTACGGTTGCAGGGACTCTCGAGTATCATAGGAGTACCTATGGTACTGTGGCGAAAACGAACGCCTAATAGTCAAGGCGGAGTAAACTATATTTTGCAATTAGAAGTAGATGTTAAAGACTTAGAAGTTCAAAAGAAATTATTGTTAGAAAAAAAATCATCTACACTAGGTCTTGGATTTTCACGATACACTATTGATAATAATCTTTTCGATATGCCTGATTATGATCTTCTACCTCAGTCTGATCATGGTAGAATACAAACAGGACAAAGTGCAGAAGATATTGTTGTAGAAGCGCCCCAGCTAGTTGAGTCAACGGAGACTATAGAAGACTGGATAGCAGATCCTGAAATAGAAGCAAAATTTAACGCTATCGGAGATATCAAAGGTATACCCGTGACAAAAGCAAAAATGAAGGCCACGGCAAAGAACTATCATAGTAAAGAAGATCTTGCTCAATATTTAGACACACTACTTGCTCCAGTAGCACAACAGGAGAAATCTTGAGTTTTCAAAGAAAAGAACCGCTAAAGAAGATATTTAGATTTAGCATACTGGCAGGGTCTGAAGACCTTGCCCAGGGAGACGACAGTGATAACAGAAGAAGACACTAACGAAACATACTTTAAGTTAAATTTAAAACCTGGAGATCACCTTCACAATATAGGAGAGTGTAGAAAGCAGTTACTACACTATCAAAAAAAACATAAAGACACGGGATACATAAGAAGGGACATTGAAGGATATGATTTGATTCTAAAATCTGGTTCTCAAAAAACCGCTGGAAATTTTTTCAAGCTGAAAGGTGATATAGGCGGGAGCAAAGATAAGGATAATCTTTACTTTATTGATCTGTTGAAAAAAAATGGAGGATGGCATGAGTCTTAATTTAGATCCAGTTATCTATGGGGCCACTATATTAGTATCTTTTCTTATTGCTCTTAAAATAGGATCGACAATAATGGCAAAGATAGATCATGAGGCCTATGGCATTTTAAGAGGACCACTAGACAAAGCTAGGACTGTGGGTGTTATTGGTATCATGGGTGTGACTGGGATACTAATGGTTCTGACAGGGTATAAGACAACAAGGCCACAAGAGACTATAGGCGTACACCAATTACAGAGAGAGATACGTCAAGTTTCCTTCCAAAGTGATGAGGATATCCTCAGAGAATCAAGAGAAAGGGACATGCAAAAACATATAGAAGCAGAGGAACAGATCAAGCGTGAACAAGAGGCCTCTAAAAAAGCATATGAAGAGTCATTGAAGGGAGGACTTTGATGGAAGATGCATCGTTAATGTTTGTATTAGCGGCCATCAGCGTTTGTGGTATACTGGGTGCACTTCTGCCCCATTAAGACAAATAAGGAGATTTATTTTGAAAAGTTTAATTCTAGCGCTATCTTTTTTACTTGTACTGACAGGTTGTACAGGATCAGTTGTACCTCCTGGACATGTGGTTATAAAACTGTCAACAGAAGGCGATGTCGACGTAATTACTGCAGGTGTTTATAAAGCGTACGGGAGAGACCGTCTTTATTTTGTCGACTCACGTTTGAAATCATTTACTGAAAACTTAAAAGTCTTATGTGCCGATGAAGTGAACATGGAAGTATCCGTAAAATGGATAGGTTCTTTTAATGTAGATAAGGACCAGATTCAATTAATCAAGGATAAGGTCCCTTCTGAGAAGGTCTCCGAAGGAGACGTTGATGGCTATAGGCTATCCTTGGCAAAGTTTTATAAAACGGTTATATCTGACATTGTAATAGGAAGGGCCAAATCAATTATCGGTCGCTATAAGACAGATGATATTCGTCCTCAGAGAGAAAAGATTGAGGCACTAGTAAGAAAAGCTGTGGTAGAAAAACTGGTGTCGTCAAATTATCCCGTTAATACTTCAGATGTAATTATTTCCAATCTAGACTATGACGATGTCATTACTCAGCAACGTCAGGCAATCAAAAAAGCACAGTTAGATGATCAAAGAAGAGCTGCCGAAGCTAAGGCCACAATTGCACAGGCAAGAAGAGATGATGACATTGCTCGAGAAGAAGGAAAGGCCATGATTACCAGGGCCAGAACTGAAGCTCAAGCAAACCGTATTCGCCAATCTTCTATTACACCAGAAATTCTAGCGTTAAGGCAGTGGGAGGTGTTGGAAAAAATGGCAGCAGGTCCGAACAATGAGTTAATTGTACTGCCTTATGAGGCCATCAATATGAAAACTCTCAACACTGCTATTAACCGCCGAACATTGAGATCCAAGAAATGAGTCGCAAGATTTCAGAAAGAACAGTCCTCCTATTGGGAGGACTATTCTTGTTAATAGCTGCCGCTATAGACATAACCTTGTTGTATATTATAGTCGTGCACTTACTGCCTCAAGGGCCGTCTATCTGGTTAACATGGCAGTTTGTAGCTAGTTCTTTAGCTATAATTGCTAGTTTATTGTTGGTCCTCTACGGACTAGGTGGTTTCACTTCAAGGATAAAAAAACAATTAAGAAAGTAAAAAAAAAAAAAATTCTACACACTATTTAACTGGTGTAAAATTTAATTTACACTATGTCGAAAATCTAATCTTGTCCTCATAATTTGATTAGTATCCAGCTACTTCAAGCAATAATGTCGTCTTGCTTGAACTCCTGAGTTAAAAGGGCAGTAGATCTTTCACTACTGCCCTTTTTTTTTGAACCATTTGAAACAGTAAAAATTAAAGGAGTATTCCGTGAAGGACAAAAAACAATATGTTGTTTTCGACGAAAACAATGGTAGTACTATAGTCTTTGCTGAAAACGAAGAAAAAGCGATAGATGCCTATTACGATGCAATCGACTCGATGATCTCTCATTACGAAAGACGTTGTACATGCTATAATCCAAAGGCAATCCCTCTGGATCGCGACAAAGTATTAAAACCATTACGAGTAGAATTACTCGATTAACAAGGAGTTTCAATGGACTATAATGCAGAAAAAGAACTAAAAAACATACACGAAGGACTAGGTAACCTTATATCTTATACAGAAACCTTAGAGCATGAAAAACAATTGCTACAAAGAAAAATTGATAATCTAAAACACGATAAGAGAGAAAGACCTGCCGTAAATAATAGTTTCCACCTTACAAAAACGCTTACAATGGTTATAGGCCTTTTTAAGGCCATGGACTTGTTTAATGCCATGGAAGAGACTATTATAAAACCTCTTGAGGGATTGCGTGAATATATATCGACACACAGAAAAGAAATGATGGAATATATAGATCGGCATCCTGAATTTTTCAGAAAAGAACCTTAAGGAGGCATCATGGCAAAGAAAAAAAAATTCCCTTACAAGTTCCTGACACCGGAGCAATTAGCAGAGTATAAGCAAAAGTCGAAGGACGAGTTAGTCTTAGAGTTAAGGAAGATGAATGAACAATTAAAAGCTTCTATAAATTCTAAAAAGAACGATCCGTACTTAAAAGAACTCAACTCGGAAATTGCTGAGTATCGCAAAAAGAATACCACAGACGAGATAACACAATTAACTGCAGATCTTAAATATTTGAAGGATCTTAGAGATGAAAAAATTGCTGATGATATATCAGAACAAGCAGATCTCAATGCAGGTTACCAGGATGCGATCAACGCGAACAAGGAGCATATAGGAGTTCTACTTTCTTTGCTTTGATTTAACAAGCGGCATACTTGACTAGGCCGTTCGGGAGAAACAATGAGATTTAGTTTAGAAGTAGGGCATCTTCAAAAAACCGTTGAAGATTTAGTTGCTATAGCAACGTCCAAAAATATCCAATCACCTATCGATACTCATATAAAAATAGATGCACAAACTAATTCCGTGTTGTTTTATGCACAGAATGCTCAAGTGCAGATGTTACGGGGCTTAGACCTTGATGTAGAGCGACCTGGTATATGCACAATACCGGCACAAAGAACATTAGAGCTATTAAAAAACTTTGAGAACCACAAAAAGATAACGATATCGATGTCCGATAAGCAGGTTGTGAAGATATCTCATTCTAGGTCTAGGTTTACTTTGTCTTGTATGAATCATCATCAGTTCTTGCCACTTGAGACACATAATTACGAATATATTCCTATTAATTCACAGTCTTTTTTAGAAGCAATAGATAAAGTTTCCCCTTCAATGGCAGAAGCAAAAAATGTGTTTAATTCTTCTCTGCACGCGATTTTGTTTGAGCCTACATCAACAGAAGGGTTCGTTAGGGCCGTGGCCACTGACAGTCATAAACTTACAACTTGTAAAGTGCCAGGGTTGTTGCCTCGTGCCGTTTTAATTCCAGGAAGCTCACTCTCTGTAATAAAGAAAGCGCTAGTAAAGAGTGAAGAATTTGGTTTAGCAGTTGCCGATGATGACAGTACAGTTAGTTTTAAATTTGATGATGGAGTATTAGTAGCTAGGCTCCTAGTAAATAAGTTCCCTGCTTATCAGTCAATTATCCCTGTTGGATCATGTGTAAAAGTATATTTTTCTCATGAAGAATTTGTAGTAGCTTTAAAAAGGATTTTGATATTCATAGATAAGACTCTACCGTCCATCACATGTGATTTTGACGTTAATGCCCAGGCACTGACTATTTCTGCGACCAGTAACGAGGGTACTGCAGAAGAAACCGTGCATCTGTTATCAGGCACAGATATTGTGAATGATTTTCGTATGACTTTTAATGGGTTGTTTTTAAAACAAATTATGTCCAAAATAACCGCAGAAATTATATTATTGCGTGTGTACGGTCCTAAATTACCCGCAGTCTTTCTGGGGCAAGATTCCAATACTATGAGTATTATCATGCCCTTAATATTAAAATAGGAGTAATTGGAAATGGCAAAAAGATCCATGCCAACATCGGCAAAAAAAGCATTCCCTATAAAAAATGTAGTTATTAATACTTTCGATGAAAAACTTAATGGACTCAATGAACATTCTATAGGATTTCAGAAAGTAGTTTTTCTAGCACTAGATGACCCACACTTAACCTATGCAGACTTATTGCGGAATTTTGCTCTGTACCTGATTAAAGAAGGATTTGTACATTTAGACGATCAAGTTATGATGCTTCAAATCAAGACTAATACAGTTAAAAAGGTATCTCTGTCATGCTTAGTTGATTTGCGAAAGGATGTCCAGAATGCTGACTGACGAACAAAAAGTTGAAAGAGAAAGAATAGCTGCTCAGTTACGATCTCATTACGATAAAAAGCTGGCACTGTTCTTTCGAACGATGGCATTTGATCTTTCAGAAGAGATGCTGGTTTTAACTACTGCATATGGAGTAAATAGGATTGATATTTTATTGCAGTCCATGAAAGATTTTCTAGCAAAGGAATTCCAGAATGATTCAAACAACTGAGATAGAAAATCAATTCAATCAAAGAACATCGCATTGCAGTTCTTTGATTTTGCCAGATCACGAAGTAGTCATATCCGGTGTCAAAACCAGACGAGGAGATTCTTTTGTTTGTTCCTGCGGTATCTACCAGGGACTATTTGATCGTCAAAAATTTGGGCAAAAACTGGTAAAAGATATATGTAGAACATATAGTATCTACGACGTAAGAGTTCAATCCTTTATCGAAGAAGTGGAGCAAGCATTGTTTCAATATTATTCCTCAACCACTAACATTATCCGTTTGTCCGTTGGAAAACATCTGGACTCTCAAGGTAAAGGAAAATACGAAAAGTATTTAGATATCAACATCGAAAAGATACAGTCCGATCGAGACAAAGACATACTATATAATATAATATATTTTTTACTAAGATACACATTCACCAGTGATCTCATAGAAACAAGGAGCAACGATGCAAGTAAAATATGGTCCTTATTCCCCCAGCCGGCTAGAGGTGGCGAACTGCCCCCATCGATTCAAACTTCAGTACATAGATAAATCAATTGAAGATGAAGGTTCTCTAGCTGCACGTCGAGGTAGTGTTGTACACGAAACCTTTGAAGAAATCACTAAAGCATGGCTTATAGAAAAACCACTTGATTGGGAACAAGTGCGTAAAATATTAACTCAAAAAATGACCCACTACTTAGTGACGGATGACAGTGCTCAGAAGGTCTGTATAGGTGCGGCCAAGAAGTACATGGAAAACCCTCCGCTGAATTTAGATACTGTGCTCGGCACAGAGGAACAGATAGCAGTTAAGTGGCAAGATGACAAGTGGGTTACATGTGCTTGGGACGATCCAGATGCATATGCCAGGGGCAAGATCGATCTACTGATGATTGATGACGATAACATAGCAACGATAATAGATCATAAGACACAGATGTTTGTAGAAACGGCCGATACATTCCAAATGGGTTTTTATGCATGGCTTGTAAAGCAGGCATATCCCTATATTGAGAGCGTAAGAACAATCCTTCACTTTTGCCATCCAGATATTAATTTCTATTCTAAATCTGTTCATTGGACTCAAGAGGATATAGACGACAATATCGAGCTGATCAAGACAAAAATAGATATAGCAGAAAATATGACCGAGTATCCTGCAGAGGCCAACCATCATTGTAAGTACTGTCCTATAAAATTGGCCTGTCCTCGTATTCAAAGGCTTAGACGAAAGAGACTGCCTAGAGGGGCAATTAAAGGACCTATACTGTCGGCACAAGAAGCAAAAAAACAGGCAGAAGTCTTGACTGTTTTAGAGGAAAACAGCAAAGAAGTAAAATCATCATTAAAAACTTTTGTAGAAGATATTGGGGCCGTACAGCTACCAGGACTGGAATATGCATTAGTAACATCAGATTCTTATGTTGTTCCACTTGAAAACAAGAAAGAGCTTATAGAAAAATTAGGCGAGTATGGACAAAATCCCTACAGCTTTTTTGAGTTTTCTGCAACAAAGCTAAAGAAACTCTGGAGAACACTAGATCAGAAGCAAATAGAAGAGATCAGTAACCTAATAGAACCAAAAAAGTCTACTAGTTTCAGAAGTAGGAAAATTTAAAGAGGGATGGCATCCCTCTTTTTTTAGCCTTGTGGAGAAAAATATGACAAAAGATTTAGCACAGAATACGCTAGGATGCCCGGAGAGTGATTTGCTTAAACTTAATTGGCTCACTGAAGGCGATAAGGTATTAAATTACGAATGTCCGACTTGTTTACAACAGCATCAAGTTAAAGTTTTACGTCGTGTACCTGATGAGTATATTAAGAACGCATATGTCCATCACTGCGACTGCGACAACCATTCTGCCTGTACATACAAAGGAACTACTCCTCAGAAGTTAGGGCTTGTGACCAAAACTACATTTGAGAAAAATGGAAGAAAAGCAATTAGGACACACTTTGACGATGGTAGAACTGCTATAAGATCTCAGACAAAGGAAAATGTTTTAAAAGGGAAAGGCACCAAGTCAGTCTATACAAAAGCATACCAGGAGCACGTCAATAAAGAAGCTCATCAAAAAGTAGTGCGACATGAGCGTATGTTAGGGAATGAAATAGAGCGTCTTAACGCAAGGAGGAAAAAATGAAAATAGCAGGGGTAGCAGGAGCAAAGCATCCGACACTAAAAAAAGGCGATATCATACCTTTGACACCAAAAGACAAAGTTGAAATTATGGCCAAACATGCAGTCGTTGATATGTCTCCATCAGGACATATGAACACACCTCTTGAAGCAAAGTTGATCGGCGAAGTTGAGATTATACGAGGACGCGCGGGAGGCAAGAAAGAAGATCCGACTCAATATATCGGAACATGTACAGTAACTTACAGACCTTTCAATTTATCTACCGACAAAGTGTTTGCATCTAAAAAATGTAAAATAAAAATGCACATTAAAGATGTTAAAAATGACATCGGAGTCGAAGATCTAGAGACAATAGAGGCAACTTTACTGTAGCAAAAAAAAAACATTTCTTGGTATAAGCTATTTGAAGGATACTTTGAATAGCTTTTTTTATGCTGTTGAACAAAAAGGAAAAAAATATGAATTATTACACACATGTAGAATCTAATCGATTCAAAGTACAAAATGCGGAATCTTTTCACAAAGAATTTTGGGATCGTATTTCTGGTGACTATATAGAACTCAGGCCATTTGAAGACGGCTTTCAGTTCTGGATAACAAATCCGGCGATTAAAGATGAAGAAGATTTAGATGTTGAAGAAATCATTCGAGAACATTTACGTGACGGTGAAGTCCTCACTACCATTAGAATATGTCGATCTGAGGTGAGCAGTGAACTAGCATTTGATTGTTGTGTTGCCACCAACATGGGCATTGAATGGGGATGTTCCTCTACAATACTAAAAAACATGGTTCAAAATCTATACCCACGAACAGTCACTTGCACTACTAGCAGTTATAGCAGACCTCTAGATCTTTGGATTGAGGAAGGTAAAACTTACAAAGCATTGTCCTGCGCATTAAAGCAAAACAGATGGAAATATTTAATCGAAATCAATGGCCATAAAATGTGGTGGTCAAAGGAGTACTTCTATGACAAACAACGCCCCCTCTCTATATGACTTATTGCCGGAACATCCTGATAACATCTACCCCTCATGGAAACCCACGCGTCTTGCACTCGATCGTTATGAAGACTCTATATCAGAACCGCAGTTGTTAAGCTGTGGTTATAATTATCAACCTAACGGTGGAATCATGAGTAGAAGCTATCCACATGACTATGTCCCTGATGAAGCAGAAGAATTCATGCGTGGTCAGTATAGTATCAATGAAGCAAATCCTACACAAACCCTTATTTATTATTGCTGGTGGGAAGCTTTTACATTTGTGGAGCAAATAGATCCATATAGCTTTTTCTACGGATGCTGTGACGTTATCAAAACGGAAGAATCATATCATTACCAATATGCTGTTTGCGATGATAGTTTTCAAAACTGGACAGAAGTAGATCCAGGAGCAACAGAGACATTTATATACTGGGAAGAAGGTGTTCAGGCGTGGAATATAATGATGAACTATCCTGGGCTTGATTCTTATTTTGACTTATTTTTTGATTACTTTAACGACACATATCAGGAAGCGCTAGATTCATGGGAGAACGATCTTGCTCATCCTATGATTGAATTTATACATATATGGGGAAGAAGAGACGCATATCACATGATACATTTGGGTCTATGGTCCGCTATTATGTGGATGATGAGTCCTATGGCAAGACCTTGGAGAGCAGCAAGGCATCCTATCTTCGATACGTGTTATGAGTATGGTTCTTGCTTAATCCATGATTGGTGCTTCTATCCACCTCCCTATTATCGGAAGGAGAATCGTCCTGCTTTGACTTGTGCAGTATGTGGCGTGTCTGAGTGGTGTGTTGAGCTAGTGCAGATGGTTGATGGGGAAACAAGATTTTTATGCGAACACTGTCTCAATCCCGTACCTCATGCATACCATACATGTGGCACGCGGTCTTGCACAAACATTAAATGTGAACATCATCCAGGGATCAATGCGGCCAAGAGAATAGCTGCAGATAAAAGATTTGGTAGCTTGAGGCAATTACCTGATGGAAGAAAGGCGCGAGCGCTTCCAGGAATGATGACCATTAATCAAACATTAATCGACCAATATGCTTCTAGTATAGCAGATGTAGTCGGACAAGATCTAAAACGACTACTTACATTCTAGTTTAATACTTGCACATTCGTGCAACTGACAAAGGAAAAATTATGAAAGAGATCAGAATCCCTTTTAAGGGATGGGACTTAATTACGTTCTTAAACGAGAAGGACGGTAACCAGTTGGTTGCTGTTCGGCCAATTGCTGAGGCGATTGGAGTTGGTTGGGGCAGTCAATGGCGGAAAATCCAAAAGAACCCGAGATTCAGTTGTATCGATATCGATACAACTGGCAAGGATGGAAAGACATATACAATGCTCTGTCTCCCCGTGAAACAACTAAACGGCTGGCTATATGGGATTAATGCCAACAAGGTTAAAGATAATATTCGACCTAAGTTACTTCAATTCCAAGAAGAGTGCCATATGGCAATCTATAACCATATGAGTGGTTCGGCTAATTCATTAGTCGTAGAGACTCTTATGTCAATCATTAAGGAGCTGAAGGTTACAAATCAACGTCAATCTGAGGAAATTAGAGATTTAAAAAGAGAAAACCAGCACTTGGCCAAGGATGTAAAAGGCATACAGGAAACACTCACTAAGCACAACAGAATGTTAGGTCTTGAGGCCAGTGTTGCAGGTAAACGTCTGGCAGCAGCTCGGCATTTGAAGATAGTTTCGTAAAGCAAGAAGACCAAAAGACCCGAGATTCAGTTGTAATCATATGATTACAACTGGAATCCTCAACAAAAAACCGAAAGACCCGAGATTCAGTTGTAGTCATATGACTACAACTGGAATCCTCAGCAAGAAAACCGAAAGACCCGAGATTCAACTGTAATCATATGATTACAGTTGGAATCCTCAGCAAGAAAACCGAAAGACCCGAGATTCAACTGTATCGATATCGATACAGTTGGAATCCTCAACAAAAAACCGAAAGACCCGAGATTCAGTTGTAATCATATGATTA
>Ga0180432_10010070_pt1 | contig 11401 bp, 9 predicted proteins | sample SS_ome_10_FD_132414 | JGI IMG/M metagenome (GOLD analysis project Ga0180432, IMG submission 132414) | Hypersaline lake sediment archaeal communities from the Salton Sea, California, USA - SS_1_MS_2 metaG | ecosystem: Environmental > Aquatic > Non-marine Saline and Alkaline > Hypersaline >... | reverse complement strand
CGGCCGCGCCGCCCTGAAGAGGCGGCGCTAGGCCCACAAATTGGCCGAAAAGTGCCCTCACACCGGCTCTTTAGGCCGGTGTGAGTGTGAAAAACTCGGCACGAATTTACGGCAGTCTGCACTAAGCATCCATATTGAGCACGAATGCGGCGATTGAGCGCACCAAGATTTACGTCGTGATCAACCACTTCCCCATTATGAACAGCCACGTACTCACCCTTGTATCGCTGCAATAGCTCGGCATGCATTGAGCGAAAAGCTTTGCTTTCAGCAATGATTTTCTGCTCCGCCAGCTGATCTAGGTGATCACGCACGGCTTGATTGAGCAACGCAGATACGTCTGCATTCATCGCCCGAGATACCCGGATCAATTCCATCTGCAAATCAGGTCCAAGTGATAACTGCATCTCACCCATCCATAACCTCCGCTTGAGCAAACTAGATAGCGGCAAATCCCAATCCCAACTCCTCCAGCGTCTCCTGCGTCGGTTCTCCCGTCTCCGGGTCCCAGCCGTACTCGGCATAGGCGCCGGCCAGGAGCGCGTCTACGTCGGGGACTGTCCCCTCGGCGCCGCCGTCGTCCAGCGGCTTTAGCAGCAGGTCGGGGAGCCGGTCGTCGGCGCGGGTGAGGCCGCGGCGCAGGTTGAGCACACGCTTGAGGGTGACGATACGTTTGCCTAGCGCCATCAGGTCGTCGTTCTCCAGGCCCCAACCCGTCGCGCTGTTCAGCGCCGCCAGCAGCCGCTCGACGCCGGGGTTCTGGAACTGGCACAGGTCAATCGCGTTGTAGAGGTTGCGCCAAGCCTGCTGCCGCGCCGCGATGCGGCCCTTTTCCTCCGTCGCCTCGAAACGGTCGCCGGGAATTACACCCAATTCGAAAGGCGGCCCCTGGCCCGTATCCACGCCGTACATGTCGCCTTCCATGTGGCAGGCTCCGCGAGGCGAGAGGGCGTAGGTCACGGCCAATCCGGCAAAGGCGCGCGGGTCGTGCATGGGCACTTCCAGCCGGTTGACGGCAGCCGCCAATTCGCCCGCGCCGAACTGCTCGGCCAAGGCCACACTCCCTTCGGCCAGAGCGTCTCCAAAACCCTGGCGGTGGGCCATCATCTTGATCAGGCGGTGAAACATCGGAGCGTCGCCGTAGCGGATCTCCAGGCCACCCGTGTCTGCCGTGGTGAGGATACCGCGCTCGAACATCTCGCAGGCCAGCGCGATGGTAACGCCGGCGCTGATGGTGTCCAGGCCGTAGACGTTGCACAGGTGCCCGGCGTAGATGACGGCCTCCAGGTCGTTCACCATCATCAGGGAGCCAAAGGCGCCCAGCGTCTCGTACTCGGGGCCGTCCACCGCCTGCACGCCATAGTTGGGCGCGCGGGTCTCGCGGCCGCAGGCGATGGGGCAACGGTAGCAGGCAGTGCTCTTGTTCTGGTACTGGTCAACCATCAGCACGCCGGAGAGATCGCTCGCCCCCTCCCACTCTCCCTGTTGGTAGTAGCGGATGGGCATGTCGCCGTACATCAGGGCCATATCCACGTAGCAGGCGGTGCCGGCCAGTTGCAGCGACACCACGGGTATGTCATCGCCCAGCCCCCCAACGATCTCGCGCACCACGTCCTTGAATCCAGCGGGGTCGGCCAGGGGGATCTGAGCAGAGCCGCGCACGGCGACGGCCTTGAGGTTCTTGGAGCCCATCACCGCCCCCATGCCGGTGCGACCAGCGGCGCGGCCGTGGTCGTTCATCACGGCCGCCATCTTGACCCGGCGCTCGCCCGCCGCGCCGATGCAGGCGACGCGGGCCTTTGGCTCGCCCAGGGTCTCGCGCACCCGCTCCTGGGCCGCGTAAGAGTCACTGCCCCACAGGCCGGCCCCGTCGCGCAACTCGGCCCGTCCTTCCACGATGGAGAGCCACACCGGTTTTTCGGCCCGGCCGGTGACGATGATGCCATCGTAACCGGCAAAGCGGAGTTCGGGGCCAAAGAAGCCTCCGGTATTCGACTCGCCCCAGATACGGGTGAGGGGTGAGAGGGCGCACACGCTGCACCGCCCGGCCGAGGGCATCGGCGTGCCGACCAGCGGCCCGGTCATAAAGATGAGCACGTTATCCGGCCCCAGCGGGTCGGTGGCGCCGTCCACCATGTCATAGACGTAGCGGGCGGCCAGCCCGCTGCCGCCGACAAAGGCGCGGGCATATTCCTCGTCGAGGGGTTCGGCCCCGAGTTCTCCCGTAGCAAGGTCAACGTGCAGGATTTTGCCGATGTAGCCGTTCATTTTCATTTTCATCCCCTATCAGATTCCCAACCCTGCTACCTGTTCCCTAACCTGGACAAGCCAGAGCCAAAAAGGGACACGGAGACCACAGAGGCTTCGCGGACACGGAGATTCACCGAGTTTTTCTCTGTGCCTTCTCTATGAAGCTCTGTGTTCCAAAATCCTCGCTTTTTGTGCAAGAATTTCACTGGCAAGATACTAATTCGGCCCTGATTCTGGCTTCGACTAATGCTTTCACCTCTACGAGCACCGCCTTGTAGTCCTTTGCGGTTTGGCGATAGTCCAACAGGATATAATCAATGGGAACTTTGCGCATTTTCTCTACATAGAACTCGCCAAGTTTCTGACGCCACCCATACGAACCAAAATCCGGTGTATGACTCCACTGAAAAAACCAGGTTTTTCAATGGTTTTATGGGACAGCGTCCCACTTTTGGCTCAAAATTGACGTGTTTGTGGGAATATCTCACCAAAAAACCTGGTTTGGGGGCATTTTATCCCCACCGACGAACAAACCAACACCTTTTTTCAGGAAAGTCGTGTATAAATATGAAACAGTACAATCTTCTCGTATGCCTTGTATCTGGCACTGAGTAGCCAGTACTTGCCGGTATTCGTGTCAGGGTGAGTTTGACCTGCCTAAATCTCAACTGCCGAGGCGAACGCCCTAAGCACAGTTTTCAACAGAACCTTAGAAATCCGCCCCCTGGCCCTCGTAAGCGTGCAGAAAGAGTCGGCGCAGTTCTTCGTAGGAGGGGGCACGGACGGCAGTGATTATCTGCGTGTCGTTGAAGGCATCGTCCACCATTTTGTCCAACTGCGCCTCGTAGGGTTCGCGCTCGACGCCGGTCTCGGCGACGGAGGTGGGGTTACCGACCTCGCGGCACAGGTCGCGGATGCGTTCGGCCATGGAGCGCGCCGCTTTTTCTCCCTCCCCCTGAGAGCAATCGAGCAATCCGGCCAGGTCCGCAAAGCGGCCCGGCGCTTCCCGGGCGGCGAACTCGATGGTGTAGGGCAAGAATATGCTCACCGCGCGGCCGTGGGGGACGTGGAAGGTTGCGCCCAGCACGTGGCCCATCGCGTGGGCCAGCGAGGCCATGGCGTTGCCGAACCCCAACCCGGCGCAAGTAGCAGCGTTGTGCATACGCTCGCGGGCTCGCAAGTCGGAGCCGTCGGCCACGGCGCGAGGCAAATTCTCCAAGATGAGCCGGGCAGAGCCAACACACAGGCCATCGGTCACGTCGGTGTGCCAGGTGCAGGTGTAGCCTTCGACGGCGTGGGTCAGCGCGTCCAGACCAGTGTCGGCGGTCAGTTGGGGCGGCATGCCGGCCGCCAGCACGGGGTCCACGATGGCAATGTCGGCGACGTTCTCGCGGTTGCCCAGCCCCATCTTGCGCTGCTCATCCGTGTCGGTCAGCACGATGGCCCAGGTGACCTCAGCCCCGGTGCCGCTGGTGGTGGGAATGGTAACGAGGCGCGCTTTCTGGCGCAGGCCGAGGTTGACGAAGGGGTTGATCTCGGCCGGGTGCAGGTCGGGCCGTTCGTAGAGCACCCAGATCGCTTTGGCGGCGTCCATCGGCGAGCCTCCGCCCAGGCCGACGATCCAATCGGGCCCGATGTCCTGCGCTGCCTCCACCCCTTTCCGCACCGTCTGCAAGCTGGGGTCAGGCTCGACCCCGTCAAAGAGGTGCGTCTCGATACCGGCCTTTTCCAAGTGGATCTGCACTCTATCGGCCAGGCCCAACTGGACCAACGCAGCGTCGGTGACGATCAGGGCGCGCCGGCCCCGCAACTCGTCGAGTTCGTCCAGCGCCCCCTCGCCAAAGACGATTGCCGGTGACACAAAGTACCACATCTCGCGGCCTCCTCAGAAAGTGTCAGTCGCCAAAGTCGGTGGGCACGAGCGCGCAGCAATTGACGATCTCTTGGGCCGCCTTGGGGTAGCGCATGATCTTCATCATGTTACCCGCCAGCTTTAGTTTGCGCGTCATCATGCCCTGGATAGGTTCCAGCTCGCCCTCGATGACCTTGCGCCAGTTGGTAAACGGAGCACTGATGACAAACTCTGCATCTCGCGTGTCCTTGCTCTCGACCAGCTCCGCGTCGGGGCTCTTGCCATGATAGAGGCCGAGGAACAGGTAAGCGGTCTCATCGTAGGCATCGTCGGGTTCAACGACAAAGATAAAGTCCCCTTCCCAATCTTTGGCCGAACGCTCATAGCTTTCGCTTGCGTTGAGCTTGCTGCTCAGTTCCTTGATCCATTCGTCGGACGGAAATCTTGGCATTTTCTTCTCCTTGTGTGTAATTGTCGGACATTGCGATATGATATACCTAATCTCACATTAACACAAGACGGCCCGGTCGCCGCGCCCGAACGTGATAGTGCGCGCCGGTTCGGACGACCCCATCGTCGTCGGTGTACTCCCAACGCGCGAGGTAAAAGTCGTCAACGGCAAAGCCGGTCAGGAGGGAGCGCAGTTCCGCTTCGTCGCAATAATGGTGCGGCAGGTGTTTGTCGCCGGGCGCCTCGCGCAAATAGATAAAGGTAAACGGCTCGATCTCGCGGCATCTGCCCGCCTCCACATCGGAGCGGTAGAGGGCGGTATTGCCCTCGTCACGGGCAGCGACGGCGGCGTAGAGCCAGCCGCCGGGACGAAGAGCGCGTCGCGCCTCGGCCAGTATCCGTCGCATCCCGGCCGCCAAGGTGTGATGGATCACGTACCAGGCGATCATGCCATCGAAAGCGTGGTCGGGAAAGGGGAACACCTCCATCTCGTGGCGAATCAGAGTCGCAGCCAGTCCCTCACGGGCCAGCCACGCGGCACACGTCGTCAGGCCCGAGGGAGAGACGTCGGTCGCGGCGACGGTAAAGCCCACACGGGCCAGAGCGACCGTGTGGCGGCCAATCCCGCAGCCCAGATCAAGCACCCGGCGGCCGCCAGCCTCCCACAACCGCTCCGCCCAGGCCACGGCTGCCCGCTCCGGCGTGCGCCAATGGTCGGGGAGGGCGTCGAGGTTAGCCCAGATAGGCTCCCAACCTCGATCCTGTTCGGGCAATTCCACAGCCAGGGACAAGGCAGCGACGCTATGAGGATTGTCCTAAACCGGTGATCTGTTTGAGAGCAGTCAGCACACCTAGACCGGCAGTGAGAGCCTTGCCTGTCTGGATGGGGGGTAGTTGTTCTCGACCGTCCTCGTCCAGCTCGACCGGGGTCGAGCGCAAGTACAAATAGGCCGCGCTGACACCCAACAGCGCGCCCACTACGCCGCCGATGATCATAATCCGCGTTCTCAAGTTCATCTATCGCCCCTCCTTCACGAATCCAGTAATTGCGCCTAACCAGTTTTGAATCGTCGCCACAGCGGAATGTAACATTAGAATCGGCTTGACCACAGTCATCATCGCCAGTTCGACATAAGCTCTACCCAGCTCCAGGTACGACCTGGCCAGACCGAGCCAACTGGGCAAGTTCTCGTGCCGCTGGAGCCACCATAGGCCGTAGACCAGCCCGCCCAGCAGTGCCAGGGGCACCAGGGCAAGGATGAAGGCTTCGGCGGCGAGAAGAATGAGGGAAAGATTGCTCAAGAGTGTCATGTTACCTGTCCTCCAAAGACCCACTCAAGCCGTCCAGAAATCGGCGCACATCTTTTTTCGTTTGCGCCCAGACCTCTGCCAATGGCTTTGCTAACCCCACTAGCTTGTCCCAATCCAGAAAAAACGAGGCGGGGCGGTATCAAGGCCAACAGTGCTTCGTGGTATGCGGCCGATCTGCTTGCTCTATTTGAGGTTAGCATAGTGTCACCTCCCCTCCATCCCTCAGTATACCCTCTCCCGCCCCATACGTCAACTGACAGCGCGCGCCATCCTCTTCAGCAGCGCCGCTAACTCTTCCTGCCAGCCGCGCTCCTGGGGCAACCATATCGCGCGGCGACTGACGCTGGCCCGTCCCTCTAGGGTGCGGCGCAACTTGTCAAGGTTGGCATAATCTCCATTGCCAGAGCGCAGCGCCAGGCGGCCACCCTCGACAGCGATGACGCCCACTCCGGCGTCGCGCGCCAACGCCTTTAACCGCAACTGGTACATCAGATTCCGCGCGTCCGGAGGGAGCGGCCCGAAGCGATCGGTCAACTCTCGTTCCATCTCGTCAATCTGCGCCATCGAGCCCAGTTCCGCCAGGCGGCGGTAGATCTGCAAGCGCAAACGTGTATCGGGGACATAGTCGTCGGGCAGCCGCACAGGGATGGGCAAGTCAATCCTGATGCCCGCTAACGGCTCCGGCGGCGGCTGGCCCTCGCGCCGCGCCTTTAACTCTTGCACTGCCCGCCTCAGTAAGCGAGTGTAGAGATCGAACCCGACGGCGGCGATCTGGCCCGATTGCCGGGTGCCCAGGATGTCGCCCGCGCCGCGAATCTCTAGATCACGCATAGCGATGGTGTATCCAGCCCCCAGTTCGGTCGCCTCGCGCATAGTCTCTAGCCGCTGGCGCGCCTCGGGCGTCAAGCGAGACAGCCGATTGTGGAATAAATAGGCATAGGCTCGCTGTGCGCCCCGGCCCACGCGCCCCCGCAGTTGGTATAGTTGAGCCAGGCCAAAACGGTTGGCCCGCTCGACGATAAGCGTGTTAGCATTGGGTATATCGAGGCCGCTCTCGATGATGCTGGTGCATACCAATACGTCAATCTCGCCCACGACAAAGCTCAGCATCACCCGTTCGAGATCCGCTTCCCGCATCTGGCCGTGGGCCACGCCAAAGGTCGCCTCTGGCACCAGCCGCTCCAACTTGCGCCGCGCCGCAGCGATAGTCTGTACTCGATTGTGAACGTAGAAAACCTGCCCGCCTCGCTCCAGCTCGCGCAGGATGGCCCGCCGCGCCAGTTGGGCGTCGTACTGGCCCACGTAGGTGACGACCGGCAGCCGCTCTTCCGGCGGGGTCTCGATGGTGCTGATGTCACGCACGCCGGTCAGCGACATGTAGAGGGTACGCGGGATGGGAGTAGCCGTCATCGTCAACACGTCCACCTCAGTGCGCATGCGTTTGAGCCGCTCCTTGTGGGTGACGCCGAAACGCTGTTCCTCGTCAATGATCAACAGGCCCAGGTCGGCAAAGGCGACGTCTTTCTGCAACAAGCGGTGGGTGCCGATGACAATGTCCACCTTACCGGCGAGCAGCCGTGTCAAAATCTGGCCCTGCTCGGAGCGAGAGCGGAAGCGGGACAACATCTCCACCGCGATCGGGAAGGGAGCCAAGCGCTGGCGGAAGGTGGCATAGTGTTGCTGGGCCAGAACGGTGGTCGGCACCAGGAGAGCGACCTGCTTGCCGTCCAACACCGCTTTGAAGGCCGCCCGCAGCGCCACCTCGGTCTTGCCATAGCCCACGTCGCCGCAGATGAGCCGGTCCATCGGCTTTGGTTTCTCCATATCGGCCTTGACGTCGGCGATGGCGCGTAACTGGTCCTCGGTCTCAAAGTAGGGGAAACTGGATTCCAGTTCCACCTGCCAGGGATCATCCGGGCTAAAGGCGTGACCGGGAGCCAGTTCGCGGGCTGCGTAGAGCTCCAACAGTTCGCGGGCGACCTCCTCAGCGGCCTCCTTGGCCCGCCTTTTGACCGTCTGCCAGCGGGTCGTGCCCAGCCGGTTTAGGCGCGGCGGGCGGTCGCCGGCCCCGATGTAGCGACCGAGCCGGTCCGCCTGGTGGATAGGGACGTAGAGGCGGTCATTTTCCCCGTACTCCACCTGCAGATACTCGCGCTCGATCCCCTCCATTGCCCGCATGACCAGCCCACGAAAGATGCCGATGCCATATTCTACGTGGACGACGAAATCGCCAGGCGTGAGATCGGAGAAAAAGGTCTCCGGGGCAGCCTTGCGACGGCGGAGAGGGCGGCGAGGTTCCGGGCGGCGCCAGCCAAATATCTCCGCATCCGTCAAAAGATGAATGGAGGCAAAGGGCCGGCCAAGATCAATGCCCCGCAGGGTCCATCCTTCGGAAAGCGCTCCCTGGACAAAGGTGAGGGGAGACTGCGGCGCCTGGCACAACTCCTCGGTCAGTACAGGGTACTCGTGCTCCGCGCCCCACAGTTCGGCCAGGCGGCGGGCCTGCTGACTGACGACCACCACTCGCCCGCTCCCAGTTTGCGCGGTGTGTATGTGCTCCAGAACGGATTTGAGTTGGCCGCCAAAACGAGGGCCGGGTATGAAACAATCCGCCAGTGGAGCAGGAGGGCATCCTGCCTCACCACGTCCCAACGTGAGGACAGGCCGATCGGTCAATCGTTCCGACCACTCGTCCCAGGTAACATAGGGCAACGAAAAGTCGGGCAAAATCCCACCTGATTCCTCGGCGGCGGCCCGCAGTTGTACAGCGTCCTCTTCCAGACCAGCCCAGACATCCCTCAATTCTTGCTGATCATCCACGACCAGCAATGCCTCCGCCGGAAGATAGTCCAACAACATGGCCGAGCTGGTGTAGAAACAGGGCAAATAGAACTCGAGGCCGGGGAAAGGGATGCCGTTCTTCAAACCATCATAGTGCACGTTCAATTCGGCGCGGGCGTCAGCGGACTGCTCGCGGGCCAATTGGTCGGCGACGAGGGCGGCGACGCGTGGGCCGTGGTGGGGCAGCGGTTCACGGGCCGGGGTGACGGTCACGCTTTGCACCCGCTCCTGCGAGCGCTGGGTGGCGGGGTCGAAGCGGCGAAGCGACTCGACCTGGCTGCCAAAAAGCTCGATGCGCACGGGCAACAGGTCAGCCGGAGGGAAAATGTCGAGGATACCACCCCGATGGCTGAACTGCCCGGGCGACTCGACGACGCTGACCGGTTCGTAGCCCAGTCCTACCCAGCGGCTCAAGGCTCGTTCCAGGTCGAGCGTCTGACCCACGTAGAGTTCGTGGACGGAGGCGCGGAACTGGCGCACCGGCAACGTGCGCTGCATCAACGCGCGGGCCGAGGCGACGACGACCGGGGGAGAATGAACAGACGACTGGCAGAGGGTCGAGAGAACTTGCAGGCGTCCCACGATGACCTCGTCGGTCCAGGGAGCACGCTCGTAAAGGAGAGCCAGAGGCTCCGGGAAGCGCAGGATGCGTTCTGGCGCGGGAGACCAATCGCCCAAGGAGTGGGCCAGCGACTTGGCGCGCTCCACCGATCCGGCGACGACCACCATCGGACGCTGCAAATCGCGGGCCAGCGCGATCAGAAGAGCGGGGCGGGCAGCGCGCAGCAAGCTCAGAGGAAGTGGAATCTCGCCTCTCTCCAAATCCGCCCGCAGGGTTCGGTAGGACTCGATGGACTCGAGTGATGTCAAAAGCCCTGAGACATTCACTCTTCTGCACTCCGATTGTACCGGTTCATCGCTATCTCGACCCCCTCACACAGCCAGGTCTCAATAGCGGCTACAGCTCGCCCCAGCGCCTCTTCCAGCAACGGCTCCTCCTTCGTCGAGAAATCCTGCAACACGTAGGCGGCCGGGTCCATCCGTCCGGGAGGGCGACCGATGCCGATGCGCAGGCGGGAAAAGCTCTGGCTGCCCAGGTGCTCGACGATGGAACGCATGCCCTTGTGCCCGCCGGTACCCCCCTCTGATCGCACCCGCACTGCACCCAGGGGAAGGTCCAAATCGTCATAGACCACCAGCAAGCGCTCGGGCGACACTTTGTAGAAGCGAACCAAGGAGGCGACCGCGCGTCCGCTCTCGTTCATGAACGTCTGCGGCTTGGCTACGACGACTTTTCGCTCGTGGATGGGGCCAACGGCGACACGAGCGCGCTTTTGTCTTTTGTGAAAATTCAAATCGTGCGCTGAGGTCAAAAGCTCGACACAACGAAACCCCACGTTATGCCGGTTGGTGGCGTATTCGAGGCCGGGATTACCCAATCCAGCGATCAGGAAATACTCTGAACTTGGCGCCTCGGTCACACACCCCCCCCTCTCCACTGCCTCATTGCCAGGGCAACCTCTTGCTCGTGCGCAAATACCAGCGTATGCTGGCCTTGGCCAACATATAGAGGCCCCACAATATGAACAGCATCGAGGTGATCAACACGCCGTTGCAAAAGGCGCCACGCAGTCCTTCGGCGCTAAAGGGCAGGTCGAACTGCTCCTCTCCACCGGCGGCCGGCGTGCCGCCCGCCTCTACCTCCTCACCCTCAGGCGTGGGAGAGGGGCGCGGGGTCGCTGTAGCGGGTTGCTCGATAGAGACCGGCGTAGGCGTCGGCCCGGCCTCGGCGGTGGGCATCGGCTCCGGCGTAGGCTGCTCCTCTTCGGGCGTCGGCGACGGCACCGGCTGGGCGTTGTTCACGGTCAAACGAGTGACAAAGGTGACGTAGCTGGCGGCATCATTGTTACCCCAGACTGCCATGGCCAGCGTGTACTGCCCATCGGGGATGACGGTAGTGTCCCACCTACCCAGCACATTATCCTCCACTTGCGCCCCTTCCACAATGGCAAAATCCACCCACTGCGAATCACCCGTCGCCTCTGGGCCAGGGGCGTAGCGCAACTGATAAAAATTCATATTGGGATGAGTAGCGATACCAGTGACTTCCACCACTCCACTGACGGTCGCCCCATCAGTCGGGTAGGTGATGATAGAACGGGCTTGAAGAGATGGCATAGCCAGGCCCGGCGTTCCCCCGGCGAACATGACGACCACCAATATCATCCCCACGACCAGTGTGCGTTTGCGCATAGAACTCCCTCGTACTTGATGCGTGAAACTTGTCTCACGTGCGCTCGTTTTGAGCAGATGGAAAGTGTAGCATAAAAGAGCCAGAATGACAAGAGACAGGGGCAGGATGCGGGAATTTGACCAGTCGCCGTTCTTCTGTTATACTCGTTCAGCATCTTTTTTGGCGTTACGCTAAAAGTAACACGTTTGGTAACTACTTCGACAATGTCACATTTCATATCTTGAGAGAAAGTGATGTTCGTAGTGCGCCACGAAACGCAGTGGAGTGGCGCAAAACCGCACTCCGTTACACTCCGTGCGTGACTACGAGCCGAATGTGACATTGTCAAGCTACTCAGCCTGGCACGCGCTCAGACCTCCGAGGTCTTGCAAAACCCGTTCAGGCGTGAAATCCCGGCCTTTTTCGACGGTCGCAGTGGGCAGAATGCCTGTCGCAGACCTCGG
>Ga0180432_10010069_pt1 | contig 11401 bp, 12 predicted proteins | sample SS_ome_10_FD_132414 | JGI IMG/M metagenome (GOLD analysis project Ga0180432, IMG submission 132414) | Hypersaline lake sediment archaeal communities from the Salton Sea, California, USA - SS_1_MS_2 metaG | ecosystem: Environmental > Aquatic > Non-marine Saline and Alkaline > Hypersaline >... | reverse complement strand
GAGTTGCCACAGACAATTATCCATGGTGACTGGCATCCGGCGAATCTGAAGTTCGATGGGGTAGAGGTGGTGGGGATTTTCGACTTCGACTGGGTTGATCGGCAGCCACGGATGGTTGATATCGCCGACGGCATGTTATATGTGTGCGGGGTACGACCGGCAGTGGAGGGCGTCGGGGATATCTGGTCGCTGACGGTGACGCCGCGCCTGGAGCTTGCTCGGATGAAAGCGTTCATGGCAGCGTACGCCGAGGTGCAGCCGTTGACGGAGACAGAAGCGGCGGCGCTGGCGGATTTGATGACTGTGCGCTGGGTCTATTCGCGGGTGGATGCGGCGGAACGGAAGGTTGCCGAGGCGGACCAGCTGCGGTTTGTGTTGCGGGAAGTGGGCACGCCGCTACAATGGCTGGCGGAGCATCGAGGAGTGCTGGCAGAGGCCGGCTGGTGGTCATAGGAGGCTTGGGCGAAGGCGGAGGAGCAGATCGCGGCGGGTCAATCATAGAGCCTGTCCGGGGTGGGAGCTAGGCGGGGTCCTGCGCGTACTCCTTGACAACGTACTGGATGCCCTCTTTGAGTTCGTGGGTGGTGATGCGCCCGCCGAGGAACTCCGTCTGGAGGAGTTTGTTTAGCTCGCTGAATATTTCGTGTCGGCCCTTGCCCATTTCCATCCAGGCATCGAGTTGCCTGAGGAGTTGGCGCGAGCGCTTCCTGGGGATCTCGGTGACAACTTCCTCAATGGCGGCGATGACCTCATCGGGGTCTCGAGATGTGATGTGATCTTCGAGATCGCGGTCGAGGTAGCTATACTCGCCGGTGACGCCGTCGAAGGTGATGTTTATCTGTGTCGTCGAGCCGCCGGGGGTTTCATATATAACGGCGATGTTGACTGTGTTCTTGCCGCCCTTGTCGTACTCGGAGTACTCGTGTCGCAGGTTGCCGTATCCGATGCGTCGTTCCTCCGGGCGCTGACACCCGGAGACAAGATCGTCGAGACGCATTTTGAATGTCTCCAGCGAGTTGTTGCTCCCGACTGCCAAATCCATCTACCTCCAACTGGCGATGCGTATGCTCCAGCCTCGCTTCAGGTGTGTGCGCGATTCGTCGGGTATCCGGGAGGCCGGGCGTACACAGGCCCCGTCACCAATATTGAGTAACCATCCCATTATAGCCGAATAGCTGAATTCGGACAACTCAGTTGTTAGAGAACACCGGTCCCGTGGCATCGTCGCCCGAGGCACTGTCGCCGAAGACATTGCCGGCGTCAGTGTCGGTGAGCTGCTCGCGGGCAGCCAGCAGCAGGCGGTATTCTTTTATCTCTCGCCGCATGGTTTCTATTTCATGGGCGAGGCGCGCTCTGGTATCATCCATCTCGAGAAGTTGCTGCTTCTCCGCCAAGTCGACGCGCAGGTGGGCGGCTATCATGTAGGAAAGCTTGTCCGCTCGTTGCGGTATTTCGAGCTGAGTTCCTTCAAGGCCCAGCAACTGCAAGATGAGATCAACTTGTTCGGCAAAGGCGGCGCGCATATCTTCAATGAATTCGGATGACACGCGGGTGCGGCGGCGGTCTTCAAGTAGTTGCACTTCGGCCTGCGGATAAGGGTCTTCGCCGATCATTCTGACAATGCGGAACCTGCGGCGGCCCACGGCAAACATCATGATATGGTCGCCGACATCGCGCACCTGAGCAATGGCGGCGGTGGTGCCGACATTGTGGGTTACCACCGGTTGGTCACCGACCTCCGCTCCCTCGCGTATCAGGACGATGCCGAACTCCCTGTCCTCCTCGGCGCAGTACTGAGCCATCTGCAGGTAGTGAGGCTCAGAGAGTGCCAACGGGATTGGCATTCCAGGGAATACAACAGTATTGAGTGGCATCAAGGGCAATTTCATAAGTGACATTGGTCATCCACTAACCCGGTTGCGACGCATTGTTTGCGGCAGTGTTGTTTATGATATAATAGCCAGTGGGCGCAGCTACCAAAATCAAGCTCTACTCAATAGTACGGTTGGCACAATGTGATGAAATCAGAACAGATTCTAAAAGAAGCCCACCTGCGCATATTCTCCCTGGCGCTGAATGACGCCGCGGCGAAGCTGAGTGAGGCGAACATGGCCTACGGCCTGGCCAAGATCAACTACGTGCTGGGCGAACTGGGCTACGAAGCAGATGCGGTGTTCATCGGCAGCCCGGACATGACGATTACACGGAACTCAGCGCGGTGGAGTGCCGGGTTCGGCTACGGCGGAAAACTGCAGTGGGGCCCGGGCGACCGGCCCGTAGTGATTCTCGATGCCAAGCCGAATGTCTGCGGAATGATAATCGGCGCGCTGCCGAGCCTGCCGTCGGTGGACGAGGTAATCCGCGACCTGCACCGGTTGCAGCACTCCGGGATGACTGTGGGCGACATCGAGATTGAGTGGGACCTGCACAAGGGCAATCACTTCATTGACCTGTGCGCTCTGGAGCCGGCGGTGCCGACAGTCGAGCTCCCGCCGTACGCTTTTGTGCTGCACTCGTCGGCGCCGGAGTTGAAGGGCGACAGCTCGCTGGGTATGGGGCTGTACTGGGACGAGTCGGCTACGCTGGCAGCACGCTTCCGAGCATTCGACACGCCCTGGGGCGAGCTTCATGTTCTGCTGGACGATGACGCCAGCGAGTTCATCGAGTTCTCGCTGACGGCGGAGCAGTTTGCCAAGGAGCGTCGTCTGGCGACGGCCCGACAGATTTTCGGCGAATTCGAATTGATTGCGAACGCTACGCACCAGGGCATGAGCGATGTAAACACGATCTATCTGGGCTGCCATAACTCGCTTGACCCGACGGCGGAATACCTGCCGATCATGGTGCGTGGCGACCTGCCGGGCTACCTTTTCGAAGGCCTCGCCAACCTGTCAGATGGCGTGATAAGGCAGATGGGTTTCTATGATCGTGCCCTCGAACTGAACGCACTGGAGGCGCTACGCAACGCCAATATCATCCCGCACGGAGCGGGCTACGCACTGCCACATTTCCGCGATGTTGTGCGGGTGATTGACCTGGGCGATCATCGCAGCTTCGAGATGTCGGTAGCGCCCGCGACCACCAACGAAGCCGGGCTTCACGTGGCGAATGGCACCGAGATTCTGACCGATACCCACGACCTGCCGCAGAAATACCGCGGTCGGCAGGGCGTGTTCAAGACCATTGAGTGCGGTCTCGGCAGGCTGGTTGCGAAGGTGACGCCGCTGCATGTGATCAAGGTCTGAAGCGGACTAGTGGCGAGTGACGCCGGCAGTTGCGAGGCGTCCTGGTCAGTCCAGCGTCCCCTCGTCAACCTCGACCAGGTAGAAAGTCTCCCCCGGGTCGGTCACGTGGCTTTCATGTTCCAGTTCCCGCAGCTTGGAGGATTCCATGAATGTCTTGGCATTCTCGAGGCTATCCCACTCGACGAGTAGAACCAGGTTGTTGGGGTCATCGGGGGTATGGAATATCCGGTAGTCCCCCTGCCCACTCTCTCGGCGCCCGGCTTTGTAGTCGTCGAAGTCGGCCTTCCATGCGACGTAGTCCTTGACTTTGAACCCCGTACCGAGTACGTACACCATACTACTCGACCTCCTCTATAGATGTTGAATGGTGTCCCACCTACTGCCTTGGTCGTCTGAGCGGAGCTTGGCGTCAGAGCATCAGGCAACCGGGCGGTCAGTCGAGCGTTCCGCTGTCCACCTCGAGAAGGTAGAACATCTCGCCCATGTCGGTAAGGCCACTCTCGCGGTTCATTTCCTGGAGCTCATCGGATTCGAGGAACGCTCTGGCCTGCTCGATGCTCTCCCACTCCATGAGCATGGTGAATGTGTTGGGGTTACCATCGGGGTCGCGGAATACCTGCCAAACTCCCTGCCCGACCTCCTTGCGGTGAGCCTTACTCTCGGTGCCATTGAAGCCCGCTTCCCAGGTGTCATAGTCCTGGGCCTTCATACCAACGTGAAGCACGTAGATCATTTCGCTCGACCTCCTCTAACGATGCTTGATGTTGGTGCACATGCTGCCTTGCCTGTCTGAGTGGACGTGTACGAGATGCCTGACGTGGGTCAGTCGAGCGTACCGCTGTCCACCTCGACGAGATAGAGCATCTCGCCCATCTCGATGATGCCACTGTGCTGAGCGATTTCCTGCATCTCGTCGGACTCGATGACTGCCTTGGCCTGCTCGAGGCTCTCCCACTCCACGAGAATCACGAAGTTGTCAGGATCGTCGTGTACGCGGAATACCTGATAGGAGCTCTGTCCCGTCTCTCTACGCTCAGCCTCGCCGGCATCGAAGTCGGCCTTCCACCTGTCATAGTCATCGACCTTGAACCCGATGGAAAGTGCGTAGGCCATTGTGTTGTACCTTCTTTCGGACTGCTTGGTAATGGCTGTGCTTGCACGTAGATTGCCTGGACGCGTCCAGGCCACGCACCTGGCGGCGGTCAGTCGAGCGTTCCCTCGTCAACCTTCACGAGGAAGTGGGGCGTGCCGAACTCGAGGACCCCAACCTGCCGCATCGCCTGCTGCAATCGATCGGACTCGATGAAGGCTTTGAACTTCTCGATGCTCTCCCACTCGACGAGAAGGACCAGATTGTTGGGGTCATCATGGATGCGAAATACTCGATAGGGCCCCTGACCGGCCTCCTTCCCCCTGCCCTTGGCGCCCTCGTAGGCGGCCAGCCACCTTGCATAGTCCTCAATCTTGTGCCCGACAGTGAGTACGTATATCATCACGCTTCACCTCTGTATTGATGTGCATGGCCCCACTAGGGACGGTGTTTTCCCGCACCGTTACCGGGGGGATATTGCTGAGACTCACCGGGTGCTGTCGGCGGTACGCGTCATCCCACCCTAGATGATCATGCGTTTGAGAATAGCCCATTCGACGGCTCTGAGAACATAGGCGAGGCCGATCATGCCAACGAATATGAAGAAGAATACCTTGACGGTGGGCGTGTTGAGGTAACTGACCCACTGGTCGGGTCTTACCATAGTGCCGTAGGCGAGGCGGGCAAGGAGTGCGGCCATGAAATCAATGACGGCACCGTATACGGTGGTCAGGGGCTTGTAGAGGAAGAAGAGTCCGACGAAAGTGGCGATGATGGCGATTGGGTTGATGATTCTGAATTTCTGGCGCTGGTGCTCCATGAAGATGACACACTTGCTGCAGGGGATCGTGCGCTCGCTGGAGCCGATTCTTGCCGTATCAGCGTCAAGATCAGAGCGGACATAGGCCTCCTCGGTAATTCGTTGCTCGGCCGTCTTCTTGAGTGCGCCCTTGCCGGTACTCGCGCCGCCAGTGCGGATAAGTGTTTCGATGAGCGTAGGGTCGCAATTGCAGCCGTACCCGAAGCGCCAACAAGATCTGTGCGCCTTGTATGCGGGACAGATTTCCCGGACGGCTGGATGGCAGTAAGGCATGTCCCAGCAGGGGTCCCAGAGGCGGAACAGACTGCGTCGCTTTTTCTCCTTGCTCTTGGTCACAACTGTGGTTGTGTCGTCTTCGGTCTTGGCCTGGGCCCTGGCGCCGGCGTTTGCTATCTGGTCAACGACGGCGTAGAGGACGCGGAGGCCAACAATGAAGAGGATAGCCATTCCGGCATTTCTGGACCACTCGTTGATAACCCCCGCAGGCGTGCTGGCGGCATTCTGCAGCTGGCTTGCGACGAGTATGGGCATGCCGAACATCAGGCCGGCTCCGACGATACCCGCTAGCATCGTGAAGGTCATCTCTTCGAGTGTGGTCATCACGATGCAAACGGTTGCGAGAAGGCCGGCGGCGGCCATGACCTGGCCCATGAGCACGAGATTAGCGGCGACGCGCTGCATCTGGGCGGGTTCCATGGATGCAAGTGCGCCGCTGAAGATGCCGTAGAGAATGTAGGCGAGCGCGATGACGAAAGCAAGCAGGGCAAGCCGCAACAGTGAATGACTCCACGCTATGATTACGGCCAGGAAGTCAACTTGCGGGCTAACCTGTTTGGCTACCGTTCGTTTCTGCTTTTTCATGCACTCTCCCCCGTAAATATGCCGGGTGGCTTCCGAGGGTGCCGGGCCCGGAGGTCGGGTGCAGCTGGACAGCTATTCCGTACCGTCAAAGGTGAACTGGAAGTCGTCGGGGATGTGGGACTCATCCACGAAATTCATGAAGTCACTCTTTTCATTTGCACGGTTGAATGCTTCCATGAAATCAACCTTGCCCTGGCCGACGAGCTTCGCAAGCGTGGCCTCGAGTAGCTTCATCCCGAGGCCTGCACTGCTCTGGATGGTGGTGCGCATCTGGGAAGTCTTGCGCTCCCTGATCAGGTTTCCAATGGCGGGAGAGCCGGCTGCTTCTCCGAGCATGATTTCATGAGCAGCGATGCGACCGTCCTTGTCACAGCGCGGGAGGAGTTCCTGAGCGACACATGCAGCGAGTGATGTGGACAGCATGGCGCGGATCTCTTCCTGCTCTTCGGCAGGGAATGCGGTAACGAGGCGGTCCACAGTCTTGGGTGCACTGACAGTGTGCAGGGTTCCGAAGACAAGGTGTCCGGTTTCTGCAGCCTGCAGGGCTGCGCGCATGGTTTCGAGATCGCGCATCTCCCCGACCATGATGACATCGGGGTCAGAGCGCATGTTGCGGATAACGGCTTCGGCGAACGTGGTGACGTCTATGCCGACTTCACGCTGGTTGATGAGGGCTTTCTTCGACCAGTGGTAATACTCGATCGGCTCCTCAATCGTTACGATGTGGACGGCGCGATTCTCATTGATCCAGTTAATCATCGAGGCGAGGGTGGTGCTCTTGCCACTACCGGTAGGGCCGGTGGTGAGAATAATGCCGCGCGGGCGACTGAGCAGCCGGACCATGAGCTGCTGATCGAGACCGAGTTGCTCAAATGTCAGCATCTCGTAGGGGATCATCCGCAGGGCAAGCGCGGGATGTTCTCTCTGCTGGAATACGCTGACACGGAAGCGGGCGAGGTCTTTGAGTGCGTACGCTATATCGGCGCCACCTTCAGCGTGAAAGCGGGCCCAATAGCGGTTCTCGGGCTCGTCTTCGCCGAGGAGCATCTTGACGCCATTTTCCATGTCTTCGTGGGTCAGCTTCTTGTAGCCGGTCATCTCGATGAGTTGACCGTGACGCCTGTAAATGGGAGGGTGGTCGAAGGTGAGATGGAGGTCGGAGGCGTCAATCTTGACACAGTTTTCCATCAGTACATCCATGATGTCGGGGTCCACGGGGTCGTCGGCCCTGTCTGCGAGGTACTTCTGAGCGCTGACGGTTCGCCGCCACTGCTTTTCCTCGGGTCTGCGGCTTTCGATACTGTCTTCCGCTTTCGGCTCTGTCTCGACGGCCTGCTCGGTGTCTTGTTGGTCTTCCATCAGTGATCACCAACCTTCCTAGTGCGATACTGTTGGCGTTACCGCAATTCACGTCTCGCATGGGTCCCGCAGCAAGGGTGCACTGCCGGCTTGCTGCCGACGGTCGTCCTGCTGCAGCCTAGCTATTGCCTGCCGGTCGGGCATTCCCGTTGTTGGCGCGGCGCTGGCGCTGCAAAGCTTTGCGCTTGGCTTCTTCCTTGGCTTTTTGCTCTTCTTTGGCGCGGGCATCGTCGGCCGCCAGCCCGTCGTGGCGGCGGATCATCTGGCGCATCTCCGTATAGTTTCCGGCATAATGCATGCAGTGTTCGGCTGAGATTCTCTTTGCCTGGTAGAGCTTGAGGAGCGCCTGATTCATGGTTTGCATCTTGTAGTGGGCGCCCTGCTGAATGGCCTCATACATCTCGCCGGGTTTGTCTTCCTCTATAAACTTGGCGACAGTGGCATTCACACGCATGATCTCAATGGCGGCGACGCGGCCCTTGCTATCCATGAGCGGGACCAGCGCCTGTGAGAGAATGGAAACGAGTGTTCGGCTAAGCCGCTGGCAGATCTGCTGCTTGTCGTGTGGCGGGTACATATTGACGATACGCTCGAGGGTCTCGGCGGCGCTGGTGGTATGAACTGTGGAGAAGACCAGGTGTCCGGTTTCGGCGGCCTGCATCGCCACTGACATTGTGGTGACGTCGCGCATCTCGCCGATGAGGATGACGTCGGGGGCCTGGCGCATGGCGTACTTGAGGGCATCCTGGAAGTCGTTGGTATCCTCGCCGACCGAGCGTTGGCTGACGATGGAGTTCTTGTCGCGGTGTACGTACTCGATGGGGTCCTCGACAGTTACGATATGGGCTTTGCGCTGGCGATTAATGAGGTCCAGCATTGCGGCAAGCGTCGTTGATTTCCCGCATCCGGTCGGCCCGGTGACGAGAATCATGCCCTGTGGCTGCATGGCTATCTCATTGAGAACGGGTGGAAGATCGAGATCTTCCACCGTCAGGATTTCAAGCGGGATGATACGCATGACGATGGTGCAGGTGCCGCGTTGCTTGAAGACGTTGATACGCAAGCGGCAGGTATCCTCGATGGTGAGGCCGATGTCTTTCTCGGGATACTGCTGGAATCCCTGCCATTCCTCTTCCGTCATGAGCTCTCTGGCCAACCCTGCGGTGTCCTCTGCGGTGAGCAAGGGCTGGTTTGGCATCCTTTGAACGAGGCCCTGGAGTTTCACGCAAGGTGGCGCGCCGACTTTCCAGAAGACGTCAGAGGCCTCCTGCTCGGCACCCCAAGTGACTAATCCACGCCAGTCATGTGCCAATGTGTTTCCTCCTCAGCCTGTGGCATGCCGTCGCACAAGGTACCTGCTTAGTGCATAGACCAGGGCCGCAGTTGCCAGCGAACCCAAAAATAGTAGTAGCCACAGCGGTGTTATATGGTCAACCCGGCCGCCGGTCGTTTCGGTTTCGCGTCTCGGAGCGACCAGTTGGGCAATGTCGGCAACGCGGCGGTCGCTGACTGTAATCTGATAGCTGCGTACCCCGCCGCTCTGCACCCATTCAGCGGTGACATAATCGTTGGCAAAATGACCCGCTCCATCACGCGTCCTGTCAACACCGATAAAGACAACGACAAGCCGCTTCTGCTGTGGCAGTGACATGATGAGCGGTGCGACCGGCTCGAGGCCACTCAACTCAACCACATCGCGGCCGAGAGCGTTAGCCTGGATTGACGTGTAACCGTCCTTCCTGACAATGGGTGTGTCAAATTGCCAGTGCGTGTGTTGCTCGATGCGCTCGAATATGCGTGCAGCCTCACCATGGCTTGTATCAGTGCCCAAAGTCACAGTGAGGGAGCTGACACATCCGCCATAAATGCCGATGACCACCGAGGCATGTCCGCTCTGTATTTGAACATCTGCAGGCCGCCGCGGGCCTTCAGCGTGAGTGGCTACTGCGCTTACAGACAAGAGCATACCGACGCTTGCCAATACCAGTATTCGCCGCAGAGCCGACATTTCCTTCTGAACAGCAGAATGAATTTGCGATGCGGAGCATAATACGGGAAAACGCAGGCGATACTCTATGCCTGCGTTGCCGTAGCGAGTCAATTGTGGTGGAGCCGAGGGGGATCGAACCCCTGACCTCTTGAATGCCATTCAAGCGCTCTCCCAGCTGAGCTACGGCCCCACAGGAACTGTATTATACCAAGCCGCAAGCGAGTGGTCAAGCGATTGGGGTATTGGTGTAAGCGCAAATTCAGCAGTCACCGATGGGATGCGGCAAGATTGACACTGTCCTGGCAAGCTTCTATAATTAGTGTCTGCGGAGGGGTGACCGAGTGGTCGAAGGTGGCGGTCTTGAAAACCGTTGAGCGAAAGCTCCGGGGGTTCGAATCCCTCCCCCTCCGCCAGGAGAATTGTCACCCGTCTCCAGTTGGCGGGGTTGTTATGTTGGGCGGACACCAACGATTCTGCCTTTATCTTTTGCTCGGAAAGCGCTATCCTACAAACTGCTGCTTCAGGCTAATCATCTGTCCTTTGCCGCGAAGTCGAATGGCACAGGGAGACAAGTGGATATGTTGAGACTTGCGATGTCGAGGAGAGCGGGACGTACGCTGCTGATGTGCGCGCTGATCGGGGCGGTGATAATGGCCGTCTGCTGGTACTCGGCGACTCAACAGGCAAGTGCCCAGCCGGGCGAGGGGCCGCCGCCACCTGGTGCCGATATGGGACCGCCGGGAATGGGACCCATGGGCCCCGGTGGCCCCGGAGACATGGGCGATATAGGACCGGCAGGCGAAGGTGCGGGAGATGCAGCCGCCGAAGCCGAGCCAGCTGAGGAAAGCGAGGAACTTGCTGCGGCGAGACGTTCTCTGGAGCAGCAACTCGGCTCCCTACAGACCTCGCCGGGAGCGGTGAAGCGCGAGATTGTGCGAGTCTATGAAACTTCCTACTGGTCACATCCCTTTGCGGGTGTTGTGAAGTCCATGGCGGGCCCCAGTCAGCCCTGGGCCTGTGAGGAGACCCGCTTTTTGTACAGTGAACTGAACAAGGCCTGGGAACGCAGCCCGATAACGACGATAAAGACATACCGAGACTGCCGACGCGAGGTTGTCGCGTGGGACGTTGTCAAACCGGAGGGTTCGACGCCGGAGCAACTTGGGGCGGTGGCAAGTACCTCGGAGACAATGGCGGCGCGAAGGTCAAGTGCGTACGAGGATAACAGCTTCTGGCTGCAGGCGGGGGCCAACCGTGGGGAGCAAGCGAAATCAGCGCAGGTGCGGCGGCGCTATGAGGACGCCAAACAGAGCTACGCGAAGATGAGGGAGAATGTAGCTAAGGGCCCTGAGGGGTCGCGGCTGCCTGCGGGCTTCGAGCAGTGGGTGGACCTTCTCGGGGAAGTTGAGGTTGCGGAGGATGAAGCTTCAGGTGGCTCTGCTGCCGGACCGCCGGCAGGAATGGGACCGCCGCCGGGGCCAGCCGGACCCGCAGGAGATATGGGCGCCGAGCCGCCGGGACCTCCGCCACCACCGGCGTAGCCGCAACGCGCACACGATACCAGATATCAAGATCATGGTGACTTCGCGAACGTCTGCAGAGCTCACAGATGGGAGCGCGGAGTGTGCAATAACGGTCAGCCCGCCGATACGTATCGGCGGGCTGTTGTATTGCCCGGGATGAGCAGTACCGAGAGCAGATGCAGCAGGCATACATGCACGGCGGCGATAGTGCCGATAATGAGAAGGTATCTTGGAGGAACCTGAGCAGCGTGGCGGGAATAGTGGACAGGCACTGCAGAGTCGCCGAGGGACGCGGATCGAGCCGCAAAGGGCGCGCTCCGGGTGCGAGCAGGCCGTGCGAGGTAAGACTGAGTTTATTACGTGGTCACATCGTGGCCGGACAGGTGGTAATGATGGATGCAAAGGTAGTGTGTGAGACGTTGCCGTATTCGGAGTTCGCGCTGGAGCGGGCGCTCGAGGGTATAGCGGGTGCCGGTTACGAGTACGTGGCGCTGGGCAGGACGCACGAGAAAG
>Ga0180432_10010068_pt1 | contig 11404 bp, 7 predicted proteins | sample SS_ome_10_FD_132414 | JGI IMG/M metagenome (GOLD analysis project Ga0180432, IMG submission 132414) | Hypersaline lake sediment archaeal communities from the Salton Sea, California, USA - SS_1_MS_2 metaG | ecosystem: Environmental > Aquatic > Non-marine Saline and Alkaline > Hypersaline >... | reverse complement strand
GGGGTCTGCTTCTTCAGTTCGTTTCGCCATTGTGAAACTCCTCTTAAGCTAGTTCTGGAAACCATTCGGGTCTAACTTCCATGTCAGCGTGCTCGCAGACGGCGCTGTAAAACACGCGGATGGCCTGCTGCATCATCTTCTTTGCGTTCTGGTGCGATTCCGAGAGAGGCTCACCCGCGGCGTTGTAAGCAGCAGCGATCTGCTTAAACCTCTTCCATGCTTCAGCGCCTCCTTTGGTGGCCCGGAAAGACTTGGCGGCGGATTGAAGTTGCTGCGAGTACGTGTATCGTTCGGCGCGCTCGCGTTCGAGCTTTTCCTTTTCGGACAGTTCGCCGCGAAGATGCAGCCCACGGACCCTCAAACGCTCGCGCTCGGCAGCGATCACCTGGCGGAAGAATGCAATGAACCCGCGGATGCCGTCGCCATCGTGCCGGAAGTCGATTGGGTTCGTTCGGATGATCTCCGCGTGCGCGCCCGGGACGGTGAAGTACTTGGCCTCTCTCAGAATGGTCTCATAATCATCCTGCAATCCGGAGGCCTGAATCATCTGATCCAGGAACTCGGCGGCTGCCGCTTCGGCCTTCTCAATGGCGGTGTGCTGTTTGGGAACGATGCCCAGCCTCGATTCAAGCGTTCGGAGATCGGCAAGCAGCCGCCCGACGGTGCCTGGCAGGTGCTCCATGATGTTGCGCACCTCCTCCCGGCTTTGTTCAAGCTCAGCAATGAAGTCCTCAAGAGCCTTTTCGTCCGGGGTTTTGGGTGCCGGGCCGCGGTGCCCTCCGTCGAGTCGGTGCGCGATCTGCGCCTCCTCCTTTACCTTAGCGACCCGCGCTTGCCACTGAGGTAGTGTAGCGGCGCGTTCCTCAAGAGCTTGGTTTCGCCGCATCGCCTGCCGGTCGTCGGCGATGGATGCGTGGTGATCGATCTTGTCTCGTTCCCTGCCGGTCGCCTTTTGGGATGTGAGCGCATCGGCCAGCGCGGTCTCGAATGCCTCAAGCGCGTCCGGCCGTTCTGCGGGCGGCTCCTGGGCCGCTGCCCGCCGTCGTCGTCGTCTCTTCGTCGTCGTCGCCATCACGATCTCCTTCAAATTCAATCCGTCCGGCACGTGCATACAAATGCCGCGTCGCTGTGGTCGTCTGTGTTCGGGGTTGCCCTGGCTGGCAAGCGAAGTGTGCTTCTGCCCGGCGGCTTTACTTTATTATAGACCGACCACCCAAAAACTGAGCGGAAGTTCCGAGATTTTTTTGAACTGGTTTCTCGCCAGCTAGCCCCTCAAAAACATAACGCTCGCAGGTCTTTGAGTTTGTGGGCGTTCTGGAAGGCGCGTGGCGGGCGAAGATTTCTGCCTTCTGCCCTTGACCTCCTGCGGCCTGGGGCGTACGATTACGGTGCGATGAACACCGTACGACAGAATGACTTGGCACGCCCGGCAGGGAACTTCGCACGTCCATCGTGCGGTTGTTCATCGCAACCTGCCGGGCTGCCTCCTTATTCTGAGAGGACAGACCGATGACCACCAGGAAGAAGCGCGAACCGACCGCATGGCTCTGTTGTCGGGTCAGCGTGGACGAGAGTGACCGCCCGACGATGGGGCTGGACGCCCAGGAGCAACTGCTCAGGAACCACGCCGCCACGTATGGGTTCGGCGACGACGACTGCCGCGTCGTGAGGGAAAGTATCTCCGGCTACGCAAACCAAGAGGAGCGGGTCGAGATACTGGCGGCCCTTGACGCCGCCCAGCCCGGCGACTGCTTCTTTTTCCGCGATCACGAACGGCTCGCCCGTGACACGATTGCCAACGAGGAGATCATCAGGCACCTCAAGTCCAAGGACCTCAAGTTGCACCTCGGCGGCGTGCCATTCGACCTGTCGTCTGGCGACGTCCGAATGGTCTTGAAGATTCTTGCCGCCATCGGTGAACGTGAAGGACGCCGCGTCGTCGAGCGTCTCAAGGCAGGCAAGCAGGTCCGACGCAAGACGGGCGTCCTCTGTGACTCTATCCTCGCGTGCTTCGGGTATCGCTACGTGAAGGCCGAAGAAGCAGCCGACCGCCGTATCGAGGTAGACCCGGAACAGGCGGACATCGTACGTGAGCTTGTGCGGCGCTACCTCGACATGGGCCACGGCTTGAGCCTCCTATGTGGGTGGCTCGAAGAACGGGGTGTGAGGACGACACGCGGTAACCCGTGGCGGTCGAGCCCCCTCGCCTGCCTGTTTCACAATCCGGCCCTGTTCGGCGAGTTCCGGGTCAACGGTGAGGCCGTCTACAGCCTACCAGAGAACGCGGCGATCATCTCGAAGGCGACGTGGCAGCGTTTGCAGGAAACGATGGCTGCCCGGCGGCCGGGTCGTTTCTGCAAGGACCGCCACAACGACAACGAGCCGAGCAAGAACGCGTCGCCCGACAGGTTCCTCCTCGGCCTGCTTCACTGCTGGCAATGCCGGGAGTTCCGGGGAAAACCGTTCCATTGCGAACACGACGACGCCGACTACCTTGTGACGTCGTTGCGTGTGCTGAGGTGCCAGACATGCGAACACGATGCGTGCCCGTACCACGGACTCACCGACACGAAGAAGCGGACCATCATCAAACGGGCCATTCTCACGGGCCAGGTAACAACCCACTACGCACGCATGGCCACACGCGGCCACGAGGCGGGCCGCAGGCCGATGTACACATGCCACTGGAGGAAAGTGCCCGATCACGTGCTGAAGCGAACAGACCACCGACGATGCAAGATGCCTTACATTCACGGCGACCTGCTTGAGGACCAGGCGAAGGCCGTCGGTCGTGCTGTGTTCTGCAACCCGGCGACACTGCTCAAGACACTTCTCAACGGCAGCACGACCAGGGCCGGGGTTGCCAAGGCCGAGACCAAGATGAAAGCTACGTCCAAGCGGCTCACGAAGGTCACGGCCATGATCAGCGACGCGATGGAGCTTCTGCTGTCCACGTCCAGTGACGCTCGACGGCAGACCCTTGACAGCAAGCTCTCAACGCTTGAGGCCGAACGCGCTGACCTCGGAGCGAAGCTGGCCGAGCAGACGGCCGCAGCTGACCAGTTGAGACAGGACGCCGCCCAACGCGATGTTCTGGACAAGAGCGAGGACGTGCTGGACGCCATCTCCAAGGTTGCCGAGCAGATCGTGGACGACCTGACGCCCACGGATTGGCATGAGCTGCTATCGATCATCGCCAATCGCGGCCGCTGGGCTGTGCGGCCGGTGACGCAGGCCGAGGCCGACGACGCCCACGCGGCACGCTTCAACAGTGATCTCACAGGGGACACGTACAGGCCGCTGGTTGTGCCTTGGTCGAAGCGCACCACGCCCCCGCCGGGCACCGTGGGCTGGATGCTCGATCTCGTCGGCGACGTGCGACCGGCGGAGATCATGGAGGGCTTGGCCCGCTTTGCCGAGCGGCATTGGCCTAACGGGCCGCTGGCCAAGCTACTGCCAGACGAGCCGACCGGAAACGGGACGAATCGAAATGGGCCGAGTTATAACCTTGGCCTTGACCCAGAAGACGAAGCCCTCCGGCGTCCGCCGCGCCAGCGAGGCCATCGTCCGAACGGTCGGCATGCGGTAGTAGGTGTAGTTGACCTCGACGGTCTCGAAATGCTCGGCGTACCGTTCGAGCATATCCTTCTTCTGCGTCCCGGCGGGGTAAAACGTCCCCACCCAGTCGTCAAACGAATACCCGCTCGTCCCGACAAGATACTTCGCAGTCACAGTCGTCTCCGATGAGGTCTCGAGTTCACGAGTGACACGAAACGATAAACGACAACGACGCTGTCCACAGATTACACAGATTTCACAGATTAGGAACAGCAACCGGGGGCTTCCGGACCCCGATTGCTGTTGCCTTGTCTTCTGTTTCTTCAATCTGTGAAATCTGTGTAATCTGTGGCTGCCGTTGTCGTTGTCGTTCCGTCGTTTTCCACAGCGCGACGTTCTCAGCGGTTAGTGTAACGGTGCCGTACTTTTCTTCGACGCGGCCGGTGATGATGTAGGGGCCGTAGCTGCCGAGGCGACCGCAGGCGCCGCACGCGTCGGGCAAGACGCTGGCCTCGAACAGCCCGAACTCGTCGTCGAGCGTCAGGAACATCATCCGCCGGCCCTTTTGCGTTCGGGTGGTTCGCCGGGCTTCGAGGACGCCTGCGATTCGTACGCGCCGCCCGACGCGTTCGGCCAGCTGCCGGCTGTCGGCGTCGACGTGCCCGGCCAGCCCGCGGCGCCACATCGACATGACGTGGCTGCCGACGGAAAAGCCCAGGATGCGGCGCTGGTCGTTGGTTTTTCTGATCGGCGTGAAGTCGCCGATCACGTCGGGCACATCCGGCTGTGGTGCGATAAGCCCGCCGCCGCCCTGCGGCCCGGCGGCGGCCAGGGCAAGGTCCATCTCCAGCATCATTCCCGGGCGGGTCCGGGCGGTAAAGTCCATCGCGCCGCAGAGGATCAGCGCCCGCGTCTGGGCCCGGGCCGGTCGCGTGCGGAAGACAAAATCGCTCAGGTGCGCGAAGGGACCCCGTCGGCGGCGTTCGGCCAGGATCGCCTCGACACCCGCCGGACCGAGGCCAGAAATACACCCCAGCCCGACGCGGATCGCGCCGTCCTGGACGTCGAACTCGGCGGCGGAGCGATTGACGTCCGGCAGCGCGAACCGCACGCCGGTGCGCTTGGCCTGCTCGATGTAGACCCGCGGATGGTACATGCTCTGGTTGTTGTTCAGCGCCGCGGTCCAGAACGGCACCGGATAGTGGCACTTCAGCCACGCCAGGACGTAGGCGAGCATCGCGTAGCTTCCGGCGTGAGCCCGGCAGAAGGAATAGGCGTTGAACTTGGCCATCTGGACCCACATGTGCTTTGCGTAGTCGCGGTCGAGCCCGTTGCGGGCGCACCCGTCGAGGAACCGCCGGCTCAGGTCGAGCCTCTCGGCGTCGTCGCGGCAGTTCTGGACGGCTTTCCGGAACCGGTCAGCCTCGGCCGGACCCGTGGCCAGCATCGTGCCGATTACCGACATCACGTCGTCCTCGTAGAGCATCACGCCGAACGTGTCGCCCAGGATACGGTCGACCGGTCCGTAGCCGGCCGGCACAGGCTCCAGGCCCCTCATGCGGCGGACGAAGGTCTCCTTCATGCCACCGCCCGCCGCGCCCGGACGCACCATCGCCAGCGCCTTCATCAGATCGCCCACACCCGACGGGCGCAGCGCGCGAAGCAGGTGACGCATCGCCGGCGACTCGACCTGGTTGCACCCGACGGTGTCGGCCGAACGCAGCAGAGCCACGGCGCCCGGGTCCCCGTCGGCGAGGCGCTCGACGTGCAGGCGCCGCCCGGTATCTCGGCTGACCAGGTCGGCGGCGGCGCGGATGGTCGAGAGGCTGCGGTTCCCGAGCAGGTCGATCTTGACCAGCCCGACGGCCTTGACGCCGCGCTTGTCGTACTGCACCACGGGCACGCCCTTGGGCGCCGTCTGGACGGGCGCGTGGCGGTCGATCGCACCCGGTGAAATCACCACCCCGCCCGGGTGCACGGAGATGGCGTACGGCAGGCCGTGTATCCGCCGGCTCAACTCGTCGACGCGTCCCAGGCGGGCGGCCTCGTCGTTGCAGGCGACCTCCGCACGCGAGATCTGCTCCTCGGCGAACCCGAGCGCCTTGGCCGTTTCGCGAACGGCCGAGCGCCGCTGGAACGTGCTGTGCATGCAGACCATGGCCGCGCGGCCGGCGCCCCATCGGCGAAAGACGTAGTCGATCACGTCGTCGCGGATACGCCAGCAGAAGTCGACGTCGAGGTCGGGAAAGTCGCGCCGCTGCTCGTTGAGGAAACGCTCGAAGGGTATCGCGTACGTCAGCGGGCAGACGTTGGTGATTCCCAGCAGGTAGGCCGCCAGGCTGCTGGCCCCGCTACCCCGCCCGGCGACCGGAACGCCGAGGTCGCGGGCGTAGCGGACGATGTCCCAGACGACCAGGAAATACCCGGCAAAGCCCAAGCGTGCGATCAGGGCCAATTCGCGTGCGAGCCTGGGCTCGGCCCCAAGCGGCGGGCGGGGGCCGTATCGCCACGAGAGGCCCTGTCGGCACAGGAGGCGCAGTTCGGCCTCGGGGCTTCGGCCCTTGGGGCACGGGTAGCTCGGGAAGACGGGTTTTCTCGGCAGGAAGCGCCAGGCGGCGCAGGTTTCGGCGAGTCGGCGGTTGTTGTCGGCGGCCCGGGGCCAGTCGGCCAGCTCACGCGACAACTGCCCGGCCCCGCGCAGGCAGGCGCCGCGGGCGGGAAGCTGCGCGGCCGTGACGCCGTCGAACGTCGATCCCAGCCGAATCGCCGTCAGAAGGCGCACCGTCTCGAGATCGCCCGCCTCCAGGAACATCGCCTTGCCGGTGGCGACCATCGGCAGGGCGAACCGGTCTGCACAGTCGCTCAGCCGCCGCAGGGTGCTGCGGCTTTGCGAGCCGGGGTCAACGCCCAGCCACAGCCTCTCGGCAGCGTGTCCGTCCCGCACGAGGGCGGCCGCCAGGGCCGCGTCCTCGACAATTATGTGCAGCCCGCGTGACATTTCGGCCAGGTCCGCCACCAGGGTCCCGCGGGCATCGTCGCGGTGCCGACGCGTCACCAGCCGACAGAGGTTCGCGTAGCCCGCATCGTCGGCCACCAGCGCCACCGCGGCCCGGTCGCCGTCGCGCAGTTCGGCCCCGATAATCGGCTCGATGTCTCCGGCAGCAGCCTCCTTCCAGAACGTCGTTGCACCGTACAGCCCGTTGACGTCCGTCAGCGCCAGACGCTTGTGTCCCCCCGCCCGTGCCCGGGCGACCAGCCCCTCCGGCATAGCCACCCCCCACCGCAGCGAATACCCACTGCGCACATGCAAAGGCGTGATACAGCAGGTGAGAGGTGAGAGGTGAGAGGTGAGAGTGCTTCGCGCCGAATACTGCTCCGCTTCCGCAGCGCGCCGTTCGTAGCGAAGCCTTTCTCTTGCATCGTCCGCGCGGCGCGGCCGCCGATCGCAAGCGTATCCCCGTCTTGCCGGTCGTTTCTCTGTCGTTACTCTCACCTCTCACCTCTCACCTTAACGAAATGAGACGCAGTCTCATTTCGTTAACGACGGCGTGCGCAGGACGAAGCCGTAATCGTTCTGTTCGAGTGTGCCCATCAGCGGGATGGATCCGCCGGTGACGACCGCGGCGTGGCCCCAGCGGTCGCGGATGGCGTCCACGGCGCGGGTCAGGTCGCCTCGGCGCGTCTCGGCCGGGGCGGAAAACAGCTTGCCCTGGCCGTCGTCGACCGTCAGGGCGCTGAGAACGATGCCCACGTGGCGCACCGCCACGCGGCGGCCGAGCAGTTGCCCGAGAAGACGCTCGACCGTCGCCAGGGCCGTTCTGTCGTCCGACGTGGCCCTCTCCAGCCGCCGGCGGGCGCCGTACTGCTTCCAGTCGTCGTAGCGGACGCTCAACTCGACGGCCCCGACGAGGAGGTCGAGTTTCCTGGCCGCACGCATGGCCCGCTCGACGAGGTACGCCAGCATCGCGCGGATCCGCCCGAGATCGCACGTCGGCTCGTGCAGCGTGATCTCGCGCGAGATGGTTTTCGGCAGCGTGTTTGGCCTCAGCGGCTGCGTGTCGCGTCCGCGGCATCGCTCGTAGAGTATTTCGCCCCGCCGGCCGAACATCGCGCGAAGCACCTCGCGCGACAGGCGGCGCAGTTGGCCCACCGTGGTGACGTTCAGGTCGCCCAGGCGTTCGGCGGTCTTTCGCCCCACGCCGGGCAGCGTCTGGACGGGCATCTCGCTCAGCAGGCCTCGCTCGTCGCCGGGGGCGATCCAGCGCACGCCGGCGGGCTTGGCCAGGCGAGAGGCGATCTTCGCCATCATCCGGTTGACGCCCAGCCCGACCGAAACGGACAGGCCCACCTCGCCGAGCACGTCGGCTCGCAGGGCCCGCCCGAGCGACTCCGGGCGCCCGCCAATGCCCGTCATGCCGCCCGCGTCGCCGTAGGCCTCGTCCAGAAAGGTCTCGAAATCGCGGGCGTATCGCCGGCAGACCTCCCAGACGTGCTCGGCGAAACAGCGGTAGACCGCCTGGCGCCCGGGCAGGATCTGGGCCTGCGGACACAGCCGCCTGGCCCGCCGCAGCGACATGCCGGCATGCAGCCCGAAGCGCCGGGCCTCGTAGCTGCACGAGGCGATGCACCCGGAGCCGACGATCACCGGGCGAGACCGCAAGGCCGGAATCAACAACTGCTCCACCGACGCGAAAAACGCATCCACGTCCACGTGCACGATCAGCCTGTCATGACAGGTGAGAGGTGAGAGGTGAGAGGCGAGAGTGCTTCGCGCCGGGCCCTGCTCCGCTTCCGCAGCGTGCCGTTCGTAGCAGAGCTTTTCCCTTGTATCGCCTGCGCGGCGCTGCCTCTGACTACAAACACCTTGCTGTCTCGCCGGTTGTCTCTCCGCCGTTACTCTCACCTCTCACCTTTGCCTTACTCGGTGATCACCTGGTCGAGCCACCATTGGGCTTCGTCGGCGGCCAGGTGGATGATGTACGTCTCGTCGCCGACCTGGACGCTGAAGTGCCGCGTGGGGCACTGGCGGGTGCGATCGATCCAGCGGCCGTTGACGGCGTCGACCCTGTAGTGTTTCTTGTGCCAGTCAAACGCCACCGGGCGGATGTCACCGCCGGAAAACGCCGCCAGCACCGCGATCGGCTCGCCTATCTCAACCACGTCCATGCCGCACCGCCATGATTACCCGTAACACCTTTTTTAAAAGCCTCTTAGGACGAAACTCTCCCGCAGAGCCTTTGCCGCAAGGATACCTAACGTTTACCTAACATAAGTATACGCCATCCCCCTGTGCCCGATCAAGGCCTTATGGAGATTCTCTGCAAGAAAATTGGGCGTGGTTCCGGTGTGGGCGACACACCGAGGTGCGGAGAATCAAGACGCAGAGGAAGCGGAGGCAGCAGAGGACTAACAACTTCTCTCTCGTCGTCCTCTACTGCCTCTGCTCCCTCTGCGTCTAACAAAAGCAGCGGGAGACGACCGCCGGGTCGTCTCCCGCCCATGAGCCAACGGTTTATTGCATGTTCGGTACTGCTGTCAGGCGCATACGAACATCAATGCGTTCAGCCGTTCCGAACTTACTCGCCGTAGACCGTAACCGTGAGCTTCGAGTAGATCCCCAGGATGTTCATCGTTTGATAGTCGACGTGGTTGACCTTCTTGATTCCACCGTTCTGCATGGCCGCTTCGAGGCTGGCGTCGCCAAGGGCCACCCAGCCGAGAATGGACATGCACTCGGAGGTGCCGGTCTTGGCCGAGGCGCCCTCACCGGTGGCGAACGGCCCCTTCACGTCGGTGTAGATGAACCCGGTGGCCGGCGTCATCGGGCCTTGGGCCGACGTCATCGCGCAGCCGGACACCATCACCGCGACTACCGTGCATAGCAGCAAACAACCTATCGTGTACTTCATCTCAAGCTCCTTTCCGTAAGCGCTCGTACCCGTACAACGTGCCTACACAACCGGTCAATCCCAACAGACCATGCACCTGACGTAGGTTTTATAGCGCCACTCGGCCCCGTCATCAAGGGGAATATCGACGGCAGGCGAAGAAATTCTGCATTACCTCGCTCGTCCGGCCGGTCCGGGGCTACGGTGCGATGTCCGTCTCGCACCCGGTCAGGAGGATGCAGACCAGTTGCGCCATCGCCGCCAGGTCCGCGGCGCAGTGAGCCAGGACCTGGCCGATGGCGGCCGCGCCCCCCGTGTCGGCGAAGTTGCCGCACGCCTGCCGGGCGACCGCGCGCCGGACCAGGCCGGGCCTCGAGCGGCCGAGCAGTCGGCGCTCGAGGACGCCGAGGGTGCAGGCGGGCAGTTGCCCGCGCCAGCGTGCGCGGCATTCCTTTCGCAGGTCGAGGTGGGCCGGTCCGCCGGCGCGGACGCGGGCCGCCGGGGCATCCCATGCCTCGGCCGACAGGTCCACGCCGTGCCGGGCGCAGCGGTCGGCCAGGTGCTTGCGGTGCGAGCGCCGTCCGCTGAAGGTCACCAGCACGGCGGCGCGGGCGTGCCGCTCGGCGAAGGCCTGGCAGATGCCGGCCTCGGCTTGCTCGTCGGGCGCGACGTAATGCTCGACGACCAGTTGCCTGTCGTGGCAGAACAGCACGCCGATCAGGACGAGCGCCGCCTCGCCCGGGGCGCGCGGCCAGGGCGAAACGAACAGCAGGTCCTCCGGATCGGCATTGGCGGCGTGGCACAGTGCCGGCGAGGCGTCCAGCTCGTCCATCTGCCGCCTGGCGCCCCGCAGCACGGAGACCACCTCTCGGCGGATGTCGGGCCCGTCGGCGGGCATCCACTGGTCGAGGGTTCGGCTGACCGCGTGGTAGCGGACCTCCGCGTGGCCGACTGTCGCCGTCGCCTCGCATCCGCCGACCACCTCGCCCGGCCACGTCGCCCCGGGCGCCGCGGCGGACCCGACACGCCCGGGCTTGCCTTGTCCCCCCGCGCCGGCCGAACGCAGGATGCGCCGGGCGGCCGGGAAGTCCCCGGCGGCAATCGCCCGGGCCAGTTCGGCCGGGGTGTTCTGTCGTCGTCTTGACTTGGTCATGTTTGCGTGCTTCTTTGACGTCGACCGTGATGATACCGCTTTCAGCGACGGAACGCATGTGGAGCGCGTCACATGACACCCCTGTCGTGTTGACGTCATTCTCGTCCGGCGGCACCCCCCGCGCGGAGCCCGGGGGCGTTGGTGCTGCACGAGCGGTCGACTCTTCACGCGAGGCGTCAGGGGCGCGATTTCCTGTGAGCCGAAGGGCGCCTGTTGTGCTAGAATACCGGCGCCTGTCGAAACGGGAACGACCGTGCAAGGGACACGAGCATGCAGACAACCATGTTGACAACGCTGCAGATCACGGGCAAGGGCCCGGATGCCGAGATCCCGCTGGACCCGTCCGGGGTCACGATCGGCCGGGCGCCGGTCTGCCACATCGTGCTGGACAGCCCGCGGATATCGCGCAAGCACGCCCGGATCTTCCAGGACCCGTTCGGGCGCTGGGTCGTCGAGGACCTCAACAGCCGAAACGGCACGTGGATCGCAGAGCAGCGCGTCACGACGCAGGCCGTCCTGCCCGGGGAGACCGTGTCGATGGGCCCGTTCAACCTCACGCTGGTGGTCCCGCCGGCCGAGCCGATCCCGCCCGATCCCGCCGCCACGTCGGACTCGACGATCATGGAGGACGACACGGCGGACAAGACGGCGATCGTGACCGGCGCGATCGACGAGTACGATCCGCTGAGCGGGGTGCGGCTTCGCCAGTTGAACGCGATCATCGACCGGCTGGCGGACCTGTCGAGCCCGAACGACCTCTACCCGGAAGTGTGCCGCTCGCTGGCCCGTACGGCCCAGACAGTGG
>Ga0180432_10010065_pt1 | contig 11405 bp, 10 predicted proteins | sample SS_ome_10_FD_132414 | JGI IMG/M metagenome (GOLD analysis project Ga0180432, IMG submission 132414) | Hypersaline lake sediment archaeal communities from the Salton Sea, California, USA - SS_1_MS_2 metaG | ecosystem: Environmental > Aquatic > Non-marine Saline and Alkaline > Hypersaline >... | reverse complement strand
CCTGGCCGATCATCGTCGTCAGCCCGACGCCGAGTCCGTTCGTCGCGATGAACAGAAGGCCGAACAGCCTATCGGCCGCTCCGTAGCCGGCGAGGGCGAACTTCGCATTCTCGAGCCGGCCGATGAGCAACATGAGGATCATGAAGCCCAATGCGATGAGCATCGATCCAAACCCCGCCGGGAACCCGATTCGAAGCGCTTTCGCCATCCAGTCTCGCCGAAGCCTCAGCGCCTGGCGGTCGAGCTTAAGCCCGCCGATTCCACGGCGGAAGACGGCGAGGAAGACGGCCGTCGCCATCCCCTGCGATATGACCGTCGCGATCGCTGCGCCGAGGATGCCCATGCGTGGGAACGGACCAAGCCCGAGGATCAGGACGGCGTCGAGGCCGATGTTGAGTACGGTCCCTCCGCCGTTGATCAGAAGTGGGGTCACCGTATCTCCGGTCGCCGACAGCGTGTGGTAGAACAGCCCGGGAATCATCATCGTCGGCAGAGCGAGGAAGATGACATTCAGGTAGGTGGATGCTTCTGCGGCGACCTCGGCGTCGGTCACGACGAACGACACGATCCACGGTGTCAGGATGTAGCCGATGGCGCCGAGGATGAATCCAGAGATGACCGACACGGTGAACAGCTGGTTCATCGCGTAATTCGCCTGACGAGGTTGTCCGGCGCCGAGGTGCTGCGCAACGAGGGCGGTGACCGCGGCGCTGCCGAACCCGGTGACGAACGAAAGAATCGCCCAGACAAACGGCCAGGAGACTTGGATCCCCGCGATGGCGGCGGCGCCGGTCTCAGGAAGGCGTCCGAGCCAGGCGGCATCGGCCAAGTTGTAGAGGGTCCCGACGACCGAAGACAGGACAGCCGGGAACCCGATCTTCGCCATCGTGCGGAGAGCGGGGCCGGAAAGAATCTCCTCTCGTCCAGGTGTCCGGAACGCTTTTCTCATGGCAGTAGGGAAGCGGATTGGGCCGTGGTGTCTTCACACCGACTCGAGAAACCCGGGAATTGTAACACAGTTACGCCCGTTGTCCAGGGCAACGCTGGAGGGGGGCGAAGTGACCTCCCGGAGGTCAGTCGTCCTGCCCCGAAGAGACGGACTGCCGGATTCGGAGAGCGGTTCAGGATCGCCGATTCGGCGAATCGCCTCCAGACTCAAGGGCGGAGGCAGCGTCCGGCGGAGCCGCCGGTGAGGGGGGATGAGGAGTGATCAACGCGCGCATCCTGCTTGTGGTGCTTCTGGGGATCGTTGGGCTGGCCTCGTCGCCGGTTGTCGAGGCGAGTGGAATCCGGTACGAGACGATCGGGGAAATCCGCCTCTCCGGCGCGGGCGGCTCGGTGGTAGGCGGCAGCGACTATCGAGCGGCTGCAACGAGAGGTGGCTACATCTACGTCGTCTCCGGTGGCGAACGGCTGAGCGTCTTCGATGGTCGAGGTGTCGCAAGCGCAAGCGGGTCCGCACTGATCGTCGAGCCGACATGCGAGATGATGCTCGACTTCGGCAATCCCGTGGGCCTCCTCCTCGTCGGTGACCGCCTCTACTGCTATGGTTGGGAAGGTGGGGAGGTCCTCGACGTCTCCGATCCATCGAGCCCTGTGCGGACCGGGTTCTTCGGAGATCGCGGAACCCACATCTTCCAGATGGTGCATCACGATGGGTATCTCGTGGCCGCGTGCCACGACAGGCTCATCCTCTACTCCCTCGCCATGAACGCCGACTATCCAACCGTCGTCAAGGACCTCCCAATGGAGGCCGACACGTATGTCTACTCCGTCTGTGTGATCGGTGAACGCCTCTGCGCCGCCGGGTTCCGGAAGCGCCAGACAGGAGAGACTGCGTACTGGCTCGGATCTTGGGATTTCTCGACGCCGGAGCGGACAGCGCTGCTTCGGACGGTCCGAACGGACGAGCGAGGGTATCGGCTGATCTCCCTCGACGGGCTCCTTCTCGCGATCAGCGAGAACCGAACGGAGCTGTGGCGAGTCGACGAAGCGGCTCCGTCCTTCATCGAATCGGTGTCCGTCTGCGGGCGAGCCGTTGCTCGGGACGGAGGGATCGCGGTTCTCGACGAAGTGGCCCTCGATGCGACCGACGGTCGGATCGAGGTCGTTGGACGGGTCGATTGCCCGGAGGATCGATGCCACACCGGCCTTCCCCGTCTGGGGGCGACGGCGGACGGCCTCGTCATTCTTCCGAGGACGTCTTCGATTGCGATTCTTCGTCGAACGGCCTCGGACTAGGACTGCGGTAACCGGAAGGTGTCGTCGCCCGTCGGGAGATCCTAGGTCGCTTCGAGCGTGCCGGAGACGGCTCGGCGGCGGGGAGGACCGAAGGGGCGTTCGTCCAGGCGCCACCGATGAGTCTACTCTGAACCGGTCCCTTCTCGAATACGCGTCGATGGCCTTCCTCGCCGGCGTTCGAGTCGCAGTCTGGGATGTGTGAACGAGGGAGCCGGTTCGTCCCGCGTCTGTGAATCGATCTTCGACCTCCGTCGAGAGGGGAATCAGGAGATCGCCACACAGGAGCGCGGCGCACGCTGTCAGCGTACACCGCGCACAATGATTCCGCTGCCGTGCTCGTCCTCTCTAGAAGACGACCGTGACGTCGAGTGCCTGGGGACCCTTCTGACCGTCCCCAACCGTGAATTCGACCTTCTGGCCGTCGTTGAGTGTCTTGTAGCCGTCGCCGCGGATCGAGCTGAAATGCACGAAGACATCGTCCCCGCTCTCTCGCTCGATGAATCCGAACCCCTTGTCGTCGTTGAACCACTTGACCGTACCGGTCTCGCGCTCTGCCATGTGTTCCTACCTCCCTCATGTTGGAAGCCTAAGCGAGCAGGACGTGCTTTCGGTTTGGGTCGGGATGAACTCCATGAAAGCAGCTGCATGCTGCCAACAACGTCCGAAGTATACAAAGCGCCCTTGCCGACCCTCAACAGCGGGACGAATCGACGGAAACGCAGGGTTTGCGGACTAGCTGCCAGACCGTTCGGCCGCGGCGATGTACTCCCGAAGCGGTCGCTCCGCGAGCGAGTCAACGAGTAAGTCGGCCCGCTCGAACGAGAGGCAGCGCGTTACATCGTTCGGAACAGCGACACAGAAGACCCCGGCTGCCTTGGCCGCAGCGACGCCGTGGACGGAGTCCTCGAAGGCGATCGCCTCCCTTGCGCGGACATCGAGAGCGTTCAGTGCTTCGAGGTACAAGTCCGGTGCCGGTTTTGTCTTCGCCACGTCTTCCGCACAGACGACGGCGTCGAAGGCCTCGTGAAGTCCGTGGTCGTCGAGGAGGCGCAGGACCCACGCGCGGTCCGAACTCGATGCAATCCCGATGCGAAGGCCCGCCTCAGCCGCGTCTGCGATCAACTCGCGAGCGCCGGGCATCGGTCGCTCGCGCTCAAGGAGCTCGAGTTCGCGACGGACCCTCCGCTCCCGGAGCTCCGCACGATCGACCGGTCTGCCGACGTGCGCATCGAGCAGGTCGTAGGCTTCGGGTGGATCGGGAGACGAGCCTAGGATCCTGGCCCATGTATCCTCCGCGACCGACAGGCCGGCGTCGGCGTAGATCTCCATCCAAGAGGCTCGCATCGGACTCTCCGTGTCGAGAATGAGGCCGTCGAAGTCGAAGATCAATGCTCGAATCACTCCCGTGCCCCTTTCCGATCTTCTGGAGGAAGCAGGATACACGTGTTGGGCCGAAGACCGAAGCCCGTGAGCGGACTCGAAGCAGTCGAATCCGATGGGCACTAGCCCTTGAAAATCGAGTGGCGGTAGAACCGCAGCTCGTCGATCGACGCGTGGATGTCGCTTTCCGCTCGGTGGAAGTACTCCTTGTCGAGCCTCGAGGCGGCTCCGGGATACCAGCGGTGCGCAAGTTCGCTGATCGAGCTCACGTCGATGTTCCGGTGGCTCAAGTGGTCGTTCAGATTCCGCATGTGCCGCATCAAGAAGCGCCGATCGAGAAGGACCGAATTCCCGCAGAGCGGGGAGACCTTCCGATGTGTGTGCTTCCGGAGAAACGTGAGGGTTCGCTGTTCCGCCTCTTCGAGCGAGATGTCGGAGGCCCGGGAAGATTCGAGGAGCCCGGAAGCGCCGTGCTGTCGTTCCGACCACTCGGCGGTTCGGTCGAGAACCTCCTCAGGGTAGTGGATGACCAGGATCGGGCCCTCGCCGACGATGTTCAGCTCCTTGTCGGTTACGACGCTGGCGATTTCGAGGATGACGTGGCGGGCAACGCTCAACCCGGTCGTCTCGAGGTCGATCCAGACGAGGTTGCCCCGATCGCGGGCCATCGGACACCGCTCCTTCCCACACTCACCTTACCCGGATCGGCGTTCGACGGCCACCGGCTCCCTTGCTCGACAGCCTGGTCTGCTCTACCCTGCGTCAATCAGCAGAGGGGGAATTCGAATGCGTGCAGCATCAGCAGTGGTCGGGATCCTTGTGGCGATCGTCGGCATCGTCGGAGGGACGTGCGGCGCCAGCATTGCAGCGCCGCATCTCGTCTTGGAAGGCGGACTCGTTTCGTCGCTTCTGCCGTTTGGTGCGGATCTCTTCCTGGGCGTCGGCTACGAGAGTGACGAGTTCGCCGCGAGCAGCACGACAACGGTGTCGGCCCTTCCGACCTTCGCAGCCTACGAGCAAGCGAGCTTGAGTTTCTCTCCGCGGGGGATCGAGATCGGCCTCGACCTCGGTCTCAGCGTCGTTCCCTTCGGATTCGACGTCGCCAACGTGTGGGCGAGCGCTCCGTTCATCGACGCGGACATTGGGGGCGAGTCTCCGGTCTATCTGAGGGCCGATGCCATCGGCAGGCTCTGGCTCGCGGACCCGTTCGGCGGTGACGTGTCCGTCGACTTCGAGGTCGAGATCCCGGGAGAGCTCACTACCCTCACGCTATTGAGCACGACATCGATCACGTACGATGCGATCGCCGGTCTCGGTGCCGAGGAGGCGCTCGAGGCGAGCATCGCGTTCGATCGACCCCGGTTCTTCTCCGGGCATCTCCTCACCGAAGACGATCTGACGACACTCATCGTCTGGGCACGAGTTGGATTGCGCGTCGATGAGAGCGGCCTCTTCACCCCCGGCGTCCTCCTCGGTTTGAGGCTGCGCGTCGAATCGCCGTTGCCGCAGGACGTCGAGGAGTAGCGATTGCCAAATGTGGTGAGGCGCTGGATTCCTCTTCTGCTCGGGGGGCTCGGATTGGTCGTGTTCCTCAATGCTTGTCAGTGGGCGAGTTCTCTCCCGGTCGCGCACTTCTCCATGGAGCCGTCGACCGGGATGTCTCCTCTTCTCGTCCGATTCGACGCGACGGCGTCGTCGTCCCCCGCCGGCGCGATCACACAGTACCTCTGGGATTTCGGTGACGGATCGACAGGTATCGGCATGGCGGCCGGCCACCTCTACACTGCGCAGGAGATTCACGCGTACACGGTGACCCTGACCGTGACGGACCGAGAGGGTCACCAGGCGACGGCATCGGGGACCGTGACCGTGCATCCTGAGCCGCCCCCGACGACAGCCTCCGTCGAATTCGTCTGGCCGTTTCACTTCGACGCGAGCGGAGAGGACGCGGCCAATCTGAACGACGAGTATTTCGCCCTGCAGAACAGCGGGACGGTTGGCGTCGACATGACCGGCTGGACGGTCGAGAACGAGCGCGGAGTCCGATTTCGGTTCCCGGATGGGTTCTTCCTCGCTCCCGAAGCCTTCGTTTACGTTCACAGCGGAAGCGGTGCCGACTCGTCCGGGATCCTCTACTGGAACGCGACAGGTCCAATCTGGCATAACACCACCGACATCGCTGTCTTGCGCGATTCAGGGGGAGAGATCGTCGACGTCTACGCGTACGGAGGCTGCTAGAGATCTCCAAGCCGGTTGTCGTGCCTTGGATTGGGGATTCGGTTTGCGTAATGAAGAACGCGACGCACATAGCGTGCGCCGCGTCATCTTGTTCGAACGTACGCCGCAGATCTACAGCGGCATAACGTCGAGCGCCTGGGGGCCCTTCTGGCCCTGACCCAGGGTGAACTCGACCTTCTGGCCTTCCTGCAGTGTCTTGAAGCCTTCACCGCGGATCGAGCTGTAGTGCACGAAGACGTCTTCGCCGCCTTCTCGCTCGATGAAGCCGAAGCCCTTGGTCTCGTTGAACCACTTGACAGTACCTGTCTCGCGTTCAGACATGTACGACAACCTCCTTCATGCTGGAAGTCTTAGTGAGACAGAGCGATCTCAGGGACTTCGGGAAGATTCCAGATTCCCCAGACTGCGACTGCACGACTACCAACAACATGAAAGCGTATCTCGGGGGCCTGCAGAGTGCAAGGACAGCCGCCCGTCTCCGGCCGGGACGGCTGGCGTCTCGAGAGTGGTGCTCCTTGTGCACGTTCCTGACCTGTTCGACCGTCTTGTACTCGAAGTCCCTGGATCGGATTCGGCGCGCGGCGCCGTGCCGCAGGCCGGAGACGATTGCGATGAGGACCGCGTCAGCCGGGGCTTCGAAACCAACAACCGGATTCCGTGTACTGTGCTACGGTGGCTCCGAAGACGATTGACCTACAGGGAGGAGGCGTGAGGCACGGCATCCTGTTCGCGCTCGTCGCAGTCGCTCTCGTCTCTCCGGTCGGAGGAGGAGACGAAACGACGCCGCTGCGGAGCGGCCTCTTCGGGATCTCGGGGATCATTCCGGAGATGGCCTACTTCGAGGAACTCCGAGTCGATTGGGGAACGTCCGGTTTCTGGATCGGCCCCTCCGAAGGCTTCCTCGGCGGGAACAAGGAAGAGCTCCACACGCGGCAGTTCCGATCCTTCGTCGAGCATGGGATCACACCGATCGCGACCTTCTACCTCGGGGACGTGGGGCCCGAGACGGCCTCCTATGCCGAGGAGATCGTCCGCCACTACACGAGCGGGCAGGGGGCGATCGACGTCGGTTCCCCCGTCCTTCACTGGGAGATCGGGGACGAGCAGAACGGAACGTGGGGGACCTCATGCCCTCCCGAGGAGTACGCCCGCCGGGTGGCCGTCCTCGCCCCCGCGGTTCGCCGAGCCTGCCCGGAGTGCTCGATCGTGATGGGCGGCCTCCTCGACGGGCCGGAGATGGGCAACTGGGCGCTCGAGCCGTACCTCCGCGCGTTCCTCGCGGCCGGTGGCGGCAACTGGATCGACGTCTACGCGTTTCACTACTACGGAGTCGCTCGTCCCGACCCCGGGTGGCCTGACGCTCAGCTCTACGACGACGCGGAGAAGATCGTCGCCGACATGCGCAGCGCACTTGCCGAGTTCGGCTTCGAGGATCCCCCGATCTGGGTGACCGAAACGTCGACTTACTCCGGCCGCGTCGGTGCGGTAGAGCAGACCGAGAGCGATCAGGCGGCCGATCTCGTCAAACGCTATCTGCTTCTCTGGGATCTCGGCGTCGAGGTCGTGCAGTGGTGTTACCTGACGGAACCGCAGTACGAGGGGACCGGCGTCGGGTTCTTCGATCAGAGCGGCTTGATCTACGACGGGATCGGTCCGTTCGACCGCGGGGAGGGTATCAGGAAGCGGGCGTATCACGCGTATGCTCGGATGATCGACCGACTTCGAGACGCGGATCTCGCCGAGCGAAGGACGTCCGACGGGGTCTCGTGGTGTCGCTTCGTTCGAGGGGAGGGACCGATCCACGTCGTCTGGCAGGACCCATGGGTGCGAAGCGGGCCGGTTTGGATCGAACCGGCTGGAGACCTCGCTGTCGAGGATCTGGTCGGCGAGCCGGTCGGCGCATATGACAGGCCGTTCCGCCTCGACCTCGGGATCGAGCCGGTCTACCTGGTCGGCGAGATCGCCTCGGTCTCGACGGCCGCCCCGCCGCTTCAAGCACCGTAACGGCAAGTGTGTCGCGTCCCGATCGGCCGGCGGCTTCCGCCCCGGCCGGCGGACGCGGTATGCTGTCCCGACGTCCGATGTCACAGAACCCAACGCGTTCGACACGACCTTTGGACCTGGCCTCCGATCTCGATCGGGTGGGCGAGATCATGGCGGCCGCGTTTCCCGAAGAGCTGGCGCGGCGGCGAACGACGGTGTCCGCCCTCACCCGCCCGCTACGCCTGGCAATGCCGTTCCTCCGGATCGCCGCTCGGATGTCGCTGTACGTCAAGCATCGGATGACCGGCGCCGTCTCCCTGGAAGGGGACTCGATCGCTTCGGTCGTCCTGATGAAGCCGATGGGGCACGATACGAGCCGGTGGTACATCGGGCCGATCGCCACCGATCCGGATCTTAGGAGGAAGGGGCATGGCAGCGCGGCTCTTCGATGCGCGATCGCCCTCGCGCGGACCCACGGCGCTCGGTTCTGCCTTCTGGACGTCCGGACGGACAACGACGCGGCGATCGGGCTGTACGAAGGGCTCGGATTTCGGCGGTACGACGGATGGGACCTCCTCGAGGCGGCGCCCGGTCCGGCGGCCGATGGCCCTCTGCTGTCGGACGGGTACCGGATCGTCCGATGCCCGGCGCGATGGCATCGAGTCCGCTTTCGGATCGCTGTCGACGAAGTCTCGCAAGAGCACATCGCGCTCGATCCGCCAAGCCCCGATGAGTTCCGGATCGGCCTCCTGGAACGGGCCATCGTGCGCGTCCAGCTTCGTGCGGCCGGAACTCAGATGACACGGCGGCTCGTTGAGTACCGCGGTAAACCGGTCGGCTGGTTCGGCGTGCGTCGCAATCGTACCGGGCAGCATACATTCACCGTTCATGTGGCGAGGTCGCACGCGGAGGCGTTGGCCGATCCGCTCGTCGGCCTCGCGCTGGAAAGACTGGCTGCGGGCCCGGCCCTTCCGATTCAGACGCGGGTCGGCTGGGGCACTCCCGAGGCTCTGGCGGCCTGCAAGCGGCGGGGCTTCCGGCTTGTCGAATCGAACGTTCGCCTCGGCCTTGACGTGTCCGATCGGGTTTCGGAAGACGATTGCGCACTTCGCAAACCCTAGTCCCGTATCTACGGTTCTCTTGTCAGACCCGATCGATCTCCTCGCGCAGTACAGTCCCCGCTGGGTGCGCTTCGGAAGGCGTGAGGGGTCTGCCTGACGCGCCTTCCATTCGTAGGAGGTCGACGATCGACCTCCACAGACCGAACCCACCTTCTCGACGCTTCCGCCATCCCGGGGCGGTTCAATGCAGCGTTTCGAGTTGCTTTCGAGAGTTCGCCGACCTTTGGCGTAGCGCGTCACCGTGAGGAACGACTAAAGGTTCAGATCCCACCCGAAGGTCAAGGTGAACGCCCCGGCGGTCGTCACCGTGGCCGCGAGGGAGAGTTCCGATCTTGCGGAGACGGGAATCTCCACCTCTGCCACGATCTCGGCGAGGGTGAACAGGTCGTCCTCGCCGAAGAGCAAAGCGACGCTTCCTTCCCCGGTCTCGGCACGGCAGCTTGGCACGTCCCAGACAAACCCGAAGAGCGACCCATATGGCTCCTTCACCAATGCGATCTCCTCCGGCTCGAACGTCCATACCCCCCGGAAGCGAACGTTTCCGATCTCGCATCGTGCCCCGATCCCGTAGATCCGGAGGGTTCGAGAGGAATCCTGCTTGCCCAGCCAGAGCGGACTGCTTCCGAAGCTGAACGTAGCATGGTGGAGTTTGAACCACCGCGCCTGGGGCGGGGCGGAGTCGAACCTTAGCAAGGGGGAGTTCGAAACCAGTCCACGAAGGGGTACCTCGCACGCTGACCCGCAGCTTCGCGCATAGATCCAACGGGTCCTGATGTGCGCGAACAGCTGCCTCTCCATTTGCGATGCAGTACGCACGACGTGCAGAAGGCGCACGCCCGCGGGAGAAGCCTTCTCCTGTTGTGCGAGATTGGTTCGCACGTGGTTTCGCCTGGCGGTGGGCGACGGTGTCGGGTAGCCTGCCGTCCGAAAGGACCCGCCCATGATCGCCGCCAGTGCCTCCCGGATCGCCGTTACGTACGCATCGCACCCGGTCTTCACGGATCTCTCGTGTGAGGTCCACGACGATCGGGTGGCCGGGCTGATTGGGCCGAACGGGGGCGGGAAGACCACGCTCCTTCGTGTGCTTGCCGGAGAGATCTCGCCGAGCGCGGGGACCGTCTCGCGCCGGACGGACCTGTCGATCGGATACCTGAGCCAAGAGGTGACGCTCGATCCGGAGGCGACCGTCTTCGAGGCGGCGAAGGCCGAGTCGGTCGAGCTGAGTGAGATCGAGCGGGCACTCAGCGAGGTCGAGGGGCGGCTCGGCGATCCGGCCGTCTACGAGGACGAAGAGGCCCTTCACCGGACGCTCGCCGAGCAGGAGGATCTCCTCGGGGACTATGAGCGGCTCGGCGGGCCCGGCCTCGACGCTCGCGTCCGCTCGATCCTTCACGCGCTCGGATTCTGCGAAGACGACTTCAATCGTCCCGTCCGGATCCTGTCGGGGGGAGAGCGGAAGCTCGTCGGGATCGCCGCGCAGGCGGTCCGGCGCCCGAGTTTGCTACTCCTCGACGAGCCGGACAACCACCTGGATCTAGACGGAAAGCGGCACCTCGAGCGGTTCCTGCGCGAGTTCGAAGGGGGCGTGGTCCTCGTCTCACACGACCGGTACCTGCTCGACCTAGTCGTCGACGAGATCCTCGAACTCGAGGGTGGGGTCCTGCGACGGTTTCCCGGGAACTACTCCGAGTACGCAATCGAGAAGGAGGAGCTGCGGGCGCAGCAGGAACACCGGTATGTCGACCAGCAAAAGGAGATCAGGCGCCTGGAGCAGTCGGCCAAACGACTGATGACTTGGGGCGTCGCATACGACAACGTCAAGTTCGTCAAGCGAGCCCAGGCGATCGAGAAGCGGATCGAGCGCATGGAGAAGGTCGAGCGGCCGCACGTCGAGCGACGGATGAACCTTCGCCTCCCCGGCTGGCGCGGGAGCACAAAGGTGCTCGAGATTGAGGGCGCAGAGAAGTCGTACCCGCAGCCGGCCGGCGAGCCGAACCGGGTCCTTCGTGGCCTCGACTTGCTCGTTCGACACGGGGAGCGCATCGGACTCGTCGGCCCGAACGGGGCGGGGAAGTCGGTCCTCTTCCGGCTGATCCTCGGGGAGGAGGCGCCGTCGTCCGGTTCGATCGTCGTCGGCCCGAGCATCCGGATCGGGTACTACGCCCAGCAGCACGAGACGATCGATCCGGCGCTGTCGTTGATCGACACACTCCGTCACGCGGCTGCGATTCCCGAGGACAGAGCGATGCAGACCCTCATGCGGTTCGGCTTTACCTACGACCAGGGCCGACGGCCGGCGGGCGACCTGTCCGGCGGCGAGCGAAGCCGTCTCCAGCTTGCCCTCATCGTCCACAGTGGTGCGAACTTCCTTCTGCTCGACGAGCCGACGAACAATCTCGACATCGCCTCGGCGGAGATCCTCGAGGAGGCGCTCGACGCGTT
>Ga0180432_10010064_pt1 | contig 11406 bp, 12 predicted proteins | sample SS_ome_10_FD_132414 | JGI IMG/M metagenome (GOLD analysis project Ga0180432, IMG submission 132414) | Hypersaline lake sediment archaeal communities from the Salton Sea, California, USA - SS_1_MS_2 metaG | ecosystem: Environmental > Aquatic > Non-marine Saline and Alkaline > Hypersaline >... | reverse complement strand
GCACAGTCGTCGCCGAGGTGGACGATCGAGGCATTTTCGAGTCTGCCCGGCAGCTGTTCCCCGAGTACGAGATTGAAGTAATGGACGGTCGACCTGTCTCGCCGGAAGTATCTCTTTCGTCGTGCCGGGATGGCTACCTGATAACGTCGCGGGACGCCGCTCCAGTATCCCGTAGGTCTCGTATGGAGGCCATCGTTGCACTCGAATTCGCGCTCTCCCGGGCAATCGCAGTATCGTTCGGCAACGACCATGTTCACCTCCACGCTTCCGGGTCCGTGGTCAACGGACAAGCGGTAATTGCTCTCGGTCGATCTGGGGCTGGAAAGTCGAGCCTTGCGGCGTCTATGCTGTTTAGAGGGCACCCCACACTTGGTGACGACACCGTGTTCATAAATTCCAGCTGTTTTGCCGAGCCATTCAAGCGACTAATGAAGCTCAGCGTCGAAGTCCTCGGCGATCTGGGGGTGGCACCGGAGTCAACCATCCACTGGGATCGTGAGTGGCCCGAGGCGTGGTTCGATCCACTCGATGGCCCCGGCTGGGCGGACGAAGCACCGGTCGCATTGTTGGTACTAGCCCAGCACGATCCTAACGTTTCGTTGCAGCTCGAGCCTGTGGCCTCGTCCGAGGCCCTAAATGCGCTGCTACACAGCGTGATGATTACAGGGATGTCCGCACGGGCCGGGTTTGACAGGCTGCTGCATGTTGCGGAAACCGCAAAGGCGTTCCGCTTGAGATTCAGCTCCTCCGTTCAAGCCGCTGAGGTGCTGTGCAGCATGCTGAAATGACGGATCCGTTCACCGGGCGACTGTTGGATGTGTTGCGGGATGGTGCGCGTGCCCGTGGTGACGTAGAAGACGGAGCGGAACTCAGGCTCGCCGATCGGTTGGGAATCGGCAGATTCTTGCGATTCCGGACCAAAGAGGACTCCGAAAGCGGCGAGCCCGATGGGGAAAGAATATTGTTGGGGCTCGAGCTGTGCTTTCTCAAAGAGGCTGCCGAGCAACTCTCCGAGGCTCTCGCCGCCAGAGGCGTGCGCCATTTTTTCGTCAAAGGTATGGCCGTGGTCGATCGGCTTTATGGCCTCGGTGAGCGAGAAATGGCCGACATTGATCTACACGTAGTTCCTGAAGCCCGAGAGGCAACGCTGGCGACGCTCGAGGAACTCGGTTACGACATATCACCTGATGAAGAACAATCCGGACCGCCGGCACTCCGTTCCGGTTTGTTCGCCGGCAGGTATGGAGGCTCGAGTCCACTGCAGTACATAGGGGTGGACCTGGCCTGGGGTTTGGATCCCGTCGATCGGCTGTTGCCACGACCGGACCAGGCCGTTCCGGAGGAGGTCTGGAACAGTCTGGATGTGAGTGGAACTCTGCCCGTACCTGCAATTGAGCATCATGTCGTACTCCTCATTCACCACCTGGTTCACCACGACATGCTTCATTTCCGGGGTTTGGTGGATCTCGCGTTGATGTGGCCAAACGTTGTAGAGGAATCCGCCGGGAACATCGAGAGGGTAGCAAAGCAGCTGGGGGTATGGCGCACGACGCGGCTGCTAGCGGAGGTGCTGCGGTCTAATCTGAGGGTGAGCCTGGTGCCTCCAGGCGCGCCGCCAAACGATTGGAGAGGCAGGCGTGCGCGCAAGATGCTCGATCCAGTCGAGTGGTGTATATGGGCCTCACACGCCACCGAAGCCGAATTCGTCGAGATCAACAAAAGACGCATTCGCCGCCGCGTTCTGTTGATCGACGATCTCCTCGACTTTCCCAACCTCGTGGCGGATGCCCTCGCGCCTCCACGAGAGTACTTGGCGTGGCGCTGGCCTGATGCCAGATCGATGTGGGGAGCGCGTTTGACTCATCTTCTCCGTGTAGCGGGCAAGCTCTTCTGATGTCTCTGTTTGACGTTGGCTCATGGACCCTTGGATACTAGGTTACCCGTATGGACACCTCTCCCGAACTCGTACGTCCTAGGAGTCGCACTGATGTCATCTTCCGGCCCCTGGACGACTCCTGGGTGCTCTTCGATCCAGTTTCCGAACAGTTGCACGTCTTGAACCTCTCCGCGGCCTTGGTATGGGCCAATCTCGACGGGGAATCCACACCGGAAGCCGTCGCTGAGGCAGTAGGGTCTGCGTTCAGCCCTCCCAAAACTGCTGCCGACGTGTTGACGGATGTGCAGCAGACGCTTGGCCGCTTCAGGGATGCAGGTCTCCTGGACGCCCTAGATAATTCGTGAACTACTACCGCGAGCTCCTCCGGCAGCGGGAACGAATCGAACCGTTCCGTAGCGCTATCCATGCTGTGGTGGGGCCCGAAGACCGCGTGTTGGAAGTAGGGACAGGTGTGGGTACATACTCCTTCTTTGCCGCCGACGCCGGTGCTGCACGAGTCTGGGCCGTCGAGGGCGACCCGGTCGTTCACGTAGCGGAGACCATCGCCAAGTTAAACGGATACACGGACAGGATCGAGTTCGTCAGAGGATGGATTCCTGAGGTTGTTCTCCCTGAGCGAGCTACGACGTTGATATTCGAGGACTTCCCGCCGCGTTTGCTGGATGCCCGGACCCATCGGCTCCTCACCAAACTCCGTGACAGATATCTGACACCTGATGCACGCATATTGCCGAGTGGAGCCCGGCTGTTTGCGGCTCCCGTGAAAGCAGACAGTGGCTTGGCATCCCCGTTGCTGCCATTAGGAGAGGAAGATGAGTCCGCATACGGTCTCGACTGGTCGCCTACGCGGGAGTACGTGGCCAACACCGCGCATCACCTCGGAATTCCACCTGATGCGACATGCGATCCACCTGCGGTGATGGCGACTCTGGCATTCGACCAGGTCCCGAGTGTCGAGCAGATTGGTGGAACTGCTTCCTGGGAGGTCGAGCAAGATACCGAAATCAGCGGCATCGCATATTGGTTCGATCTACTCCTGACACCGGATATTCGGATCTGCAACGCCCCCGGGGCACTTCCCGGATCGTGGAGGCAGCTTTTTCTGCCACTCGACCCCTTTTTGAGGGCATCGGCAGGCGAATCAATCGAGGTAGGTGTGCGTCCGGAATCCCTTCGAGATGGGGCTCCCGGTTGGCTCTCGTGGTGGGCGAGGGCTGGCGAGAACGAGGTCCGCGGTCACGAATTCGCCTCTCTCCCAGCGTCGGTCGCAGATCTCTACGCAGAGTCGCCGGATGCCATTCCGCGGTTGAGCAAGAGAGGAAGACTCGAGGCCAGAGTACTTTCGTCGGTCGACGGAGTGCGATCTGTGAGTGAGATTGCTCGTGAACTTGCTGAGGCGACCGACGGGCTGACCGAGATGGAGGCGCTCGGCCTGGCGGTGAGAGCCCTAAAGAGTAGGATTGAAGCACCCGATATTATTGGTATGAGCACGATCGCCGGCAATGCGCCAAACGATCACCGAAATAATGTGACGTAATTCCTAGACGCGGTGTAAGGAATTCACAATATTTGCGGTGCTCAAATGGACAGAGTGCGAGAGGAGTATTGTCATGACTCAGGCGAATAGAAGAGAGTTCCTGAGGAAGTTGGCCGGAGGAGTGGCTTATTCTGCTCCACTCGTGTATTCGATGGCTGCTCCGATGGATGTTGTAGCTCAGTCGGGCAAAGGCTGGAAGGCGTCGGGAAAAGGCAAGGGTCACGGTCAAGGTAACGGCCAGGGAAACAGTGGTATGACCTCATTCGTGTCGCCACCGGGCAACAGTCCGCCCGGCAGTGGTGTTTAGAGTGGGCCTCTTGCAGGAGGCAATCACCTGACCCATATTGTGCACTCTTGTTGAACGTTCTTGATTTTTTGAGGTGTTTTCGATGGCCTGGAGAGTAATTGACACTGATGGCGAGACCTGGAACGTTCAGGCAGCGGCTGAACGGCGGGCAAATACCCACCTTTGGCAGCTCAGTGTCTCCTTCCGATCGCGGAACACGGATCGCGAAGTGGGTGCTATCTGGGCCACGTATCCACTCGAGGCCGCATCCAAGTCGTGCCTGTTCCAGGAGGCCGACCGTATCTCCGACGACGCGCTGAAGGATTTGCTCGTTCAGCATATCGGGTGAGGTACCGCCACAACCCCCGAGAAGATGTCAACCGCGCAAGTCCAGGATCTCCGTCGCATAGCCGAAGCACTCGGGCAATTGCACGGACACACGGTTGAGACAGTAGAGATTCGTTCGGACTGCCGGCTTTTTCGCGTTGTTTTCGCTGATGGGCACATGCTTGTTGTTTCGGCTCTACTCGATGATTCAGGAAAGCCGCGTTTGGATGTGGACTTTCTCCGCACGCCCGAAACGGCTTTGCACGGACAGCTCGAGGTTCCGTTCAACCTGGGAGATTCGGACGAGGAGTCCGAAGATTGACTGGCGGCTACTATGAGTGAACGGCTCAAGTTCTCCGATTTCGAGTTCTCCACGCTCCCCGATGGGCGTTGCCGAGCGCGCGTCGGCCTCCGTTGGGGCGACAAAGCGCAGTACGAAGGCGTTTCGGAGGGGTTGGCATCGCCAACAGGGGAACTCAGGTGCGCTGCACAGGCCACCGTTCAGGCTCTCGAACAGGCTGTTGAGGGCAAGGTCGGGTTGGAACTCCTCGGCGTGAAATCCGTACGTGCCTTTGATTCGACAGTTGTCATCGTCTCGCTTGCCTGCCTGCAAGAGGAATCGCATCGTGTGGTGGGGTCTTGCCTGTCCGAGGGGCAGCTGCCACGTGGAGCAGCCTTGGCGGTGCTCAACGCCACGAACAGAATGCTAGGGAATTTGGTGTTTACGCGATGAGAGTGTATCTGCTAGGTATCGTTTTGATCTTTATGGTCGGGTGCGCATCCTCACCACCAACGGTGGGAGCCGAACCATCCGGAGGTGATGTCGACCTCGGCACTGTTGCGGACGAGGCAGCGGTCCAGATGCGTGTGTCGAGTCCTGAAGATTCAGCAGCCGATTTTGAGGCCTTGGAAGCTCTACACGACCTCGAATTCGGGGTGGCCGACACTTCTGGTCTCCCGTTCGACACCACCCTTCTTTTTGCCAACACATACGATGGCCCGGTTTCCAGCGCTCGTGGCGGTCCCGCAAGTGCCACCGCAACTACCTATGACATTGACATCGAGTCGTTCGCCACGCACGAGCGTGTCGAGTACTATGTGGACTTCTTTCTGGATGAAGCGCGTGACCGGTTCAACATCTGGCTGGGACGGCTGAACCGGTATGAAGGCATGATTCGGCATCGGTTCCGCGCTGTGGGTGTACCGGAAGACCTCGTTTATCTCGCAGCGATCGAGAGTGGTTATTCGAATACCGCAGTGTCTCGTGCGAGGGCAGTGGGCATGTGGCAATTCATGTCATATACCGCCCGAGAGTATGGCATGGTCGTGGACGATTGGGTCGATGAACGCCGGGATCCGTTCAAGGCGACTAGCGCCGCCGCGCGATTCCTGGCTGACCAGTACGAGCGGTTCGGGTCGTGGTATTTGGCTGCCGCGGCCTACAACGGGGGGCCGAACAGGGTGTCGCGCGGCTTGCGGCGCTTGTCACAACGTGGCGACACGGCCCAGTCTGACGAGACGTTTTTCCGCTTGTCGGACAGGCGCTACTTGCTCCGTGAGACTCGCGACTACGTCCCCAAGCTGATCGCTGCGACCCAAATAGCCAAGAACCCGTCCAACTATGGGTTTGACAGTATACCCCACTTGCAACCGCTGGTATTCGACGAGATCACCGTGCCCGATGCGACGGGCCTAGACGTGCTTGCTCAGCTTGCGGACACCACCACTCCGGCTCTAGTGGAACTCAATCCGTCGTATTATCGCGGTGTTACTCCTCCGCGGCGCGAGGCAATCGTACGAGTGCCCCGTGGAACTGGGACTTTGGTGGCACGCCGCTATGATGAACTGCCGCCGGAAGACAGGGTGAACTTCGTGTCGCATCGGATCTCGCGGGGAGAAACACTGGGTGGGCTGGCGCGGCGCTACAGTGTGAGCCTCGAGCTTCTGATGGCCGCGAACCCAGGTATTCAACCTCGTCGCCTCAGTATCGGCCAGCGGGTGGTGATACCGCTCAGCGCGGCTGCCCGCGCTAACCCCGGGAGCGCTCCACGCATGCTGACGGTTGGCCAAAGGTATCACAGGGTGCGTTGGGGAGAGACGATGTCCGGCATCGCCAAGCGCTACAGAGTGCGATTGTCAGACTTGTTACGGTGGAACGGCATGAGCAGCAGCGACGTGCTGAACACGGGCAGGCGGCTGATCATACACAGGTGATGATTTCAGAGTGCAGAATGGTTCTGCACTCTGAATTTTGCACTCTTCTATCGACTGCCTCCCGAATACCCCTCCATGAGCACACCCGGGTATCCGTTGTCTGGATCTCTCCCGGCTTCGATTAGATCCCTGATGCGGCTGGGGCCCCTGTTGTACGCGAGGAGCGCGAGGTTGATGTCCTCGTAGTTCTCCATCAGGTACCTGAGATACCGAAAACCGATCTTGAGATTCGTCTCAGGCTCGAGGAGCTGCTCAGTTGTGATATCTGCTTCGTAGAAACGTGCCGTAGCGAGCTGCACCTGAGCGAGCCCGAAAGCATCCGCCCGGCTCCTGGCACTTACATTGAACTTGCTCTCCACGTTGACCAGCCGGAACGCCAGTTCGGGATCGAGACCTTCGCGCGAGGCTGCGTCGAAGATCAACTCCGCCAAATTTGCCGGAATTCCATACTGCGCCGAATACGCCATCACCGCCTCAGCTTTCGCGAGGCGTAGCCGAGCCAGTTCCAACTCGCCGGCCGATGTGTGAGCCGCATCGCGTGTCTTCAGGAAATCGGACACTGCGGAGGACCCGTTGTAAAAAATGCCGTCGCTCGGCACCAACCCGGCAGGTGCCCATCCTCCAACGGCAGCACCAATGAATGCCAGCATCGAAAATAGGCCGATGCCGCGCAGCATTATCCGTTGAGTTGCCGATAATCGGTCCCATGCATGTTGCAGGGCGCCGGCCACCTTTGCGGCCAAGATCTTTATGTCGCTCATCTTTTTTTGTTTCCCGTCAATTAGTTTCCTGGCCGGAATCGGTCCTTTTCCAGGTACCGCGTGTTCCGCCAGTTTTTTCCAGAAGCCGAATCTGTCCGATCTCCATATCGTGACTGACTGCTTTCGTCATGTCGTAGACGACAAGCAGCGCCACCGAAGCGGCAGTCAGTGCTTCCATCTCAACACCCGTTCGGCCGACGGCCGTTGCGCTGGTTTCAATACGAACACCAGGCAACGATTCATCGAACTCGGCTTTCACCTGCACGTGATCGAGCCCGATCGGGTGACACAGCGGAATAAGATCCGCCGTTCGCTTGGCTCCGCACAGCCCAGCCAATTCGGCTGTGGACAGTACGTCACCCTTGGGTCCTGAGTTTCCCTTTACTATGTCAAAAGCTTTGGCGGACATCCTGATCCACCCCTCGGCTCGGGCCGTCCGAACCGATTCGGGCTTTGCGGCCACGTCCACCATCCGCGCTTTGCCTTTTCCGTCAATGTGGGACAGGGTCACAACAAACTCCCCAAATCGCTTGCTAGCACCGCAAGTGCCAATTGTGGGTTAGCATTACCCTGTGCCTCCATTCGTGTCTCCTGGACCCGTTTTAGGGCTCTTAGACACGCTTCCATTCGTTCGGGCGACGTAGTTGGATCCACCAACTCGTCTCGCAATCTCACAGCCATAACGTCCAGTGTGCCACTGAAATCGCCCCTAGCTCCCCAGGAGGCCTGTGCGAGTGCCGCTTCGGCCCACTTCGTTGGCCCTTTTGCAATAGCTCGTAGAAGCAATCCGGCACGCTCTGCCTCTTCGTTCTCACCCTCTGCCCGCAGCGCCCTCCCAATGCAACCATCCGCAGAAACCACTCTACGCTTGACCTCTGCGGCATCTGGTGACTCGGTCAGCTCGTTCTCGAGGAACGCCTGGACATGTTCGTCACCTACTCTCCCGACTCTGATCGGCACGAGCCGAGATCGAATCGTCGGCAGCAAAGCTTGCGGGTCGGCCACCGTGAGTAGTACGACGGTGTCCGCCGGCGGTTCCTCCAGTACCTTGAGGAGGGCATTCGCTGCCTCCTGACTAGCCTCCTGAACTATGAGTCGCTCTGCATCACCGATTATTACGACCTTCCTACTGCCTTGAAACGGTGTCAGAGCCACCGACCGCTGCAGCAATCGAACCGAAGCCAGTGAGTGGCTAGCCATCCTGTCAGGAGCATCGTAGAGTGGGCCATTGCGACGCTCAGTCCAGATTTCAGCCAGCATTTCCCTGACCTGCTCGATCTGCTTTTCCGAGTCCCCCGACTTCGGCCGCGGGACCGGAATGAACCAATGCAGGTCCGGATGCCCCAAGCCGACTACCTTCAAACATGCAGGGCATTCACCGCACGGCTCTCCTGGTCCGCCTTCGCATAGCAGGCCCTGTGCCACCCACAGAGCTACACGCTGCTTTCCCACGCCGGCAGGTCCAACCAACATTGCCGCCTGTGGGAACCGGCTGGAGGCGAGAGCGCCACCCAGCCGGTGTAACAAGGCATCATGACCGTAAATTGGTCGTAAATTCATCGGTCACCAATGTACTTACGCCAGGTTTTTTTGGGTAGTAGGCACAGTTAAGTTATTATACGACATAGGTTTAAGTTCATTGACCTCGAACTGGCCGAGGTGGTTTGGCGAAAATGCCAGCTATGTGAGCACTCACTCTTATAAATATCGCTTGTGAGCGTGTGCTCACAAATAGCACGTATGCCACGCGTGGTTCCACAATCTGCTGCACGGATAGAACAGGGGAACAGGGAACAGGGAGCAGGGGGAGTTTCTTGTTGGATGCAGTGGTGTTAGTCCATATTTGCTCTATGTCAAATGTGCTTTTTCACCGTTCGGAGGGTTGCTGTGCTCTGGCTAGGCAAGCGGTTACTCGTATCCGGCGCGTGTGCCGGGTTGGCGGTCCTAATTTCGTGTTCCTCGAGGGAGGCTGGAGTGGCTGATCTTATTCTCACGGGTGGCTTCGTCTGGGATGGTGTCGGGGCGGAAATGCCGAAGACTGAAGAACCAACGGCCGTGGCCATCTCAGACGGCAAAGTACTAGCCGTCGGTGCAGACGAGGAAGTGGAGGCTTTGGCGGGGCGGGGAACCGAGCGCCTGGACCTGGAAGGACGACGAGTCGTACCTGGATTCATTGATGCGCACACCCACTTCATTGACGGCGGGTTCGAGCTGGCGAGCGTGCAGCTGCGAGATGCGGACACACCTGCTGAGTTCGTGAGGCGCATTGGTGAATTCGCAGCAGCGCATCCCGATGATTGGATGATTGGAGGTTTGTGGGACCATGAGTCGTGGGGCGGCGAACTTCCCAGGCGGGATTGGATCGACTCGGTCACGCCCAATACTCCAGTGTTGGTCAGTCGGCTCGATGCTCACATGGCCCTGGCAAACTCGCACGCACTCGAGCTCGCTGGCGTCACCGCCGATACGCCCGATCCACTCGGAGGGACAATCGTGCGTTACCCGGACGGGCGGCCCACGGGGATACTCAAGGATGTCGCGTCGGAGTTGGTGAGCAGGGTGATGCCCGGTAGAAGTGAAGCAGCCCGCGATGAGGCCCTGCATACCGCAGTTCAGCACGCTGTTCAGCGTGGAGTGACGATGATCGGGGATATGGGGTACTGGGAGGGATTGGAGACATATCGCCGGGCACACTCAGCGGGTAACCTACCGATCAGGGTGTACTCGGTGGTGCAGATCGACGGTCGAGATCGGATGAAGGCGTTCATCGAGGAACATGGTCAGGGTGACCACCGACTGTTTTGGGGTGGGGTCAAAGCGTTCGTCGACGGGTCGCTCGGGTCGACAACGGCGTGGTTTTACGACCCGTACGTGGACGAGCCAGAGACTTCGGGGTTGATGGTCTCGGATACAGCAGAATTGAGGAACGCAATAGTCGAGGCCGACGCCGCCGGGCTTCAGGTCATCGTCCACGCCATCGGCGACAAGGCAAACGACTGGTTGTTGGATGTGTATGCAGAGACTCGTGAGTTGAATGGCGAGCGCGACCGTCGGGCTAGAATCGAACACGCGCAACATCTTTCGGTGGCTGCGATTCCGAGGTTCGGTGCGGAAGGTGTGATCCCATCGATGCAGCCCTATCACGCGGCAGACGACGGCCGTTGGGCAATAAGACGCCTAGGACCGGAGCGGATCAAGAGGTCGTACGTTTTCCGCGACCTGTTAGATGGCGGTGCCAGGCTCGCTTTCGGCAGCGACTGGACAGTTGCACTCATCGATCCGCTGCTCGGCATCCACGCCGCGGTCACCCGGCGTACACTCGACGGAGAAAACCCCGACGGCTGGTTGCCGGAGCAAAAGATCTCGGTTGCCGAAGCTGTTGCGGGATACACGACCGGCGCGGCCTACGCATGTTTCATGGAAGATTTCGTCGGGACGCTCGAGCCCGGAAAATACGCCGACCTGGTGGTGTTGTCAGACGACATATTCACGATCGATCCTGTGGAGATAGATGATGTGAAGGTGGATCTTACGATGGTGGAGGGGGAGGTGGTGTTCAGAAGGTGAGTGACGAGTTGTGAGTTGTGAATAGGGAGTTGTGAGTAGTCCCCACCACCCCAACTCGCAACTCGCCACTCCCAACTCACAACTCACTATTGGGATTTAGCATCTTCCCCACAAACAGAATCGTCCCTGAGTGATTCTCTCGAATCGCGAACACGAAGGGGCGGTCGATCACAATCGGTTGCGGGCCGACGCTGGTCAGGCCCATTTCCACAGAGGTAACTGCCGCGGCTTCCGTTCCCTCCTCGTTCACTTCGACAAACGTCTTGTGTTTGACCTTACTGATGAACACTCCACCGGGCGCGTACATGTTGGTAAAGTCTGCAGCATTCGTGTCGAATGCGATCGACATGCCGAGTGCACTCAGTACGTCGTTCATGGTCAATTCGTACTCGAGCATGAACTTCGGCATTGAGACGTATTGGGAGGTAGAATCGAGTGCGGCGATCCATCCGGTCCATTGATCGTGGGTCAAGCCTTCGATCAGGTCGGCAATCCCTTCCGGGTCTTCCGGTAACAGGATCGTCATGCTGTACGCCCGCCCACCGTAAGGTAGATCGACCACCTGGGTGTGGTTGTCCCAGTCGTTGTAATAGCGGATGCTGACCTCGTCCTCATGCCTCATCATATCCACAGTGGTCTGGGAACCATCCTCGAGGTAGAACGGTGCGTCTTGAGTGAGGTCTTTGTCGAACTGAGATGCCCAGTCGGCCTTGAAGTAGATCGCGTTGATCAGAAACATGATGGTCGCCGGGTCGATTGGGTTGCCGACGATCTCTTCGATGCGGCCCGACGTGTTCTGGTAAACCCAGTCGTTGAT
>Ga0180432_10010063_pt1 | contig 11406 bp, 9 predicted proteins | sample SS_ome_10_FD_132414 | JGI IMG/M metagenome (GOLD analysis project Ga0180432, IMG submission 132414) | Hypersaline lake sediment archaeal communities from the Salton Sea, California, USA - SS_1_MS_2 metaG | ecosystem: Environmental > Aquatic > Non-marine Saline and Alkaline > Hypersaline >... | reverse complement strand
TCAGTTCGCTATACCCGATGACTCACGGAGTCTCGATCAAGCGTCAACCCGAGGGCCGATTGTTGGACTCGATGCCGACACTGCCCAAGGTCTTGCGGCAACACGGCTTCACCACCGCCGCCTTCGTCGCCAACCCCTTGGTCAACTCCCGTCGCAATCTGGTTGACGGTTTCGATTCGCTTGTCTACTTCGACGGCTTGGCTGACAGAGCGCATGGGGAGACGTATTATGAAGTGTACGGGGAGCCGTCTTCGCGGATACTGCACGAACGGATTTCCTCGTGGTTCATGGATAATCTCGACAAACAGTTTTTTCTGTATATCCACAGCATGGACCCTCATTGGCCGTATCGTCCGATCGCGCCTTACGATTCGATGTTTCAAAGGGAAGTGGATAACGCGGAAGCCACTCACCTTGCCGACAAGGCGTTCAAGGACTTCATACCGGCATGGAGAAACAGCGGTCCGCCGTCGTTCGAGGATTTCGCGAAGGACTATCCGCAAGATGAACTGAACCTCATCGCCGGCAAGTTCCGACGCGAACGGTCGCTATACGACGCGGAAATTCGACAAAACGACGATAGCTTCGGTAGACTGATGTCGATGCTGGATATACCCGGGGTCAAGGACAACACTATCGTGATCGTGATGTCCGATCACGGCGAGGAGTTCTTCGAGCGGGGGTTAAGCGGCCACGGGCATTCGCTGCACGAATTCCTCGTTCACGTGCCGCTGATAATCTACTATCCGCCGATGGCGACCGAGGGCAAGCGCATTGACACGCCCGTCGAATTGATAGACGTGTTTCCCACGCTGTTGGATCTGCTTGGAATCGAAAAGCCCGAGACGTTGCAGGGACGCAGCCTCGTGCCGTTGGTCGAGGGACGCGATACCGGAACGCGGTCCACTTACAGTTACCGCGGAGAGTTCTGGAATGCCGCCAGTTTCACCGACATGATCCCGAAACTGTACGGAGAACAGTCGCACTGCCTGATCGACGGGAATTGGAAGGCGATACACCGGGTGTTCTCCGACGGAACCAACGTGACTGAGCTGTACAATCTGAACGAGGACCCCGCCGAGCAGAACGACCTTTCGGACGCCAATCCGGATTTGGCAAAGAAGTACGTGAAAATGATCGAGCGACGGATCGTCGAACATAAGGCCGCCCACGAAAGACTCCGCCGAGACGACCGCTTTCCGAAAGAAACCGTCGTGGACGTTGAAGAGTTGGAAAGACTCAAGACCCTCGGCTACGTTCGCTGACGCGCATGCTCATTCCCCAGGCCTCTCGGACAGCCAACCCAGCAGCCGATCCTGCCCTCGGCCGATTTCCAGAAGCGCGATCTTAACAACCATTCACGAGAATTGCTCTACAAGCACCCCCGTCAGGACTCGAACCTGAAACCCTCGGCTTGGAAAACGGGTGTCTTGTCTCGACCGAAAAACCCTGAAACCCCTTGAATAAGACTGGGTTCGTTCCGGGATCGCCTAACGCACGACTTCCACATCCTCAAAGCGACCGGCGAAAGCTACCCCCTGGAAGACGCCAGAAAACGGGTGGGCGACCGACAAAGACGCTCTGAAAAGCCGGATCCCGGCAAATGAACCAGCCATCACAACCGACCCTCCCCCATGGGGGAGGGAGCGATTTCGATTTCCATCAGGTTCGCTTCGAGAAAGCGATCCACCGAGGCAAGGCCGGCTACGAAGTTGCCCAGGTGGTACGGGAAATGCTGGCGGATCTGATTTTCGTTGGGGCGACTGGACGAAAAGGCCTGTCGCATCTGCTCGTAGGCGGCGTTGCCCGACGACTGCCTCGCGAACTGCCCTGTTCGATTATCACCATAGTGTCGCAGCAGCCAATCCGGTTGTCGATCCAGTATGGCCCGGCGCCCGCGGATGCCACCTCTTGCGTATCTCGCCGGCTGCGGCAACAATGTGAGCGGTTCGAGCATGGCGAGGAACTGTTAGCGCGGGGGGTGGTCAGGGCATATACGCGCCTTGACCAACACGAGAAGGACCGGTGGTGTCAGGCCCGGGCCGAGGAGGCGTTGCGCCGGCGCGGCTATCATCGGATTGAGGAGGAGTCGTGTGGGAAATATACTCCTTATCGTCGGATATTTGGCGTCTAACCGTGGCCCTTAACCGTGTCCCCTAACCGTGTGCCTGACGACGCCGACTACTGAAGTCGGGGAAGTTATTTCCTAGCCGCCCCTAATCCAGGACATACCCCCAGGGAGGCCAGTATGCTGAAGCGAATCCTTGTTGCACTGACGGGTACGCCCGGCGGTGTCACCGCCGTTGGGCACGCCGTCGACTTGGCTCGGGACCATGATGCCAAGCTCACCGGTGTTACTCTGGTCGACCCACGCAAGATACGGAATGTCGGCTCCGTGCCGATCGGAGCCGGGGCCGCGGCACAAGAACTGCGCGAGCATCGGATGGCCGTTGTCCGCGAACAGATGGACGAGGCGATCGAGCAATTTCGAGCGGCCTGTCAGGCGAAGGGCGTCGTCCACCGTGTTGCGGTCGAGGAAGGGGACCCGTGCAGCATGCTCCTCGACCTTTCCCGGTACCACGATTTGGTAACATTCGGCGTGCCCGGTATGCTGGCGTTCGGTCATCCCTGCAAGTCACAGGGCCTGCTGGGCCCGCTGGTCAACAACGGGATTCGGCCGTTGCTGGCCGTTCCGGCGGAGTATCGGCCGGTCCGCCGAGTGATGATCGCCTATAGCGGCTCGCTCGAGTCGGCCAAAGCGATGCGGCGTTTTGCGCAGATCGACGCCTGGCCTGGCGTGACGCTCGACATCGTCTCCTTCCATAAGCCGGATGACGTAGCGGCGCGTCTGCTGGAGGACGCAGCCGAATACTGCGAGGACCGCGGCTTCGAGGTGCGGATAGAACACTCCTCAACCAAGCCCCGCGATGGAATACTTAAGCACGTTGACGAACACGAAATCGACTTAATCGTGATGGGCTACAGCGTGCGCGGCAGGCTGAGGAGAAAGCTGATGGGCGAGACCGGCCTGCACGTGCTGTGGCACACCGAACGTCCGGTGTTTTTGTGCCAATAGGGTACCTATATCGGGGGAGACTCCCTCAATGACGGTCGTATCGTGTTCTGGGGCAAAGTTCCCGCAATCCAGGCCGTGCCATTGCTCCGCTTTACACCCCTGCAAACATGGGCTATAATTTTCGCGAGTTTACGATTCATCCAGTCGTTAATTGTGGAAGGTCAGCGGATGGCTCACACCGTACAGTCCTTTGTCGAAACGCTCCGGTCCGACGGCGTCGAAGCTGGGCAACAAGAGGCGGAGAAGATTCGTCAGCAGGCGCAGCAGGAGGCCGAGCAGACGGTTAGTGACGCCGAAGCGAAGGCTCGCCAGATCGTTGAAGCCGCCGAAAAGCAACGCGTAATGACGCTGAAGCGCACACAAACGGACCTCGAGCTGGCCGCCCGCGACACGGTCGCCCGGCTCCGCGATGTCCTCGGCCAAGCGGTCAACCGACTGCTCACCCAGGCCGCTTCCACAACCCTCGATGACGCCGGCTTCCTGAAGGAGCTGATACGCGAGGTTGCCTCGGCATACGCCGGGTCGGACGCGACCGGCCAGCAGACGATCGAGCTTAACGTGCCCGAGCCGATGCAGAAGAAGCTTGCCGACTGGGCCATCGCCTCGCTCCGCCAGAAGGGCGATGAGAAGAAGCTGTCGGTCGAGTTGCACGGCTCCCTGGCCACCGCCGGGTTCGAGTACAAAGTCGCCGACGGAACCGTCGAGGTGACCCCCGAGTCTGTCGTGCAGGTGCTTTCCCGGATCGTCACGCCGCAGTTGCAGGAGTTGCTCGCTTCGAGCCAGGATAGCCAAGCGGCCAAGAGTTGATGTTTCCGATTAAGGGCTGAGTGCCAAGCGGGCTCGCACCCTTACCGATTCGTCGTTGAAGTTCGGCCGAAGACACGCTCAGTGAGGTCCTAAACCGTCCTTTTTTCCTGTTCGCTTTGCACAAGCACGGCTACGCCGCACTAATAAGCCCCGACTCTTGATGAAATCTGCCCGGCACTACTACATTACGACGCTCCCGGCCATCGGCGAACTGGGGAGTTCCCCGCCGATGGGACTGGTCGACTTGCTTGAACACGTGGAGGATAATCGGACGTGGAGCGAGCAGTTGGGAGCCCTTTTGCTGTTGGACGATCTTTTGCAGCGTGAATCGCTGCTGGCCGGCGAAACCGATGAAATCGAGCCGGCCGTCCTTTCGCTTCAGCAGGCCCAAGGCGAAGCCCCGCTGCCGGAGGCATTGATTGCTCCCGCCGGCCCCGATCAGACTAACGCGGACCAGACGAATGTGCTTCAGACCGATCTACTATGGGAGCGGTACTTCCGCTACGCCCACCGGTTGGCCCGCTCCACCGGCAGCCGATTCCTAACCAAATGGGTCGAGTTCGAGGTCAGTCTTCGCAACGCGTTGGCCTCGGCCCGGGCAAGGCGATTGGGACTTGAGGAGTCTAACTATCAAGTGGCCGCCGATCTGGCCCACCGCGACGAGGATCTCGCGGCGGTGCTTAGCGAGTGGGAGACGGCCCCCACGCCGCTGGCCGGGCTCCGCGTGATAATCCGGGCACGCTGGTCGTGGCTCGAGGACCACGACGGCTGGTTCTCGTTCTCGGTCGACGAGTTGCTCGCTTACGCCGCCCGCGTGATGCTTTTGGAGCAGTGGCGTCGCACCGAGGAAAAAGAAGAAGTCAAGAACTGAGGGGCCAAGGTTCACAACCCGATCCAGCCAGAAAAGAGGGACAGGCAGGTGAATGCGAGGATAATTGCGGTATTTGGGAACCTGGTGGTCGCCAAGGTGGACGGTCGCGTTGTTCAGAACTCGTTGGCCTATTGCATCCGTTCCGACGGCGTGCGGCTGATGAGCGAGGTAATCCGCATACGCGGAGACGTGGCCGATCTGCAGGTGTTCGAGGAAACCCGCGGCCTGCGCGTCGGTGACCCCGTCGAGCTTCAAGACGAGATGCTTTCGGTCGTTCTCGGCCCGGGGCTGCTCGGCCGGATCTACGACGGCCTGCAGAACCCGCTGCCCGAGCTTGCCGAACAGGTCGGCTTCTTCCTGCAGCCGGGCTACTACATCCACGGCCTCTCGCTCGAGCAGAAGTGGGACTTCACACCAGTGGCCAAGCCAGGTGATGTCGTCGTGGCCGGCGACACACTGGGCACCGTGCCGGAGGGCGAGTTTACTCACCGGATCATGGTCCCCCTGAACTGGCGCGGCGAGTACACCGTCGACCAAATCGTCAAAGCCGGCGAGTATACGGTCGAAAAAGAGGTCGCCGTGCTCACCGGCCCCGATGGCGAGAAGCACACAGCCACGATGCAGCAGAAGTGGCCGGTCAAACGGGCGCTGAGCGTAGCGAAGCGAAGGCTTTTGCCCACCGAACCGCTGGTCAGCCGAGTACGGATCATCGACTCGATGTTCCCCGTCGTTCGCGGCGGAACTTACTGCATACCCGGACCGTTCGGGGCAGGCAAGACCGTACTACAGCAAATCACCGCCCGACATGCCGAGATCGACATCGTGGTGATCGCGGCCTGCGGCGAGCGGGCCGGCGAGATCGTCGAAACGCTCCGCGACTTCCCCGAACTGACCGACCCGCGAACCGGGCTGAGCCTGATGGAGCGGACGATTATCATCGCCAATACGTCGGCCATGCCGGTCGCCGCCCGCGAGGCTTCCGTTTACACCGCCACGACGCTCGGCGAATATTACCGGCAGATGGGCCTCAACGTTCTCCTGTTGGCCGACAGTACGTCGCGCTGGGCCCAGGCGATGCGTGAACTCTCGGGGCGGCTGGAAGAGATCCCCGGCGAGGAAGCGTTCCCGGCATACCTGGAAAGCCGCATTGCCGCGTTTTACGAGCGCGCCGCGGCGATTGAACTTAACGACGGGCAAGTCGGTTCGCTCACCATCGGCGGCACGGTCAGCCCGGCGGGTGGAAACTTCGAGGAACCGGTAACACAAGGTACACTCAAGGTGGTCGGGGCGTTTCACGGCCTTTCGCGAGCCCGTAGCGACGCCCGCCGCTATCCGGCGATCGACCCGCTCGACTCGTGGAGCAAGTACAACGGCATTGTCGACCCGGCATCGGTTGCCCGAGTGCGTCAGCTTCTGCGGCACGGTAGCGAGGTGCAGCAGATGATGACGGTAGTCGGCGAAGAGGGCACGTCTATCGAGGACTTCACCGTGGCGCTGAAGGCCGACTTGTTCGACAACTGCTACCTTCAGCAGAACGCTTTTGACGAGGTCGACGCCGCCACGCCCGCCGAGCGACAACAGTTCGTCTTCGGCAAGGTGATCGAGGTGATCGACACCGACTTCCAGTTCGCCGACAAGGCCGAAGCTCGCCGCCGAATGTTCGAGGTGACCGACCTGTTCCGCAACTGGAACTTCGCCGCCACCGACTCCGACGAGTATCGCCAGTGGCTTGACAAGATCGACCAGTTTCTCTCGCAGGCGAAAGAGCCTACGACTGTCTGAAAGGGCCGGGTGGATGAGGAAATATTTCGACGAGATTCAGAAGATCGCCGGAAACGTCGTGACCATTAACGCCACCGGCGTCGGTTACGACGAGTTGGCGGTGATTCAATCGAAGGAAGGCGAGTCGCTGGCTCAGGTAATCCGGCTCGAAGGCGAGCAAGTGAGCTTGCAGGTGTTCGCCGGCTCGCAGGGCGTGTCGAACAACGACCGCGCGCGGTTCTTCCAGCGGCCGATGCAGGTCCCCTTCTCGGATAACCTGCTGGGTCGAGTACTTGACGGCTCGGGGCGCCCTCGCGATGGTCGCAGCGAAGTCAGCGGCGAAATGACCGAGATCGGCACTCCGGCGGCCAACCCCGTGCGGCGCCGCATGCCCGATCAAATGGTCCACACCGGCATCCCCATGATCGACGTGTTCAACTCGCTGGTCGAGTCGCAGAAGCTGCCGATCTTCTCGGTGGCCGGCGAACCGTACAACGAGTTGCTCGCCCGAGTAGGACTACAGGCCGACGCCGACGTGATCATCCTCGGCGGGATGGGATTGCGTCACGACGACTACCTGAAGTTCCGCCAGGCCTTTGAAGAGGGCGGCGTATTGGGCCGCGCGATCATGTTCATCCACACCGCCGCGGACCCGGTGGTCGAGTGCCTCATGGTACCCGACCTCTGCCTGGCTGTCGGCGAGCAGTTCGCCCTACAGGGCAAACGGGTCCTGGTACTGTTGACGGACATGACGGCGTTTGCCGACGCGCTGAAGGAAATCTCGATCGTCATGGAGCAGATCCCTTCCAACCGCGGTTACCCGGGCGACCTCTACACCCAGATGGCCCGCCGCTACGAAAAAGCCATCGACTTCGACACGGCCGGTTCGATGACCGTACTGGCTTGCGTGACGATGCCCGGCGACGACGTCACCCACCCGGTACCCGACAACACCGGTTACATCACCGAAGGGCAGTTTTACCTCCGCGGAGGGCGGATCGAGCCGTTCGGGTCTTTGTCGCGGCTGAAACAACAGGTCAACGGCGAGTCGCGCGACGACCACCGCGCGATCATGGACGCTTGTATCCAACTTTACGCTCTGTGCCGCGAGAGTCGCGAGAAACGCGACATGGGTTTCGAGATGTCGGACTGGGACCGCAAGCTGCTCGAATACGGCGAGATGTTTGAACAACGCATTATGGACCTGTCGGTTAACATCCACCTGTTCGACGCCTTGGACCGTTGCTGGGAGATCCTTTCCGATTGTTTCGAGCCGGCCGAGACGGGCATTCGCCGCTCGATCATCGACAAACACTGGCCCAAGCAGGATAGCGACGACCAGGACGAACCCGAACAAGAACCGGAAGCCGCCGAGACTGAAGCGTAATTTTCAAACGATCACCCCCACCGACACCGGGTCGGTGGTGTAAGTGTGATAGTGGTGCTTTCCACCTAACACCGACTTCCCCGAAACCACCCGCTTGCGGACTGTTGACTGATGGCCAAGAAGATAAAACTCACCCGGCCTGAGCTGAAGCGGTATCGCGAGGCGCAGCGGCGCTACGAGCGCTATCTGCCGATGCTCAAGCTCAAGCAGCAGCGACTGCAGGTCATGCTCCGCGATGTAGCTAAGCAGCGAATGGAAGCCGAGCGGCAGCGCGACGAAATCGACGCTGCCCTGCGGCAATACGAGAGCGTGCTGGCCGATCGGGCCGGTTTGCCGCTGGAAGATTGGGCCAAGCCAAGCGAGGTGTTCGTCGACGAAAAGAACGTGGCCGGCGTACCGGTGCCAGTGTTTTCCGACGTGGCCTTCCCCGAAGCCCGCTACAGCCTGTTCGGAACGCCACCGTGGGTCGACCGGGCCCTGGCCGATTTGCGCGAGCGAAACCGCCGACAGGCGATGGTCGATGTACTCGAACAACAGGAACAATTGCTGCGACGCGAGTTGACGCGGATCATCCAGCGGGTCAACCTGTTCGAGAAGGTCATGATCCCCGATGCCCGCGAGGCCATTCGCCGTATCCGCATCAAGCTGGGCGACGAAATGACCGATGCCGTGGGCCGCTCGAAGATCGCGAAGAAGAAACTCTCCGAAACGGAAGCATCTCAAGCGGAATCGATCCCAGCGGAGGAAACTACGGGGCAAAACAAACCCAGCGGCGGCGAACTGCCCGAGGAGGAGCGGCCATGATCGTACCGATGGGAAAAATATATCTGGTCGCTCGGCAGACTGATCGCGATCGTCTACTCGACATCCTTCGCGAGTCAGGCATCGTCCACCCGATGCCGGTCGATCCCGAATTGGCCGTACCCGACGAGTCGGCCAGCCGTCAAGTCGACGCCGCCAAGGCGGCGCTGCATGAACTTTCCGGCGTTGAGCCGCGCGGCGAGAAGCCCGAAATCTCGCCCGCCGAGGCGACCCGCGAAGTACTCGACATTCAACGGCGATCGGCCGAAGGGCACAACCACCTTGCCACGCTGTACCATCAGATGGAACAGATCGAAGTTTGGGGCGATCTGCGGATAGAGTACGTCAAGGAACTCCGCGCGGCGGGAATCAACATACAATTCTATTCCATGCTGGACGACAAGGTATCGCGGATCAAGGCCGAGTGCGTGGCGGAGGTTGCCGATTTACCCGGCCGCAACGTGATGGTGGCCGTGGCCGACCGCGGCGGCCAGATCGACGTGCCTGAAGAGGCGGAACGGATGCGGCTTCCCTCGAACGACGCGGCCACGATTCGCGCCGAAGCAAAACAACTTGACGAGGCCCTGCACCAAGATATCCAGCGGTTGCACGAATTGGCCCACCTGATCCCGGCCATGGAATCCGAACTGCTGCAACTCGAGCGGCAGTTGGAAGAAACGATCGTCGTGCGCGGGGCGGTGGCCGACGAGGACCTGTTCGCCGTCCAAGGCTGGTTGCCCGACGAAAACTACACCGCGCTTGCCGACCAGATCTCCGAGCGCGACATTCCGGTGGTACTTGAGAAAATTGAGGCGACCGAGGATGAACAACCGCCGACGCTGGTCCGCCCGCCGCGATGGGCTCGACCGATCGAGGGTCTGTTCAAGATGCTCGGCACAGTGCCCGGCTATCAAGAGTTCGACGTCTCGGTCCCGTTCCTGATAGCCCTGCCGATCTTCACGGCGATGCTCATCAGCGATGGCGGCTACGGCGCGTTGCTGCTGCTCGGACCGGCCATGGCCTACGGGTGGGCGACCCGCACCCTCGGAACCCGCTTCACCCAATTGCTCATGGTTGTCGGCGCCGTATCAGTGGTGTGGGGCCTGTTGACCAATACGTTCTTCGGCTTCGCCCTGCTTCCAACCACGCTGATACCCATCGAGCTAACCGATCAGTCGCGGGTATTCATGATGCGTTTGAGCTTCACTATCGGAGCGATCCACTTGAGCCTCGCGCAGCTCTGGCAGGCCGTGCGCTTCTTCCCCGACCTCCGCTGGCTCAACCGCTTGGGATGGGCGCTGTTTGTTTGGGGGATGTATGGCGTGGTCAGCATGTTCGTGCTGCAAGGCTCAATGACCTGGCAGACGCCTTGGCCCTATCTGCTAAGCGCCGGCGCCTTCCTGGCCATCGTATTCGCCGCACCCAGCACCAACCTGGTCAAGATGCTCGGCATGGGCCTGGCCCAGTTCCCGCTTTCGATGCTATCGGCTTTTTCCGACGTAATCAGCTACGTACGGCTGATGGCGGTCGGGTTGGCCAGCAGCGTGCTGGCCGTCAGCTTCAACGAAATGGCGCTGGAGGCCGGGTTTTTGCCGCTAACGATCCTCGTCCTGGTACTCGGGCACAGCCTAAACGTCGGCCTGGCGATGATCGCCATGTTCGCCCACGGGGTGAGGCTCAACATGCTTGAATTCGGCAACAACCTCGGCATGCAATGGGCCGGCTACGCCTACCGACCGTTCGCCAATCGTTCCGAATAACCTGAAATACACCAAAACACCATTCATCCAATAAGTTGTCCAGGAGTCGAACCCATGACGCAAGTAGTTTTTTCGCAAGTTACCGATGCCCTTCCGATGCTGCTGGCCGCGGCCGATACCATTTGGCGGTTCCTCGGCGAAACCGGTAGTGTAATGAGCTTGGGTATGGCCGGTCTCGGCAGCGCTATCGGAATCGGTATCGCCGGGCAAGCCGCCGCCGGAGCGTGGGCCAAGGAAGCCCGAGCCGGACGGAACCTCAGCTTCACATACATCATCCTCGTCGGCATGCCCATCAGCCAAACGCTCTACGCCATGATCGTAATGGTCAACATGCGCGGCGTGTTCGCAAACGCGGAGGTCGCCATTGCCGACTCCGGACTGCTGCTGGGCGTCGGGTTGGCCACGGGTATGGCCGAAATGCTCTCCGCCTGGATGCAAGGCCTCGTCGGAGCGGCCGGCATCCGCGCCTTAAGCGACGGTGAAGGAAAAGGATTGGCCTTTATCATCATCGCCATGGGTATTGTCGAGACCGTCGGTATCTTTGCAATGGTCTTCCTGCTCGGCATGATTCCGGAGATTCCGGCGGTGTAAGAGTTCTTCGCGGGTACGCGAAAACCATTTGCCAATCGAAATCGCCCCAAGTCAACCCCGTTGGTCGCCGTCGGCGGCCAACGGTCGGGTTGCCCGTACTTTGGATCGGAAGGCGTCGCACAGGCAATGAACCCCTCCGAACCATCAAGCCCCCCGGAAAGCGATCGCCAAGAGGAGCCGGCCAAGTTGAACGCGAGTCCGGCTCCCGACCCGCCGAGTGCCAAACCACCCGTCGATTGGAAGAACCGGAGGATGAGAAAGAACAAGGTGTTCCTCAGGTGGCTCGGCGTGCTTGGGATGATGGTCGGGTTTTCCGTCTTCTTCATCGTATTACCGTTGTTGGTGGCGCATC
>Ga0180432_10010061_pt1 | contig 11410 bp, 8 predicted proteins | sample SS_ome_10_FD_132414 | JGI IMG/M metagenome (GOLD analysis project Ga0180432, IMG submission 132414) | Hypersaline lake sediment archaeal communities from the Salton Sea, California, USA - SS_1_MS_2 metaG | ecosystem: Environmental > Aquatic > Non-marine Saline and Alkaline > Hypersaline >... | reverse complement strand
TTCCTCTGTTCTTACTTTGGGAATAGCATCCCGTAATGCCTGTTCGATCTTCCCTTCTTCTCCCGCTTTGGCTTTGATTTTGGCTACAACTACGACCATTGCACTTCTCCTTCAATTGTTATTCCCTCGCAATCGGGAACCCATTATCCTTGTTCCTGCTGTGCCACCAATTCGTCGATATCCAGCGGTTCACCCTTGGATGGTTCCCGGCGCATATTTATGGCGCTTTCGGGGCATCGATCCGCGCAGATGCCGCATCCCATGCATTTGTCGAAGTCAATTACTGCTTTATCGCCGCCCTCATTCATGCTGATGGCGTTGAAATGGCAGTAGGAATCATCAACACAAGATTGACAGCCAACACAGTCGTCGGTGACTTCTGCAACGTACCCGGAAGGGGCCATTATGGGAACTGTTCCCTCAAGCAGGTTCCACATCTTGATACCCATGCAGCAGCAGCTGCAGCAGTTGCAGATCATATGGAAACAATTGCCGATCTCCCGCTTGAACCAGGCGGTATGCACGAATCCCTGCTCATGGGAGAATTCAAGAACCTTCATGGCTTCTTCCTGAGTGGCCGAGTGGAATATATCATTGTGTTCGGCCATGAACGGAGCTACCGGGTCACCGATAAACATGCAGACGTCTTGCTGTTCGGGTGGCAGGCATGGGTTTGGCGAGGCTGCCCGGCAGGCGCATTTTCCTATGGCTACAGACTGGGGATTGTGCAGGATTATATCCTTAGCGTGCTTGAAGGGCACCACTCTTTCGGAAACGTCTATTTTCACATCTTCTTTTTGAGTGACCAATTTGACGGCTTCCTTCAATCTGACCACTTTGGCATGATAGATGCTGGTTTCCGGCAAGGGAGCTGCGTCTGATATATGCTGGATATACATATCCATCATATGGTCAAGATCCTCACCCAGTTCATAAGGAAGTTCGTTCGTGGGCATTCCCAGAGACTGGATAACTTTGTTCAGGAAGTAATCTATGTATTTGAGGTAAAGATATGATGGGTAGAAATTGTTTTTCTCATCAAGTGAAAAGTAATCGTAAAGAGCTTTGACCGTTTCGTTGTCCATGAATCCTCCCTCAGTTTTTTATTTTACCCGGATATTTCGGGACGGAATTATTTCGAAAATCCCAACTATTTTAGTTTGACACAAAATTCGGCGGATGTGAAGGGCTAAAATTCTGGGATAATCCCTATATAATACTTAGAAAAACATACGCATTAGCTGGAAGACATGAGGTAAGTCCTGAGATTGACTTTCTCATTTCGCACTCCCAGTTTGTTCCTGATGGAATATCTGTGAGTATCGATGGTTCTGGTTGACATGCTCAGCAAGGCAGCGATCTCCTTGGTGGTCTTACCCTGTTTTACCAGATTGGCCACCTGAATTTCGGTGGGGGTTAGCCTCATATATCTGGTCGATACTCCATGCAGGAAGGGTGAAGTGATTTCGTCGAGGTTTTCTTCCATACTATCCATGTAGGCAAGTTGTGTTTCATTCAACTCGGTTTTTTTGAGTTTTTCCAGATAGGGAAAGACGAATTCCTTGACATTGAACATGATCCTGTCGCCCATTTCATTGCGAACTTCCTCGGCTTTTTTGAGCATGACTCTCAAAGCGGTGTTGGCTTCTTCGAGATTGGAGGTTCTTTCCTGTACCAGCCTCTCCAGTTGATCCTGATGTTGTTTGAGGGCATCTTCGGCATGTTTCCGTTCCGTAACGTCTCTGGTGATACAAAGAATGCCTTGAGGCTGTCCTTCCCTGATTACAACTCTGGGATTGGTTTCCATGTATATAGTTTCACCGTTCTTTGTGGTGAATACAAATTCAAATACCGAACTTTGAGGCAGTTCCCCTGCTACCAGCTTTCGAGAAAGCATTATGAATTCTTCCCAGTTCTCTGGACTGAGGATGCCTATTTCATAGAATTTCTTGCCTATTATTTCGTCTCTGGTGTGCCCAAAAACGCCCTCGAACCTGGGATTGATATCGATAATGACATCATCCAGCCCGATGTAAATTATGTGATCGTTGGCGTTTTCAAAGATTGCCCTGAACTTTTGCTCACTTTCTCTCAATGCTTCCTCAGCTCGTTTCCGTTCGGTGATTTCTTCGGTTATAGAGAGAAATCTCACTATCTTCCCGTCCTTTATCACAGCTCGAGGGTTTACCTCCAGATAAACCTGATTGCCGTCTTTATCAACGGCTTCAAATTCCAGTACCGGGTTTTGCACCGGGTCGTTACCAATGAATTTCCGGGTATATTCCAGGTTTTTCCCCCAGGCTTCAGGACTCAATACGCCAAAGTCGTAAAATTTCTTCCCTTTGACGTCGTCTCGGTTATGCCCGAAAGTTTCCTCAAATTTGTGGTTCACGTCAATGATACGGTCTTCCATATCCACGTAGGCGATGTGGTCATTGGCGTTTTCGAACATCGTCTTGAATTTCTCTTCGCTTTCTCGCAGTTGTTCGTGAATTGCCCGGAGTGAGGCGATTTCCTTTTTCTGTGCCTCAAGAAGCTGTTCAAGTTCTTCGTAAGACGGTTTATTGCTCATGGCAATTTTCTCGGTATTTGACCAAAAAGGCTCATACATTTTTTGTCATGTATGAGCCTTTAGGATTTAGTTTTGCTGGAGTCTAGCGATATGAATAGTTGGGTGGGGCCAGACCCTGGACGTGTTTGCGCACTTCCCACAGTTTTTGAATAAGTGATTCGGGCTCCTCTTTACCCTGCTCTTCCCAGGGTTTGCCCAGATTCATATCCGTGGCAATTATCTTGTAAGCGTTATATGCTTCAGCGCAACTGGCATTGGAACCAACCCACCAGCATCCGCCGGTAGCGTAGAGGTTCTTTATTGGAGTGCGGTAATTGGCCAGTTCCGGAGTCGGTCTGTTTGCGCCTATTTGTGAAGGAATGCGGTCAATTCCGGCCATCGTACCGTTGGGGGCGAGATTTCTCATGCGAAGATTATCATAGGGGCTGTTGGTATCAATCCCGACGATATTATCATATGTCATGTTCGGAGCGTACTGTTCCCAGATTTGCATCAGTTCATCAGCATATCGTTCTTTGATCTCCAGCCATTCATCTTCAGTGTAACAGGAAGCTGGCGGAGACAGCTGTTCGTTCTGAACCACATGCTTGCCGGGAGGCGCCATAGACGGGTCAACCAGACTGTGGCAACCAACAGTAGGACAGTAATCTTCCAGTGGAGGCCATTCAAGCGCCTTTTCGTGCTGACATTCGCGGGCGATGTGCATCGGATCAGAATCAGGCTGCAATCCAAGCCATTCACATTCGTGTATATCAGGGTTGAAAGCTTCGGCTTTGTATTTGGGAGCCTCATTGACGGCGAAACTGTACCACATCAGACAACCGAAAGATTTTTCAAGATTCCTGACTTTTGTTGCCAGTTCGTCATTGATGTATTCTTCTCCAATGATCTCAAAGCAAAGCTGTTCCGGACTCATGCCGGCGCTGACTACCAGTTTATTGGCTTTTATCTGGCTTCCATCTCGTAACTGAATACCAGTGGCGGTTCCATTTTCAATGACAGCCTTTTCGACGTCTGCATGGGTAAAGAACTTGCACCCCATTTGAACGAGGCATTGGTGTACCGCATGGGCAACCTGGTGAGTACCGCCCCGGTTGAAACCGATAGTGGGCAGCGTTGAGGTATAACCCAAAGCGGTCATTCCGCCACCATCTTGAGTAATATCGTCTACTGATGATACCGCGAACCTCAAGACACATGATTGCAATTCCGGACTTTCGAACCACTTCTTTGACACATTCAGCATACTGCCTAACAGAACATCTTCCGTTGGTTCAAAACCAGCTTCAATGAGTTTGGGATATACGTCCATTTGACGCATCAGTACTTCTTCGCGAGTCTGCCATTCCGGCGGAAGGAAAAGGTTATCCATTTGCACGCGCTGGTATTCGTCAGAATGTTCTAGATCCCACATCTGTTTCCATAACTGCGCATCCTTCTGAGAGAACCGTGCGATTTCCCTCATGGATTTCTCTTGAGTTGGATCGTGTTTATCGCTGTAAATAGCCAGAGCAGTTTCATTATTCTTGAAAACAAAACCATCGCTGCAGAGATGCTGGTCCCACTGAACCCCGTAATCCCACAATTGCGGGAAATCTCGCCAGGCAGGAATGTAGTACCAGGGAAGTATTATGTTAGCATGGTCATTGCCGCGGAAGCCGGGAGCCGAGAGTTCCTCGGTGCACAAACAGCCACCGATCTCATGCCTTCGCTCAAATATGCCAACACTCATGCCCCCGTATTTGATAAGATACAGGGCTAGAAATAGACCTTTATTTCCTCCCCCAATTATTACCGCGTCGAAAGACTCATCGGGCATCGGAACCTCCCTCTAGTTTCCTCAATTCTGCTTATGAAATGGCCGGGTTTGGAATTCCAGCAGAAGCAGTTATCAGATATGGAGAGAATACACTTTTTACTTTCAAATGTCAATATTTCGAAACGTCGAACAAAACTGTAATTGCTATCTGGAACGGGCCAAATTCTTAACAGGGTGCTCGTTTGATGGATTTTGCCCCCTTGACACGGCAGGAGCAGTAGTGTTATGTTACAAACCGTATCAGTTAGGCTAGACTCCCTTTCGTTGGAGGAAAGCTCTATTTGTTAAATTTGGATTACCGTGGTATAATAAGAAATTAATCTTAAAAAGTTAGCGGATAATGATATTCGACCGTTCTCTTCTGATTCAGGGTACACGGGAGAGATAAGGGGGACTGGATGATGAGCAGAGATGAGATGAGAAGCGGAATGGACGCGGAGCATGCATCGGAAAGCAAAGATGTACGGATTGTGTGCGAGCGGGCGCTGGCTCATGCTAACGACCAATTAACCAGACAGGTTAGCTGGCTGAGGGGGCTTGATCTTTACTGGGAAATTGAAAGCGCCAGATTTGAACAGGATGAGCACTATTACAAGGTGGTGGTTTTGTGCTATCCTAAAAATGCTGAAGTTGAGTCTAAGGCACGATGGGAATATCATATCGATCCTGATGGAGAGTTATATCCTGGGACTCCATTGTGCGAGTCGAAAGGAGGGTGGAGCGAGAACATGAACGTTGGTGATGAAAACACGGAACATCAGGTCCCAGAGGCAATCAGGGTAGCCTTTTCTTCTGAAGAAAAGGTGGAAGCAGCCAATCTTTTAAAAGAAAGTGCCAGTGAACACGCTGATAATGATGAGGTGGACCTTGCCATTGCCGATTATACCAAGGCCATAGAAACGCTTCCAGGAGATGTTGAAGCGTATCATGAACGAGGACTGCTTTACAAAAACATAGGTAAATATGACCTTGCTATCGCTGACTATACGAAGGCTATCGAACTGGGCCCCTCTGATCCGGTAGCTTACAATCGTCGGGGAATCATCTATAGCATCAGGGGTGAATATGATCTCGCGATAAATGATTTTACCAAGGCTATCGAATTGAATCCTGATGCTGCGGTTGCTTACAATAATCGCGGGTTTGCCTATCGAAACAAAGGTGAATACGATCTTGCAATTGCCGATTTCAGCAAGGTTATCGAATTGCGGCCGGAAGCCGCTATGCCTTATAACAGTCGGGGACTGGCCCACGATGCGAAGGGTGAAACTGATCTTGCTATTGCAGATTATACCAAAGCTCTTGAGCTGGACCCTGAAGATGCTGTAGCTTATAACAACCGCGGATTTGCCTACGACGATATGCGGAAATACGATCTTGCCATCGCTGATTTTACTAAGGCCATCCATCTGGACTCCAAGGATCCGGTGGCTTATCGTAATCGAGGGCTTGCTCACAGGCATAAAGGTGCGTATGATCTTGCCATCGCTGATTATACGAGGGCCATCGATTTAGACCCGGAATCTCCCAAGGCTTACAAAAACCGGGCAATCGCATATAGCGTTAAAGGCAAATATGATTTTGCTATTGTTGATTACACCAAATCCATAGAATTGGAGCCGGGTTCAGCAAGTGCTTACAACAGCAGGGGATTGGCTTATAGTGCCATAGGGGATTATGATTCTAGCATTGCTGATTTTAATACCGCGATTGAATTGGAACCAAAGGATGCCAAGTTTTATTGTAACCGGGCTCGCTCTTACCAGTCCAAGGGATTGGGCAAGAAAGCCGAGGAAGATTTCCGATATGTGCTGGAACTTGACCCGAATCACGATGAAGCTCGGACTTGGCTGTCCAGAATGAAAGAAACTCAGCAAGATAAAGGAAGCGAGAAGAAAGAGGAGAAGGGAAAGAAGGAAAAGAAGCATCGTTTCTGGTAGCTGAAGAATAGTGATGTAAAGAGGAATGTGTATAGAGTAGGGGATAGGCTCGGGATTATGAATAATTAGCAAGGGCGCGGACAAACCGCGCCCTTTTCTTTAATCCAGCCTTTCCAATTCAAAAACCAGAGGATTCTCCGGGTCCGGGCAGGCAACTGTGGTCCTCCCTTCTTCGTTTTCCCACGGAAAGGAACCCCCGGACTGCAAAACCGTGGCAAACTGGAAAAGCGCACAAAACGCCCACGAGCACATACCTATTGGAGTGGTCTGGCCAATCAGAAATTCGTCTCCCACCCTGTGCCCGGCGGAACACTCTCCTTTTTGAGAAATGACTTTTGCAATTACATCGTGCATTTCTGTCATGAACTTTCTCCTTTTGTTTTAACTTCAAGCATCAGAATTAGTCATCTCATTGCTTCTCTTCGAGGAAATAACCTCGATTGCCATTAGAGTGTTATGACTGCAAGACTCTATCTCAAATCAGATAAGAGCAACGTTTATTGCAACCAATACAAATTATAGAATACTGATTGGATGTCCGATAAGTATTGAATGATGCATTAATGTCCAGTATGGTGGGCCTGGCTGGATTCGAACCAACGACCAATCGGTTATGAGCCGACCGCTCTACCGCTGAGCTACAGGCCCGTAGCAAAAAAAGAAAAGTCCCTTTAGCAGGACAAAAAAAGTATAGTTCAATCCCTATTGTAAGTCAATCCTTCCAGTACTATGGCCTCTCCCTGTCCCATGCCCACGCCCACTGTTGCCATGCCGTAGCGGGAACCCCTGCGCTCCATCTCGTGAACCAGTGTAGTCGCCAGCTTGGCCCCTGTAGCACCCATGGGATGACCCAGCGCAACAGCTCCACCATTTGGATTGACCTTCTCTTTAGAGATGGACAGTTCTCGCATACAGACCATCGCTACCACACTGAAAGCCTCATTTATCTCAACCAGGGCAATATCATCAATGCTCAATCCCGCCCGCTCCAGTGCTTTCCTCGCCGCCGCAACAGTGCCATACCCGGTTATCTTCGGATCAACTCCGACCGCAGCCATAGAAAGTACCCTTGCTTTTGGTTTTAATCCAAATGAACGTGCCCACTCCTCTGAAGTGAGCAGCACTGCAGCAGCCCCGTCGCTGGCAAAGGACACGGTAGCCGATGTAATGGTACCATCCGGTCTGGTAATAGGATTAAATGCAGCCATCATTTCCAGGGTAGTATAAGGACGAGGGTTCTGGTCCTGATTGATAATCCTGCGGGAACCATCGCCTTCAACCACTTCCACCGGCACAATTTCTTTCACGAAGCGGCCTTCTTCCTGCGCTGCCACTGCCTTTTGATGGCTCCAGAGCGCAAACTCCTCCTGCTCTTGCCGGGAAATGCTGAACATCTCGGCGAGGTTCTCTGCAGCCAGTCCCATGGAAACGGATGTGGGATCGACGAAATCAAGCCGCCTCGGGTTGAGATCAGAACCAAAACCCTCCGGTAAGTGAGTCATGCTTTCGATTCCTCCGGCAATAAAAACATCACCACATCCACTCATGATCGATTGCGCTGCGCTGTGGATAGCCGTCAGCCCCGAAGCACATTGCCGGTTGATGGTCTGGGCTGCAACGTGATACGGGAACCCGGCCATAAGAGTAATGTATCGAGCCATGTTCATAGCCTGCTCGCCGGTCTGAGTGGCACATCCCAGAATTACGTCTTCGATTTCCGATGGATCGATTCCGGCCCGGCGAACCAGTTCCTGGAGTACAATCACTCCTAGTTCATCGGAACGGATGTTCCGGAACCAGCCCTTTTCCGGGTGAGCCCGGCAGACTGGAGTGCGCACTGCATCGATAATAACTGCGTTTTTCATTTCAATCCATCAGCTTTGCTAGAATCTCAGCTTCCCGCGTTTTCATTACTTGCTCTTCTTCGTCGCTTTCGTGATCGTAGCCCAGTAAATGAAGCACGCCGTGAATCGTCAGCACCGCCATCTCGCGAGCCAGCGAATGTTCCTGCTCCTCAGATTGTTGTGTGGCCTGGGGACAGGAAATGATTACCTCGCCCAGTTGAACGGCACCATCGGGAAGCGCGGGAAAATCATCATCGTCCTGAAAAGCGAATGCCAGCACATCGGTGGTCCGATCGATTCCCCGATAGCCCCGGTTGAGTTCTTGCACTGTCTCGTCACCAGTGATGAGCAGACTCAATTCAGCAGGATAATCAATGCCTTCAGCAATCATCACCTGCTCCACAACCTGCCGCAACCATTCTTCCGATAACCGTTCTTCAAACGGTTCATCAATATTAATATCCAGATTCCAGTTCAAAGCTACACTCCATCAAGGCCATCATAGCAGCGAGCAATCGAGGGGTCAAGAAAAAGAAAAGCGAGGTCTTTGACCTCGCTTATATTCTTACCCTCCAAGGGAGAAGAAGTGTTTATGGAATCAGCATGGCAGCGATATCGGCGTATTTGGACACCGCATACGGATAAATACCGAGCGCAAACACGCCCACCGTAGATATTATCAGCGCAAACTCAAGGGATGCATCGGAAGGCACCGACTCCTGCGATTTTGGTTCGCCAAGGAACATTACCTTGATAACCCTGAAATAGTAGAACGCTGCTATTACAGAGTTGACCACTGCAACTATCACCAGCCAGAGCAAACCTGAATCCAACGAAGGGTCTAATACCGATTTGAACACCAGCAGCTTACCTATAAAACCACCAGTGGGAGGGATACCTGTCAGGGAAATCAGACAAATCCCCAGTACCAGAGCCAGAACCGGCGCTCGCTTGATCATCCCGGAGTAATCAGCTATCTCATCACTCCCGATTTTGTTACTGATGGCAATAATAGCAATGAAAGCTCCAAGATTGGCCAGCGAATAGGCCACCAAGAAGAACATAATTCCGCTCTGCCCGCTTCCCTCTCCAGCAGTGGCTGCCGCCAGACCTACCATGAGGTAGCCTGCCTGGGCAACCCCCGAATATCCCAGCAGACGCTTGATGTTCGTTTGATGGATAGCCAGCACATTTCCAACAGTCATTGTGATAGCAGCCAGCACCGCAAAAAGTGTGGTCCAGTCATCAAAGAGCCAGCTCGGCTTCCCAAATCCCTCGATAAATATTCGTATGATAACGGCAAACCCGGCTGCTTTACTGGCCACGGAAAGATAAGCAGTAATCGGGGTAGGAGCGCCCTCATAAACATCCGGCACCCACATGTGGAACGGAACTGCGGCAATCTTGAAAGCGAAGCCCACTGCAATCAGCACTACCCCAAGGAAAAGGACCGGCTCACGCGTGCTGCCGATATCAAAAATGGCCTCTTTGATCCCATCGAGGTAGGTTGTGCCGGTCATTCCGAAGACCAGTACCATCCCGTACAGCAAAGTAGCTGAAGCGATCCCGCCAAGTATCAGGTATTTGAGTCCCGCCTCGGTAGACTTACGATCTTTCAAGAATGCAGTGAGCGCGTAAAGCGACATGCTGGAAAGCTCGAGTGCCACGTAGATCGAAATCATATCCCGGGCAGCCGCCAGAAGCATGAGCCCAAGTGCAGAAAGGATAACTAAAGCGTAAAACTCACCGCGGAAGTTTTGAATCTTAGTGTTTATATATTCCCACGATGACAGGAAAACCATCATTGTTATGCCGATTATGAGGAATTTGAAGAACAGCGCAAACTGATCCACGGCCAGCATATCATTCATGATGGTGCTGCTGCCTTCGTTCCAGAGATCAATAACAAAGGCCAGGGGAACGATCAAGCCGATGGCAGCCAGCCATGCCAGCAGCCGCTTGTCCTTCACAAAAAGATCGAGAAGGATAACCGCCACGGCCAAGACGGCCATGCTCAATTCAGGCGAAATCTGATGCCACTCCATAATTCTCTCTTAAATTATTTCCTTTAATTAAAGACCAAGCGAGGCCATAATCGGCTCCACGCTCTTTCCTATGATATCCGTTAACACATTCGGGAAAATCCCGACTACCATAATCGCTATAACCAGCGAGAAGATCACGCCCCGCTCCATAACGGTGGCATCCGAAAGCTGGTCGAATTGTTCCCTCGGTTCCTGATAGAAAACCCTTTCGATCATCCACAGGATATAGCCTGCCGTGAGCACGATTCCAATGATTCCCAGAATAGTATAGACTTCTATGCCTGCAACGGCCGTACTCTTGAAACTGCCTGTGAATATCAGAAATTCCGCGGCGAAACCGCTAGTCAGCGGCAAGCCAAGCGATGCCAGCCCGGCGATGCTGAAGATAAGACAGGCAATCGGCATTTGCCGCGCCAGCCCGCCAAGATACGGTATTCGGCGCTCGTGGGTCTTTCCGTAAACCACTCCTACCATGGCAAACAAAAGCCCGGTGACCACCCCGTGACTGAACAATTGCAATGCAGCACCGGAAATACTGATCTTATCCAGTGCGAAAATTCCCAGCAACACATAGCCCATGTGACTCACCGAGCTATATGCAATCAAACGTTTCAAATCCGTTTGCCGCAATGTTGCCGCTGCACCGTAAAGCACGCCGACTATTCCCATTATGACCAGTATCCATCCGTACTCTTTGGCCACATCCGGGAAGATGCTCACCAGCCGGATCATTCCATAACCACCCATCTTGATGAGCACGCCGGCCAGCATCACGCTACCGGCTGTGGGTGCATCTGTATGAGCATCGGGCAACCACGTATGGAAGGGGAACATGGGCAACTTCACGCAGAAGCAGAAAAAGATCAGGAAGAAAATCAGGGTTTGCATCCCCAGACTAAGCCCGACCGCAAGCCCGCCCATCTGGGTCATATCCCATGTTCCCATTTCGAAATAGGCGGTCAGGATTCCGGCCAGCAGACCCGCGCTGCCCAGTAAGGTATACAGCAGGTACTTGACAGCCGAATACTCTCTTCTGCCCAGAGGAGGCTCGGTTCCCCAGACAGCAATCAGGAAATACATGGGAATCAACTCAATTTCCCAGAAGATGAAGAACAGCACCATATCCAGAGAGCAGAATACACCCAGAATGCTTGTCTCCAAAACCAACAGCCAGGCAAAGTATTCCCTGA
>Ga0180432_10010060_pt1 | contig 11411 bp, 12 predicted proteins | sample SS_ome_10_FD_132414 | JGI IMG/M metagenome (GOLD analysis project Ga0180432, IMG submission 132414) | Hypersaline lake sediment archaeal communities from the Salton Sea, California, USA - SS_1_MS_2 metaG | ecosystem: Environmental > Aquatic > Non-marine Saline and Alkaline > Hypersaline >... | reverse complement strand
GAAGGAATGATTGATGTGCGGTGTAAAAAATGCTTATGTGGATTATCACAACCAAATTATGCTTATGAAGGAAAAAGAGCTATTTGTTGCAAAAAATGTAAAAAAGAAGGAATGATTGATGTGCGGTGTAAAAAATGCTTATGTGGATTATCACAACCAAATTATGCTTATGAAGGAAAAAGAGCTATTTGTTGCAAAAAATGTAAAAAAGAAGGAATGGTTGATACACGACACCTTGGGTGTTTATGTGGGTTAGTTAGCAATCCGTGCTTTGGGTATATAGGAAAACAGCCAATATGCTGTGTAAAATGTAAAAAAGATGACATGGTGGATATTAAAAATAAACTATGTATGTCTAATTATCCACCATATAGTTTTGATTGTCCCATTCAAAGAAAATACAAACATAAATATGATGGATTTTGTGCAAACTGTTTTTCTCATTTATTTCCAAATGATGAAAGGACTGAATTTATTCGAAAAAAATCAAAAGAGCTAAAAGTCGTAAATTATGTATCATCAAGAATCGCTGGTTTTTATCACGATAAACCATTGTATGTTAATTTAGAAGATCCTGGTTGTGATTGTTCAAGTAAACGAAGGATTGATTTGCGAAAAATAATTGGAAATACTTTATTGTGTATAGAAGTTGATGAAAACCAACACAAATATTATTGTAAAGTTGATGAAGAAAAACGCTATAATGAATTAGTTATGGATTTTACTGGAAAATATATTTTTATTCGTTTTAATCCTGACAAATATATTGATAAAAATGGGAAAACAAAAAACCCATTATTAAAAAATAGATTACCACTCTTATTGAATGAAATCAACAATCAAATAAAAAAAATTAACAATGAGGAAAACAATGATTTATTTGAAATTAAACATATGTATTATGATGAAACGTAGTTATCCGTTTGTATATCATTAATAATAATATTAGAATGATATAGATATTAACAAGATGTCGTTAAGATTAAAAAAATTTGATATGAAACGCCTGAAATATGACAGTGTTGTTGTATTATTAGGCAAGCGTTCTTGTTTGTGCGCATAAAAGCATATTTAAAAGATATTGCTAGTCTTTTTTTAAGTTTAACAAACTTAAAGAGGGCGAAACACCTTGTTGCGGGAAACTCCTTAGAGCTCTATCTACTACTTATTTACTGGAAACTTTAAATAATACCCAGGGTAATGACCTCGGGTATAGTAAAAACGATAGTGATTGGACAATCCGCAGGCTTACTTCCTAAGTTTATATGGTTTTAATATGGAAGGGTCTCAACGACTGAACGGGTGTTGGTTGGAGAAGTTTAACCAACTTCTATGAAGGCTTAAGATACAGTCTAATCCCATTCGAGAGAATGTTTTCCTGTAGTAGGGAAAAGATTAATGATTCTAGGAGGAAATTCTTAGTTGAAATTGGTATTAATGAACACAGGCAAGAGTTTTTTGACTAAAGATATATTGTATAATCACAAAGATATTCCATTGGGGACAATTATTTCTCCAACTGAAAATGCAAATCAGTTTTTTACACCTTTATGTCCAAATTTCTTTATTCATGAAGAATACACACCTGGTTTAGTCGATAGGGTTGTTAAAAGACAAAAGAAAGCTGTGAATCAATGGCAAAAAGATAAATCTGTTGACCCACGTGCATTTTTGGTATTTGACGATTGTATGTATGAAAATAACTGGAAAAAAGATAAAAATGTTAGATTGCTTTTTATGAATGGTCGTCATTACAAAATGTTATTTCTAATTACGATGCAGTTTCCACTTGGGATTCCTCCTATTTTGCGTTCAAATGTAGATTTTGTTTTTATTTTGCGAGAAAACTTTATTTCGAACAGAAAAAGAATTTACGAGCACTGGGCTGGAATGTTTCCAGACTTTAAAGTATTTTGCTCTGTTATGGATCAATGTACTGAAAACTTTGAATGCTTAGTAATTGATAACTCTGTAAAATCAAACAAAATTGAAGATTTGGTATTTTGGTACAAAGCAGATGCTCATGAAGATTTTAGATTAGGAGCTCCTGTTTTTTGGAATATGGCAAAACGATATCCACAAACTAATAAAGAAAAGGAAGATTTTGGTGGAAAAAGAAAACAAGATAAATTAGGTTTTAAGGTACAAAAATTAACATAACTGATAACCTAACTGATAAAATATCGATAATTATCAATGTATCTTATATGTATTGCGAATATTGTGGAAGAAAGTTTTACGGGTGTCGAGCATATAGTATTCATGTATATATTAACCACTTGACTAAAAGAGCTATTAAATATTGTATATATTGTAAACACGATGCAATTAAATATTGTAGATATTGCAAAAAATATATCATTTATCCATCGTATTTTTCTTGTAAAAAATGTGATAATTGTCACTGGTGTTCATCATGTAACTATAAATATAAAAATAAACACAAATGTTTATAATTATCTAATTCTCATAGTGCATAGCACGTTAACGCCATCAATTATGTTTGTAAATTTGATTTTCTTGACCCGATGACGGTGAAGAAAAGATTGGCACCGTTTGCAGGGTTTGCTATTTCCCAACAAATAGTCAAAAATATCACTTATGCCATCGGTATTATTCATCAAACGTACAACATATATGACACCCGCAGCGGCATTAGAGCTCTTTTTGAGGTCATATATTTTGTTTTTCTTTAGACACTTAAAAAGTGTATTAATCTCGGCGTGAACGCTATGGGAAAATGTCTTTCCTATCTTCTGTCTATGCTGGTTCTCCCCATAAAATACATTCTCCTTGAACTACCAGACAAGCCCCGAGTCGCCGAGAAGAGCTAAACAAACTCTTCTCGGCCTGTGTTATAGCCAAATTCAAGGCCTTAAAATCTTTGCTCGTAATCTTCTCCAATGGTGTAATTTTCGTTAGAACGTATGCTGAAGTCATCTTTCTTTATTATACTATATATTAATTATTCTGCTTAAATATATCAATTTTTGATTATATATTATATTATAGAGACAATGGATTTAGATAATCTTATTGATTCCACATTCCCTGAGTTTTCTACAATCATAATAGAACCCCCTTCATTGAATAATCAATTGTTTGAAATAGTAGAACCAGAATTACCAAGTATAACATGGGCGGCTGGTTTAGAAATGGAGGCAACATACATTTTAAACCCTCTTGACACAAAGAAAAAAGATTGGGATGAAAAAACACTAAAACAATTTTACATCCCAAATATCAAAAAAATTATGGATTATATCGAAAATACATATGGTAATGCTGGTGGTGTAACAAGTAAATATCCATTCATTCCAGAAGCAGAAGTTTCTGGTAGAACATGTGCTGGTGTTTCCGTTATTAAACCAGACCCGAGACATTCAATGCTCGAAATTGCTACAACCAAACCATATTCTCAACTTGAAAAAAGAATGTTAAAATATGACAAAAATGATATTTTGTATTATGCTAAATATCTTATGGAAATACAAGAAGAGGCAATAAAAGAATTAAATGAATTTTATTACAATGAACGATTATGGAGAAAAAAGAAAAAGTATTTCTCAATTGTTCCTTATCCATATGCAATGTCTGATAGAGTTAAAAATGCTGATATTGTTTTGGGAAGTATGAAAAATACACGCGCTAAAACTAATTATACTGGAAGTTATCACTTAACATTAACATTACCTTTTTATTCTTTAGCTTATGACAGAGAAAAATACTTTGAACAATACAGGAGATATATCAATCAGTTTCAATGGATTGAACCTTTAATTGTAGCCATGTACACAACAACTGATATGCGAGGTATTGGTTCTAAAACAGTTCACTCGAGAGCATCCTATAGAATTTTGTTATCAGGATGGGGACAACCAGGTGGAAGTGATGTTAGAAAATTTAATGAAGGATTGACCAGAAAAGCAAATATTCCATTGTATTGGAGAGAAGGAATGAATTATCCGGGACAAGAAAAATTAGAAAAGTACTGTGCTAATCCAAGAAAAAGATATGACCCTGAATATGTAGATCCAGACAGAGATTTGTTTGATATGGGTGGAGATTTTAGAACACCATCTGGTGACCATGGTGAATCTTGGGAGGTTAGAAATAGACCAAAAGGACAATTTTTTGGAGTTGAAATGAGAATCCTTGATTTTTTCCCAGCAAGGCATATGGCATCTTTATTAAGAATTATTGCGTTTTTAATTGAAAATTCAAGAAACATTGAAAACAAAATGTATGTTTATGAAGATGAAGATTGGATTGATACAATGCATTCTGTATTTGCTTCAGGGTGGAGAGCAGAGTTATCAAAAGGTTATATTGATAAACTTGAAAAAGCTTTGGGTTTAAAATTCCCCAAAAAGCCTAAAATGTTAGATGCTTTTTGGACAATGTTTTTAAAAGTTTTATATGAAAAGAATCATAAAGGATTTTATGTTTCACAATTGCTTCCACAAATGATGGATAATGATTTTAATATTGAACTTGGTAGAACTAAGCAACCACCATTAACTGTTAGAAATCCCAATAGAGAAAGTTGGGATTTCGGATTTTTATTAAAGTTAAGTGATAGTAAAAAACTAAGAAACACAATTCAAAAAATGTTTCAGTCACTACCTATAGATAAAATAATTACAGTTGATAAAATGGATAAACACTATAAGAAGCACATGTCAACAAATTGGAAAAACAACATGATTGATATGATATATTTCTTTTCTGCTAGAGATGGTTTAACTATAAAACCAGATAGTGACGGTTTTATTAAACATATAACTATTAATGCTTCTCAGCGTGAAAACATATCTGTTATTATTGAAAATTATATGGGTTCAATCGTAAGGCTTTGGCCTGAAATGGTCCAATATAGTGTTGGTGATAACGAAATTTAAATATATAAATAATATAATAAGTTAAATAAAATGGGTTTGTTTATAAGTTGTTGTTGTGATGATAGTTGTAGCGAATGTGGCAATGAATTAGAAAGTGGCGTAAGCTGTGTATATAATGGAAATGCATACTGTTCTTCTTTTTGTAAAGAAAAAGCAAGAACACGGATATTAAGGAGAGCAAGTTTTAGTTTTCCAACTTAAAGTTTATTGGATAATTTTTTGACCTGTCTTTTTAAATCTTTTACTGTTTTTTGTGCATCTTTAAAGTCTTTTGTTCTTTTACATGAATCTAATATAAATTTACATCCAATATCATTTTTGCATCTCATATAAAAACCGATATCTTTTGGGTTATTATTAAAATTAACTTGTGAATTTCTAATAGACTCTGTGAGACATTTATCCCATTCTTCATTTCTTACAGCAGCGGCTTTTATTAACGCACCAATTAAATAATTTAAATCAGTAATTCTTTGTTGTTCTTTATTAGCAAAATTATTACTTGACATTTTTATAATATATATAAGATTTTTTATAATATATAAGATTTTTTATAATATATAAGATTTTTTATAATATATAAGATTTTTTACAAATAATCTCCAATATTCATCGGTAGTTCCTCAATTTGTGTATTGTAGAACTTTTCAATTTCCTTTAGGTGCGAATATTCCTGCTCTGTTACAAGATTAATTACACATCCCTTACGTCCCCATCGTCCACACCTTCCAGATGAATGAATATAACTTTCTCTGTCACGTGGTAAATCAAAGTTAATTACAAGCGAAACCTGTTGCACATCAAATCCTCGTGCCAAAAGTCCAGTTGTAAGAAGAACACGTGTTCCACCACTCCTGAAACTTTTAATAACTTTGTTCCTGTCTTCTTGTTGCATAGAACCTGTAATAAGACTAACACCAAATCCTTGTTCTGTCAAAATATCATACAGTTCCTCTGCATCTCTCTTTTTATTAATAAATATAATACACTGAGTTACTGAAATAGTTTCAAACAAATCAATTAAAGTATCAACCTTATGACTTCTTTGTTCAAGACCAACATAAAATTGTTTGATACCTTCCAATGTTAACTCTTCTCTTTTTACAAGAATATTAATTGGATTCTTAATAAATTTCTTTGATAATTCCAAAACCTCACTTGGCATTGTAGCACTAAACAATGCTACTTGACAATTAAGTGGGATATGTTGGAAAATATCATACATTTGGTCTACAAATCCTCTAGATAACATTTCATCTGCTTCATCTAGTGCAAATACCTTTAATTTATCAATATAAACTTTTCGTCTATTAATATTATCAAGAACTCTTCCAGGTGTTCCAATAATGATGTGATGTTCTTTTGGTTTATCCCACCTACTATACTCTTTTCCTCTTACTCCTCCAATTGAAAGCTTAATCCTTAAGTTTTCAACATGCGAACCTAACGCGCTAATAACAGAATGGATTTGACTAGCAAGTTCACGTGTTGGTGCTAAAATAAGGGCTTGTGTACACTCTTGCATAAAGTCAATTTTTTCTAAAATACCAATAGCAAAAGTTCCTGTTTTCCCAGTACCCGATTGAGACTGCGCAATAATATCATACCCTTTTGCTAGTGGGACAATAGCTTTCTGTTGAATAGTACTTGGTTTTTCAAAACCATAAGAATATATACCTTTCAGTATATCTGGTTTTAAATTCATGTCATCAAAAGAAGCATAATTGACTACTTCATAGTCCTTTGCTTCTTTTGGAGTTTGTTTTGGGGAATTTATCCCCTGATCACTTGTCTTTGGGGAAGAAGTTAAACTTTTCCCCTGGTCACTTTTTGTTTCTTGTTGGTTACTCATCTTAATTATATATTAATCACTTTATTTGTTTAAGTAGTTTTATAAAAATAATAACTGGCCAGTTGTTCGCACATCTCTTTCATTTTGCTCCTCAATTCGTTGTTGTCTACAAATTTTACAACAAATAAATATTAAAAATAAGACAAGAAATATTCCTGCGCATAAAATTACAATCTTTAACGTTTTTTCATCCATCTCAACTATTAAGTAAATATAACATCTTTTTAAACCTTTTATTCTGATTCTGATTCGTCTGAATCAGTCTCTTCTTCTGATTCTTCTTCTGAAAATTCTTCACTTTCAACATTTTTCTTCTTTTCTTCAATAAATTTATCTAAGTATCCACATCCTTCTACAACAAGGTCCCCGTGTGTTTCTACAAAAGTATAAATAACATATGGATCTTCAAAAACATCTACAATCATATCATTTAATGTCAAATACACATTTGTATTTTCACCATTAACTGACCCAAGGTGTATCTTTTCATCCCAGTCAATCATTCTAAAGTCATCAACTGATAATATCTCATTACTCAGAAAAACACCAGTATCATCAAATATATGAAAAAGACGAATTAACATCTTATCCTTATATTTTGAAGTTTTTGGACAAAATCTTCTTTTTAATTCATTTAACGATGGTGGTTTTTTAGATTTTGTTAACAACTTGTAAATTTTTTCAAGTACTTTAGGATGTATTTTCTCCATTTTTGTTATTTTACATATTTAGTTTATGCCTTTTTAACTATCAATATTTTTGTCATCACTCTTTTTCTTCAGGATTTAAAAACCCGGTTTCAACAAGTTTTGACTTCCAATTTGTCTTTGCCAGTCTAACTAGATCTTTTAATAACTTAAAATACCACCCGTGGTAATATTTACCATTTGGCAAATAAGGAACGGGTAAATTCAAGCTACGTACTTTCTGGCAATTTTCAGTTAATGTTTTCTCATCCGCATCTCTATCTTCGAGAACGGTCTCTGTGAAAACAACACCTTGCCCAGTAATATCTTCAAAACATCTGAAAAATGATCCAGCATTTCTTCGAAAACATCTTTGACATAGGTGTGGATCTGTCATTAATCCAGTAAAGTCACTTTTTCCCATGTAAAATAAATCTCCTCTGTATCCAAATGTTGGGCACATATCGCACCCAGCGAGAATGGAATTTTCTCTCATCGGAAGTACAAGATTTGATGGTAATTTAACATCAAAACATATGTCAGTGTCCATATGGACAATATTTTGCTTTTTTTCCATGTTTGCCATGTTTACTTTATCTAAATGAATGTCTGAAACAAATAATCAGTTTTTACTATTAAAAATTTCTATAAACGCCTAAATAATTTTGTCCCATTTCCACCCGTCAAGGTTGTTTTTATTGTAAATAAAACCACTAAACAACTCCTGAACGTACCCTTTATCAATTGGCATATAACCAAGAACAAAGCAATTTACGCGACCACTAACAATATTTCCCTTCTTATCATATTGTGAAAACGAAGAAAGTTTAAGTTCTTTGTTTTCAGAAGTAATATCTTCGATATCATATCCCAAACTAGTTCGTTTTATAACAAGACCATGAACGTAATGACCACTTTCAGATGGGCCCGATAATCGCTTAACATTAACACCATTTATCCTGGGATATCGTATTAATGCTTTCCAGTTCTTTTTGACGCCTAAATCAGTTGTCATTTCTTTAATAAATTCAAAGAGCGTATACTCTTTTTCATCTTCCGATTCATACTCGGAATATTCAGATTCATCATGGTTTTCTGACATTTTTACTATTAAATTAATAAATACATTCAAAAAATATCAGTTTTTTTTTAATATATTTTACACTGTTTTGTGTAGTATTCTACTAAAAACTCATATCTTGAAGGATTATCCTTTAAAACAACGTCATGTAATCCTGCTTTTGATGTTACCTCAAGGCACATTTTCTCATCACTTTTAGATAAACCTTCTAAATAGATAAGACCACATGCCTCACATCCATACTTCAAACACAAATCACATCTACAACAGTCCAGAAGCGTATTCAACATATCGATAGCTGTTTCAACTTCTGGAGGAGTAACATATAATGAAAAATCTGGAGTTAACACCCTCATTTTTTTCATTACTTCTTTTTTCCTTTTAATCTGACGCCTTTTTTTTTCAGCAGCACGTTTGTGCTTTATCATAGTGATACTTATTCATAATTGTACTTCTTAAAATATTATCAATTTTTATCTATATTGTGCAAATTCTCTATTTTGAGAAAGGCGATTTGCATATTGTGAAGGGGGAAGAGGAACTGCTTTATAACATGTTCCAAGACCACAGGCATTATTAAGAGAACAATTTACAGATTGTCTATCAACATTACAAATGTTTTGGCAATTAATTGGTTTTGCATCACATGGCGTGCAAGATGACTTTTCAATATTATAAAGTCGAATCGTATTAATAAGTTGTGCACCATTGTTAATTAAAAATTGACGATAGTCATAACTATTTTGAAGTCCATTTTTAACACGAAGCATATCATTGATATAACATGCTGATCTATAATCTGTAAAAGCTCTACCATCGTCCATAATAGCTGGACAATCTGGATATTTATTATTACTAACTTTAAAACAATCACTAATGTATTTAGGGTCTGTTTCTGTTCGTGTGTCCTGTACACCAGCAGGTGCATATTCTGGCAGAGAGTTTAGTAAAGCATCATAGCCGTCAAGACTTGGGGCCGAGTAATCACTAAATTGACGAGACATAATGTTTAAGTTCTATGTATTATATAGATTATTTTTTTTTGTAAACATTTTAATCTTCTTCATCTGAACTTTCTTCATCTGAATCTTCTTCTTCTGAAGATGATTCTTCTACAGTAGCTTTGGAAACAACTTTTGGAGAAGCTTTAGGAGCAGCTTTAGGAGCAGCTTTGGTGGTAGATTTAGGAGTTGTTTTCGTAACAGTTTCTTTAACTTCTTCAACATCTTCGTTTGGAATGACATCTGCCTTTTTTTCTATTGGTTGTTCCGGCTTCTCAAGATTTAAAGTTGCTGGTTCTGATTCAGTATTTGCAGGGAGTGGTTCAGGATTTTTATTTTCTTTTAATTCTTCTGGAACTTCTTCAGACCCTTTAGAGCCATCTGACCTTGGAGATTGTCCATCATTCTGTTCTTGAATAGGAGGTAATTGTGATGGGTCAAATCCTGGAGGAAACATTCCAGGTGGGAACATTTCCATTCCAGGTGGTAATCCTTGAGACCCAGGTGGTCCAAATTGAGATTGTGGGGGACTTCCACGACCATGTTGGTCAATTAGATTATCAGGGTCATCTGGTCCTAGACGACCACCCGAAGCTGTGAGACCAACATCGTTCAAAAGGGTTTGCAATGCAGATATATCATGTCTACTTTTAACGATACCAGCTTTAATGTTTCTAACTTCTTTGTTTGTAAAGAATAATGCAACACATACGATTCCAACTAAAATAACTAATAGAACCAAAATTCCAGTTTGCATATTTGCCTGAAAAAACTTCATTGTCTATGTCCAATAGGCAGATTTAACAGTTACTAAAAAAACGCACATTGGGTATTGTTATATTATTGTACGTGTTTCTTGCCATATTTATAATATCATGCGAAAAACCTTCTAATTCTAAAAGATCTAATGCAACATGTTCTTTTGAAACTCCCTTTTTAATCTTAAATGAATTTCCAGATATTTTATTATCTGCGTCCCTTTCAACATCTAAACAATAATTCTTAATCCTTTTATTACTTGTATTTTGTAATTCTGCCAAACAATGATAGTGTGTAGTTACTAAAGATAAAACATCTGGAAAGTTGTCTGATATATATTTTATAATTGCATAAGCTCCTGATATACCTTCTTTGTAATTTGTAGAAGTAAATATTTCATCTAATGCTACTAATGCTTGACAGGAACCATCTTTACTATCACTCTTAATTTTTTCCAAAGTTGAAACAAACTTAAAACATCTTTTCATTTCAGCTTGAAAGGTTGATGTCTTACCTTCTACATCTGGAACATTGAAATAAGTATCGATATATGTATATGGTTTTGGTACTTCCCAGCGTTTAGCCAAAGCTATTCCTAATGTTTGAGCCAAAAGACTATTAATAAAAATAGTTTTTACATAAGTAGATTTACCAGCAGCGTTTGGACCAGTAATAATTAAAGTATTTGTTTTTCTCTTTGTTTTTAAAGAATTTGGAACAGGTTTTTTACCACTACTTAAAATACTTGGATGCCAAAATTTTACTTGTTTTCTTTTTGTTGAACCAAATGTAACAAATGTCCAAGGAAGTTTATAATTTTTTAATGATTTAAGATACTCAGTTACAGTGTAAAAACTATCAACATATCCGATGAATCGTATTCTTTCCGCCAAATCATCTAATATACCCTTGACTTTCCAGTAAGTAGAAAGAATACATCCTTTATTTCTGAACATTGATGTTGGTGCTAAAATGGTATCTCTTAATAATAATATCTCAGAATGAGGATTACAGTTTGGTATGTTAAGTAACTTTTTGATTTTTTCTGGAAAAGATACCATTAATGTTTTCATGTCTCTTGTTACATTTACTATTTGTGCAGCAATTCGTAATTTGTCATGAATAATATTT
>Ga0180432_10010059_pt1 | contig 11412 bp, 10 predicted proteins | sample SS_ome_10_FD_132414 | JGI IMG/M metagenome (GOLD analysis project Ga0180432, IMG submission 132414) | Hypersaline lake sediment archaeal communities from the Salton Sea, California, USA - SS_1_MS_2 metaG | ecosystem: Environmental > Aquatic > Non-marine Saline and Alkaline > Hypersaline >... | reverse complement strand
ATTGTTCCTTTCATCAAATCCAAAACTAAAAAAATCGATACTGGATGGGATGAAAGAACCTATTGATAAATGTTCTGAAGATCTGGACTGGTGATGTATAAGTTAGTTTATACCAGCCAGGCCCAGAAAGATGCTAAAAAGCTGGCAAGATCCGGCCTTAAAGAGAAGGCACAGGATATCCTCAATACTATCCAGGATAATCCATTCCAAAAGCCTCCACCTTTTGAAAAATTGGTTGGGGATTTGCGTGGAGTATATTCACGAAGAATAAATATCCAGCACAGGATCGTATACCAGGTTTATGAAGAAACAAAGATTGTAAAGATAATAAGAATGTGGACACACTATAGTTAATGATATGGCAGTATTTTTAGATGAAGCAAAAATAAATATAAAGGCCGGTAATGGAGGCAGCGGCATTGTCACCTTTTTCCACCTTAGGACCGGAGGCAAGAAAGTAGCTTCCGGTGGAAATGGGGGAAAAGGCGGCGATGTCATAATAAGGGCTTCTGATAATATAACTACCCTGTATGGATTCAAGAAAAAAGTCCACTTCAAGGCAGAGAATGGCTGTACCGGCGGGACTAATAATAAGGCAGGCCGGGATGGAAAAGACCTGATAGTCCCGGTGCCGGTGGGGACAATCGTAAAGGACAGTAAAAACAGGTTTCTGGCTGACCTTTCTTCCGGAGGAGATGAGATAAAGGTAGCCCGGGGAGGCATGGGCGGCAGGGGAAATTCCAGCTTTACATCCCAGAAGAGGCGGTTTCCTGGATTCTGCGAAAAGGGGGAAGAGACTGAAGGATCCTGGATAAGCCTGGAACTAAGACTCCTGGCTGATGTGGCCCTGGTAGGATTTCCCAATGCGGGCAAATCAACTATAATATCGCGGATATCTGCAGCCAAACCCAAGATAGCCGATTATCCCTTTACTACTCTGGTACCCCAACTGGGAGTAGTGACATTTGATGATGAAGATTTTGTAGTAGCAGATATTCCCGGAGTCATAGAGGGAGCCCATGATGGTGTGGGCCTGGGGCACAGGTTCTTAAGGCATATCACAAGGTCTGCCGTTCTGGTAATGGTGCTTGACGGCCAGAGACTCCTGGAGCCTGGCGGAGATAAGCTCCTCCTCCAGTCATATGAGATATTGAGGAAAGAGTTAAAGCTTTATGATAAAGAGGTATATGGAAAAGACTTTATTATTGCAGTAAATAAGACTGACCTGGTACCGGATGAGGCTCTCCTGGAAAAGGTCAGGGACGGCCTTTTAAAAACCGGCAGGGATGTATTCCTGATATCGGCAGCAACTGGTGACGGCATAAAGGATTTTGTTGCCGGCCTGTACCAGGGAGTAAGCCAGAGCCGCAAAGATGCACGGCCACTGGGAAAGAAAGAGAAAAAGGCGGAAAAGGTCTACACCGTATCCGGGGAAGAGATGGAAAAAAGAAAGATCAGCATAGAGAAGACCGGGGAAGGCTATATAGTAAAGAACAGGCAGCTGGAAAGGATGGTGGCCATGACTGATCTTGAGAATGAAGAAGCCCTGGATTACCTCATGGACAGGCTGAAGAAGATGAAGGTAGGGGACAGGCTAAAATCCCTGGGAATAGATGAGGGGAGTACGGTCATCATAGGAAAGCTGGTATTTGACCTGATAGATTAGGATCCTGGGAGTCAGTTTTCAGTCAAGCTCCTAATACTGTTACATTTTTATAGGCGCCCCTATTAATTGTGCGGGGCAAATAAGGTAAAATAATAGAAAACAATTTTGACAATATAATGAAAAGCCGTAAACAGTATATAGATAAGATTAAAAGGGTAGTCATAAAGATAGGGTCCAGCTCCCTTACATCCAAAAAGGGAGGGCTCGATCTGGATAATATGGCCAGCCTCATAAAGCAGGTGAAAGACTTAAGCAGCAAGGGGATGGAAGTCATAATGGTATCCAGCGGAGCCATGGCGGCAGGTTTTGAATACCTGGGCATAAAAAAAGATCCCAGGAAGACCTCTGATATATCGCTTCTCCAGGCAGCCGCATCCGTAGGACAGGTAGAGCTCATGAAAGCATACAGGGATCTTTTCCTGGAAGAAGACACGAAAGTGGGCCAGATACTTCTTACCCATGAAGATACTACCAGGAGGGAACAGTTCCTTAATATAAAAAGCACCATTAGGAATTTGCTCAAGCTGGGAGTAGTGCCGATAATAAATGAAAATGATACTGTGGCTGTGGATGAGATCAAATTCGGGGATAATGATGAGCTGGGAGCCATGGCTGCCATACTTTCCGAAGCAGACCTACTTATAATACTTTCAGATATAGAGGGTATGTACAGGCAGGACCCCAGGATAGACAGCAAAGCAGAGATGCTTTCATTTGTAGAAAAGATCGACCGGGATATAGAAGACTCAGCCGGGGGAAAGGGCTCTTCCTATGGCATAGGCGGGATGCTTTCCAAGATAAAGGCTGCTAAGATATGCACTTTTTCGGGAATATCCATGGTCATTGCCAATAGCCGCCGGGAAAATATACTTTCAGATATCCTGGAAGGCAGGGATGTAGGTACATTCTTTAAACCCAGGCCGGGAGCAAAAGTAAAGTCCGTCAAGAAATGGATAGCCTTCGGGATAAGGACCAGGGGTTCCATAATAGTTGACGATGGTGCCAGAGATGCTGTAATAAATAAGGGGACAAGCATACTTCCCGTAGGCATAACCGGCGTCAATGGAAAGTTTGACCGGGGGGATACCCTTAAAGTGATGTCTGCCGATGATGTTATGATAGCCAAGGGGATAAGCAGTTTTTCCAGCGATGAGATAAAAAAGATAATGGGGAAAAATGAAAAGGCGATATTGCCCCGGTACGGCGGAGATATGTGCGGCGAAGTCATACACCGGGACTGCCTGGTAGTATTTGAAAATGACAGGTAATGTAAGTATATATTGTTTGGGAGGAAAATGGACATAGTAACCGAAATAGCGAAAAAGGCAAAAGCTGCTGCACCAGAGATGGCTGCAGCCAGTACTGCTGCCAAGAATAGGCTTCTGGAAGGTATCGCCCGGGCGCTTATCAAAAACGCTGATGCCATTATAGCGGAGAATAAGAAGGATACCAGCCGCTGCCGCAGGGAAGGCATATCGGAAAGCCTTCTTGACAGGCTTATGCTGGATGAGGCAAGGATTAAAAAGATCGCTTCCAGCATAGATAAGGTAATAAATTTCAATGACCCGGTAGGAGAGGTAATTTTCGGTTATAATCTTCCCAATGGACTTATCCTTAAAAATATCAGGGTCCCCATGGGCGTAGTGGGGATCATTTATGAAGCCAGGCCCAATGTTACTATTGATGCAGCAGTCCTCTGCCTTAAGGCAGGCAATTGCATAATACTCAGGGGAAGTTCTCATGCCCTGGACAGCAATATCAAGTTGGGAAGCATCATGCAGGATGTTTTGGAGGAGAATGGGTTTTCCCGGGATATTGTACAGGTAATCCCTTCGGCTGAAAGGGAGGATGCTGTAAAGCTTATGCAGTTAAGGGAATATGTGGATGTACTTATCCCCAGGGGAGGGGCTGCCCTTATACAGAGCGTTGTGGATAATTCAAAAGTCCCGGTAATAGAGACCGGGGTAGGGAACTGCCATGTATATATAGATAAGTACCTTGAAGGTATAAGCATTGAAAATATAACCGGGATAGTGGTAAATGCCAAGACCCAGAGGCCCAGCGTATGCAATGCAGCGGAAAAGCTCCTGATACACAAAGATGTTGCTGATAAAGTCCTACCTCCCGTACTCAAAGCCCTTGAAGATAAGAAAGTCGAACTCATAGGCGGTAGTACTGCAAAAGATATATATCCGGCAGTGGGAAGGGCAAAGGAAGAAGACTGGTATACGGAATTTCTCAGCCTTAAAATTGCCGTAAAAGTGGTAGACAGCCTGGAGGATGCAGTTTCCCATATAAATAAATACGGGTCCCATCACACTGAATCCATAATAACTTCCAGTTACCAGAGCTCCAGCTATTTTACGGCAGCTATTGATTCTTCCACTGCTTTTGTAAATGCCTCCACCAGGTTTACTGATGGGGAAGAGTTTGGCATGGGTGCGGAGATGGGCATAAGTACCCAGAAGCTTCACTGGAGGGGGCCCATGGGTCTGGGACAGATAACGACTAATAAATTCATTGTCCTGGGACAGGGACAGATAAGGGAATAAAGCCATATGGCAGGAACAGGTAAAAAGAAAATAGGGATAATGGGCGGTACCTTTAACCCCATCCATCACGGCCACCTGGTAACAGCCCAGGAGGCCCTGGACCAATTTAACCTGGACCAGGTAATATTCATACCCACAGGGGATCCTCCCCACAAGATAGAGGATTTCCTGGCTGATGCCGAAGACAGGTACCTTATGACGGTCATAGCCATATCTTCTAATGACAGTTTTCTGGTCTCACGGGCTGAGATAGACCGTAAGGGAAAGTCATATACCATTGATACAGTTAAGGAACTCCGCAGAATCCATGGGATGGATGCCGAGCTTTTCTTTATAACCGGCGCTGATGCTATCCTGGAAATACTTACCTGGAAGAATACGGAAGATATAGTGACTTTAGCCAAGTTTATTGCCGCCACCCGTCCGGGATATGACCTTTCAAAGATAGAGGATCTTAAGTCAACCCTTTTTAAATCAAAGAAAGAAGCTGATGAGGGCATATCCATTATGGAGATACCGGCCCTGGCAATTTCTTCCACCGATATAAGGAAAAGGATAAAGCAGGAAAGGCCTATAAACTATCTGGTTCCTGAAGGTGTAAACAATTATATAATAAAGCATGGACTATATAGATAGCGGGCCTCAAAGCCTGACACATGAAAAAACAGAGCATATCAACCAGCTTGCTTTAAGGATGAAAGAGCTTATGAAGCCATCCCTGTTTGAGCACTCAATGGGTACTTATGAATTTGCCATGGAGATAGCTGCCTCCAGACCGGAGGGTGTGGACCTGCACCGGCTGGCGGTATCATCGATTGTCCATGATTATGGAAAAATATTCAGCGGAAGCCAGTTAAAAAAGATGGCTCTTATCCAAGAGCTTGGCCTGGATGAGACCGAGCTGGAAATGAAACCCATACTGCACAGCCTGATAGGGGATTTTTTGGTATCAAGGGACCTGGGCATAAAAGATGAGGAGATCTTAAGGGCTGTAAAGATCCATACAATTGGTGCACCCGGGATGAGCCTGGAGGAAAAGATACTTTTTGTAGCAGACAAGGTCGAGAAGACCAGGAAGTATGATGGAGTTGAGGATCTTAGGGTACTTGCCCTGAAAGATATAAATTTATGCTTAATAGAAGTCTATAAAAATACTATAATATATGTAATAAATAAAAATAAATTACTACATCCTGATACCAGCAGGATCTGGAACAGTATTTGTGGAGGTAACTAGTTATGTCTTCTGATTACAGAGATGAAGATGATTACACTGAAGATGACGATCATGGCAAAGACTATGACGATTCATTAAGAAGAGACGATGACTTTGAAGACCAGGAAATAGGGAGTAAAGATAAGCCTGACTCCAGGGAAAACAGGGATTTCAATGATGATTTCTTCAAGGATGATGATTTTGAATTTGCTGATTATTCCAGCGATGATGTGGAAGATAGCGGCTATAGGAGTAAGAGGATACGGGAAAAGAGAAAAAGAAGGAAGCTCATCTATACCTCCTTTGTCATATTCCTGATCATCGTAGTGGTAGCTGCCGGGATAGTATTTGGCTACAGGTGGATAAGGAACAGGTTTTTCAGCCCCACAGAGATAACCGAGGAAGAAAGGATATCCGTACCTGAGACCCTGGAACTTAATCAGGATCTCAATATAGTCATATCAGGGGCAGGACAAGACCTTATGGAGCCGGAAGTAAATTCCATAATATTTTCCAGCTATTACAGCACCGGCAATGAGACCCGTTCCATCTGCCTTCCCGTAAAGACACTTATGGATGTCCCGGGCATAGGGGCAGAGCTTATCGGAAGATCCGTGGGCATTGGGGGAATGGACCTTCTGGCGCTTACCCTGGAAAAGGGACTGGGAATGGATATGCAGATAGATTATTATCTGCTTATGGATGTCACAAATATCGTAAATAAGCTGGGAGGCATAGAGCTTGTCCTGGAACAGGCATATGTAATAAATGATTATTCCAATGACAGCACATTTAACCTTGAGCCTGGACCAAACCTTATCGATGGTGCCGAGGCCTTAAATATTCTTATGTATTTCAGCGGCATAGAAAAAGATATCCCGCTCAAGGATATGAAAATGCAGAAGAATGTCATGGATGCAATATTTGCCCGTATAGCCGGGGAAGATAATGAAAGCCTCACCAATAATTTAAACCAGGTAAAGGACTATATAGACTCAGACCTCAGCCTGGAGGAGCTTTTAAAGCTATTCTCTACATTTGCTTCTATAGAGCCTGATAATAATAAAGTATATGCCCTGGAAGCCTCCTCTACAGAGCTTGAGGGTGAGGGTATAGTATATTTGCCCGATGTCGCCGGCCTTTCCGAGCTTTTCAGCAAAGACCAGACGGTGGCTGAAGAAGAAATTGTTGCCGAAAAAACCATAGATGTAATAATCCTGAATGGAGTGGGTACCCCGGGAATAGCTGCGGAGCTCTCGGATATCCTTAAAAGCCAGCTATATGAAAGCGGCATAAATAAGTTCAATGTACTGGAAGTGGGCAATGCTGATAGCTTTAATTATGCAGCAACTGAAATAGTGGTATATACATCCGATGAGTCTGTTGTTATGAATGGCGCAAATGACCTTAAGGAAATACTTGCTGTGGGAAATATTACTACCAGCCAGGATGAGATCGCAAGTTCAGATATTGTAATAATCCTGGGAGCAGACTATAATCCCGGTACAGCTGCCGAGACCGAACCAGTCGAGGTAAGCGGAATTGTAGACCTGGTTGTGCTTAATGGCGTAGGTATTGCCGGCATTGCCGGAAGGACTTCAGAAGAACTTGAGGAACACTTCAATACAGACAGGAAAGTAATAGAGATAGTCAAAGTCTGGGATGCTGATAATTATAATTACACCCAGACAGAGATCATAATATATACTGACGAAGAAGGTATGGAGGCTTTAGCCCAGCAGATACAGGATAAGATGGGCGTGGGCGTTATAAAGAAAGGCGATAGCAATGATTATGATGAAGATATTACCGTGATAATAGGAAGTGATTATACCAGTCAGTGATAGATAAAACCTCAAAGAAGGAGAAAACAGAAATAGCAAAAGACAAGATACTGGAAGCCGTCAGGAAGGCGGCAAAGATAGCTGACGACAGGAAAGCCGAATATATAAAGATACTGGACATGCGTTCCAGGCTAATAATCACTGATTATTTCATCATAATAGGGGCCAAGAATGCCAGGCTCACCAGGAGGATACAGGAAGATATATCGGTAGAACTTAAGAAAAATGGTTTTTATGCCATCCATTCAGATGGCCTGAGTGAAGGAAACTGGATACTTGTAGATTATAATGATTTTGTTATCCACATCTTCACGGAAGATATAAGACAGTTTTATGACCTCGAAAGACTGTGGAAGGATGCAGAAGAGATAAAGTGGTAGTAGGCATATTCCACAGCTGCTTCTAAGTCCGAAATAAATTTCCAAATAGAAGAAAGGGATTATCAGGATATGCAGGATGACAGGCAGTATAAAGCCATAGAAATAGAAGAAAAATTGACAAAGAGATGGGAAAAAGACAGGCTTTTTTCCCTTAAAACCGAGAAATCTGACCCCAAGTATTATATGCTTGAGATGTTTCCCTATCCCTCAGGGGAACCCCATATGGGGCATGCAAGGAACTATACCATAGGAGATGTAGTTGCCAGGGTCATGTCCAGGAAGGGATACAATGTCCTGCATCCTATCGGCTTTGATGCTTTCGGCCTTCCGGCTGAGAATGCTGCTATAAAAAGCGGCATCCATCCCAGGGAGAGCACCATGGCTAATATCGAGAAGATGAGGGTAGCCCTTAAGAGGATGGGTATGAGTTATGATTTTGGCGATGAGATTATAACATCAGAGCCTGATTATTACAGGTGGACACAATGGCTTTTCCTCCTGCTTTATAAGATGGGCCTGGCGGAGAAGAGGAAGGCGCCTGTAAACTGGTGTAATTCCTGCCAGACAGTGCTGGCCAATGAGCAGGTCATCGGCGGCAGATGTGAGAGATGCGACAGCGAAGTGGAGAAGAAAGTCCTTTCCCAGTGGTTCTTTAAGATAACTGATTATGCCCAGAGGCTTCTTGATGACATGGATATCTTAAAAGAGGGATGGCCGGAAAGGGTGCTTACCATACAGAAAAACTGGATAGGCAGGAGCGAAGGCGCTATTGTGGATTTCAAGCTTGATGGTGATGAAGATATAACTATTCCAGTATTTACAACCAGGCCGGACACCCTGTACGGGGCCACTTTCTTTATCCTGGCCCCGGAACATGAACTGGTACAGAAGATAGTCACCGATCCCGGGAGAAAAGAAGAAGTTGACAGGATACTGGCCGAAATATCAGCACAGACCGATATCGAAAGAGGTGCAGCAGAGACTGAGAAGATCGGATGCTTTACAGGGCGGTATGTCATAAATCCCTTAAGCGGCCAGAAGGTCCCTATCTGGATTGCAAACTATGTGCTGATAGAATATGGGACCGGAGCCATAATGGCAGTACCTGCCCATGATGAAAGGGATTTTGAGTTTGCCGCCAAGTATGATATTGAGATAACTGAAGTCATCTCTGCCGACGGCAAGCTTCACGGTAAGCTAAAGGAAGCTTATACCGGTGAAGGGATAATGGTAAATTCAGGCCAGTTTGACGGGACTCCTGCTGGTGAAGGAGTAAAGAAAGTTACGGCATACCTCAAGGAAAAGGGCCTGGGGGATTTTGATATAAATTATAAATTGAGGGACTGGCTGATATCCCGGCAGAGGTACTGGGGAGCTCCCATTCCTGTGATCTATTGTGAAAAGTGCGGGGAAGTTCCCGTCCCTGAAGATGACCTGCCGGTCGTGCTACCTTATGATGTTGATTTTAAGCCCACCGGGCTTTCGCCCCTGGCATATTGTGATGATTTTGTGAAGGTTAAATGTCCCAAATGCGGGGGAGAAGGAAAAAGGGAAACCGATACCATGGATACATTTATGTGCTCTTCCTGGTATTTCCTAAGGTACTGCAGCCCCCATGATGACAAACAGGCATTTGACATTAAAGATGCGGAATACTGGATGCCCATTGACCAGTATATAGGCGGAATAGAGCATGCTACCATGCATCTTATCTATTCCAGGTTCTTTACCAAGGTGCTGTTCGATGCCGGACTTGTAAGCCAGAAAGAACCATTCATGAATTATTTTCCCCACGGGGTCGTAAACCTGGGAGGAAAGAGGATGTCAAAGTCCAGGGGTAATCTGGTAAATCCATCTGAAGTATATAATAAATACGGGGCCGATACCCTGAGGTTGTATATATTATTTGTGGGCCCTGCCGACAGCCCGGTGGACTGGACTGACAGCGGAGTTGAAGGAGCAAACCGGTTCCTTTCCCGTGTATGGAGGCTTTCAAAAGCCCTTGCCGGCCTTACAGCAAAAAGCAGTGCGGCAGGTAATGAGATAGATATAAACAAGCTTAAGAAACGGGAGAAGGAACTATTCAGGAAACTTCACCAGACTATAAAGAAGGTCACGGTGGATGTCCTGGAGAGGTTTAATTTTAATACTGCCATAAGTTCGGTGATGGAGCTGGTAAACCTTATATATAAATACCTTGATGAGGTACCGGATAAAGAAAAAGACCGGGATCTGGCAGGGGAACTAAATGAAAAGCTCCTCATACTGCTTTCACCCATAGTCCCCTTTATAACTGAAGAACTCTGGGAGATGGCCGGCAATAAGGGAAGCATTCACAGGGTTACCTGGCCATCCTATGATGAAGAAGCGGCAGCAGAGGACCTTACTACTGTAGTATTCCAGGTAAACGGAAAATTAAGGGATAAGACAGATGTACCGGTTGGGACTCCAAAAAAAGAGCTGGAAGAAATGGCACAGGCTTCGGAGAAAATAAAGAATTTTACCGGCGGCAAGGATATAATAAAGATAATAGTTGTTCCCGATAAGCTGGTTAATATTGTTGTGAAATAAGATTTTTATTTATTATATGCTTTAACAAGCTCCAGAATTGCTTTACAGAATGCAGGAAGATCTGCCGGTATCCTGGAAGTGACAAGATTCCCGTCAACAACAACTTCCTTATCGATATAGTTTCCCCCGGCATTCTTTAGGTCAGTGGCTATGGCAATATAGCCTGTAACATCCTTTCCCCTGCATATATCAGCCTCCGCCAGCATCCAGCCTCCATGACATATGGCGGCAATAACCTTGCAGGCATCAGAAGCTTTTTTGAGGAGGCTGACCATATCCTTATCCTGCCTCATCCTGTCAGGAGCAAATCCCCCGGGTATAATCACTGCCGCAACCTGGTCCAGGTCTACCTGGCCCGGGGAAAGGTCTGATTTTAAGGGAAGCCCGAATTTCCCCTTATATGTCTTTCCCGCCTCCGGCCCCACCAGCTTCACATCATATCCAGCCTCAATAAACCGGTAATATGGATATACCAGCTCCTCATCCCGGAATATATCCTCTATAAAAAGTATAATTTGACCAGCCATTTCACCCATCCTTTTTTTAATTATCTTTTCTATATATTACAGGAAATAGCATTATTATTTAATATAGCTTTTAAATTATGCTAATATATAATAGCACAAATATATAAATTATGAAAATATAAGGACTTCATGAAGCTTTTTGACCTGAGGGAGGCATCAGCCAGGATAATATTCTGGTTAAATAATATAAAATATATCACCAGAAGGCATCACATGCTGGCAGTATTTATGCTGGTCCTTATCATGCTGGTGATCTTTTCTGGTGTCTTTATTTCCCAAAAAAATAAGCTGGAAAGAAGCCGGAAAATATTACAAAGCTTTTATGAGGATGCCGGTGCTGAAAGCCAGGGGCAGATGGGACCCGGCTTTGATGGGGAGGAACCTGTACTTATAAAGGTCCATGTCTGCGGAGAAGTTGATGTTCCCGGCGTATATGAGGTTGAAGAAGGCAGCCGGATAATAGACCTTATAGAAATTGCCGGGGGAGCTACAGACATTGCATCGATTGATTCCCTTAATTTGGCCCAGGAGGCATTTGACGGGCAGAAGATATATGTCCCATCAAGGGACGAGCTTGTATCGGGAGGATTACAGGGTTCTGATGCCGCTGAAGGCGGGACTTCAGGTGAGGACGGCTATACGCTGAAAATAAATAT
>Ga0180432_10010058_pt1 | contig 11413 bp, 8 predicted proteins | sample SS_ome_10_FD_132414 | JGI IMG/M metagenome (GOLD analysis project Ga0180432, IMG submission 132414) | Hypersaline lake sediment archaeal communities from the Salton Sea, California, USA - SS_1_MS_2 metaG | ecosystem: Environmental > Aquatic > Non-marine Saline and Alkaline > Hypersaline >... | reverse complement strand
CCGAACAGGATGCCCAGCAGCGTGGCCTTGACCGTGGCCTCGGCCATGCTCTCGCCGGCCGGCACGTACGGCTCGTAGTCCTGCCCCTCGGGCACCGGTTCGTAGGCCCGCCGGCTCAGGCCCTGCTTCGCGTCCATCACACCTCCGGGGTCACGTGGCCCGTAGCGGTCGCATGTTAGGAGCAGCCTGACGTGTGCGTCAACGCTGTCGGACCGCACAGCATCCTGCGGGGCCTCTCGCCGCGCCCGCCGCGCGGTGTCGGCGCGTGGTCAGAGCAGCAGGCGTTAGCGTGGTGACTGGCACGGGTGCACGCTCTGACATGCCCTGTCCGCGGGCTTGCGCCGCGCGGCTCTGATCAGAGCACTCCCGGCGCGCCGGGACAAGCCTGGTGACCGGCACGGGTGTCACGCTCCGGCATGACCTGTCCGCGGGCTCGCGCCGCGCGGCTCTGATTGCCGGGCGATCCGGGTGTGCCCTGCTCACTCGTCCTTCGGGGAATCGCAAACGCTCCAGGACGGTTCATTCCAGCCTTGAGGGGCCGGCGCCTGTCCCCGGGCGGGTCACACCTCCGTGACGGTCATCGACTCGATGGTCACCGGCTCCAGCGGTTCCGACTGCTCGCCCGTCCCGGGGTCGCGGGTCGACACCTTGCCGATCTTCTTGAGCGTTTCCTGCGAGGCGTCGTCGGCGATCCGCCCGAAGGCCGAGTACTGCCCGTCCAGGAACCGGGCGTCGTCCAGGCAGATGAAGAACTGGCAGGACGCCGAGTCCGGATCGTTGGCCCGGGCCATGGAGAGCGTGCCCAGCACGTGCGGGGTGTCGTTGAACTCGGCCTGGAGTCGGCGGGGGCCGTCGCCGGTCCCGTCCCCGCGCGGGCAGCCGCCCTGGATCATGAACCCGTCGATGATGCGGTGGAACTTCAGGCCGTTGTAGAAGCCCGACTCCGCCAGGTCGACGAAGTTCTCCACGTGCTGGGGAGCCTTGTCCGGCAGGAACGTCAGGCTCATGTCACCGAGATTGGTGTGAATCGTCACCTGTTTCACGGGTACCTCCGATCGTGTGTCTGCGGGTGTTCGTATCGGTTCGCGTGCGAGGGCGGACGACTCGCACCACGCGGCATGGTAGGCGGAAAGCTGTTTTCTGCCAAACAGCAGTGCTCCACGCGCGGGGTATCGTCGGGCCCTGCCGGGACGATCCAGCGTTACGGGCGGGGCTTCCACGTCTCGGTCGGCACCGCCAAGCCGATGGTACCGGACGCTCCCAGCCGAGCGGCCCGCAGCGTGCGGTAGTCGTTCTGCGCCTCGCGCCACAGGTTTCGCGAGGAGTGGCCGCCGGCCCGCCAGGCCAGCAGGGCGTTCTCCAGGGCGAAGACGGCGTCGGCGGCGGCATCCGCGGCACAGCGGGCCGAGGCGCAGGCGCTGGCCGCGGCGGCCGCCCGGGCGGCCGCCACCGCCGCGGCCTCCGTGGTGTCGTCCGCGTCGGTGTAGGCCGCCGCCAGCGAGGCCGCCCGCAGCTTCTGCATGCGGGCCAGGATCCGGCTGCTGGCCGGGCGGTCGCTGGCCCTGTCGGCACCCGCGGCCACCGACTCCGCCATGGCGATGGCCTGCTCCACCCGCGGGTCATTGTTGAACCCCTGCACCCGCCGGGCGCACCGGCAGGCCCAGGCCACGATGGACCGCTGCGGCAGGCGCTCCAACTGCTCGCGGATGATCGGGGCGTTCATCTGCCAGGGCGTCTTGCGGCCCTCGCCCGCCGCGCGTGGGGCCGAGGGCTCCTCGCCTCGAGAGGCCAGGTCCAGGGCGGCGCTGAGGGCGTCACCGTCGCAGAAACGGTCCGCGGGGTCCTTTTCCAGGCACCGCAGAATGACCGACGCGAACCGATCGGGTAGCTGCGGATGGTAGCGCACCGGGTCAGGGGCCCGCTCCGAGATGTGCTTGAGCATCTGGGCGAAGGGGCTGCCGCCCTCCACGGTGAAGGGCAGGCGGTTGGTGGCCAGCTCGAACATGGTCACCCCGAGCGAGTACACGTCGCTGGCGGGTGTGCACTTCTCCCCCTTGCACTGCTCGGGGCTCATGTAGGCCGGGGTGCCGATCTGGTGTCCGGTGCCCGTGATCCAGGTCGTCGATTCCAGGGCCTGGACCACGCCGAAGTCGGAGACCTTCAGGCAACCGTGCTCGTCCAGCAGCAGGTTCGACGGCTTGATGTCCCGGTGCACCAGCCCGTGGCTGTGGGCGGCGCCCAGGCCCCGCGCCGCCTGCAGGGAGAGTGCCAGCACCCGGTCCGGCTCCGGCAGGCTGCCCTCCCGGCGCTGGGCGGCGATCCGTTCCGCGAGGCTGCCGCCGGCCAGCAGCTCCATGGCGATGCCCGTGAACGGCCCGCCGCCCGCGTCCTCCTCCGGCGGGAAGACCCGCAGGACATTGGGATGATCCAGGCGGGCCGTGGCCCGGGCCTCGCGGAGGAAACGGGCCCGGATCTCGCCCGACCCCTGGTGTTCGTCCTTGAGCAGCTTCAGCGCCACAACCTCTCCGGTGCGCACGTGGACCGCCCGGTAGACGCGGGCCATGCCGCCGGTGCCCAGCAGGTCCTGGATCTCGTAGGGGCCCACGCGGGTGCCGCGGGCGTGGCGGCGGGCGAACGGATCCGCCCCGGGCTGGGCCGCCTCCCGGTCCACGACCAGCCGGATGTCGTCCAGCAGTTCGACGGTTTCCTGCTGGGCACGCAGCCGCTGCCGGCAGGTCTGGCAGCCTGCCAGGTGGCCGGCCGCCGCCTCGGCGGGGGCTCCCGAAAGCTCCCCCCGACAGTAGCGTTCCAGCAGTTCGTCACTCAGACAGTCGCCGCTCACACCCGCTCCTCGCTGGTCTCCCCCTCGTACTCGGCGATCCACCGCCGGATGGCCTCCAGGGCCCGGGCCTTGTAGACGTAGACCGTCGACGTGCTGGTGCCCAACTCCGCGGCCACGTCCTCCACCGGGCGGCGGTGCACGCCGTAGCGCAGAAAGGCCTCGTACACCTTCTCGCTCAGCGTCAGCCGCACGTGGCGCAGAGCCTCGGCGAGCATGGCGTACCGCCACTCCTGCTCCCAGATCACCCGGTCGGTCTCGTCGCTGCGGTCCTCGATCCCGCCCAGCAGGTCCACGCCGCTCTCGCTCACCGGGGCCTGGGCTCGGCTGGGCCGCCGCCGGTTGCGGTGGGCGACCAGGGCCTTGTTCCGGGCGATTCCGTAGAGCCAGCCCCGGAAGCTCCCCCTCGACCGGTCGTACTTGCCGCTGCGCAGCCCCTGATGAGCGACCAGCATGATCTCCTGGATGGCGTCCTCGGTGTCGGCGTGCGTCAGCCCCATCCGCCGCAGGAAAGAGGTGATCAGCGGGGCGTAGATCCGGTGGAACTCGCTCCAGGCCTGGCGGTCGTCGGCGTTGCGAACCCTGCGCAGGAGCAGGTGTTGCGTCGGCTGGGCGTTGCTTGGCTCGGTTTCCATGCCTGGCCTCACCGTCGAGGTGGTTCCCGCGGTTCGCCCCGGGGGGATCCACGCCGGCAGTCCAGGATACGCCATCCGGGGCGCTGCGGGGGGGTGTACGCGGCGAATCTGTAAGAAAACGCAGGGCCCACCGAAGCAATTGTAGGCCGGCACAGCCCGGACCGGAGCCCCGCCGACGCCGGCCGGGGCGGTTCCGGGGCGTCGCAGGGTCGGAGCCGTTCCGATGGTCGCACCGACGACACTGCCCAGTGCCCCGCCATCCGCCGGGTCGCAGGTCCCTGCCGAGCATCGCTGGGTGGAGCGGCTCGCGGCTCAGCATGGGGTGCGGATCCGCGGGATGCTCCGCCGCATGCTGGGGAACGAGGATGAGGTTCTGGACGTGTACCAGGACTGCCTGTTCCACCTGGTGCGCCGGTCGGAAGACATCTCGGCCCGCGACCTGCGCGCCTATGCCTACCGGACGGCCGCCAACCTGGCGGTCGAGAGCATCCGGTCCCGCCAGCGCCGCCGGCTGCACCACGGGCGGTTCGAGCCTGCCCGGGGCGCCGCGTTCGTTTCCGACGGGGCGGACGGCCGGGAGCGAAACGCGGTGCCGGGGGGGGCCTGTCTCGACGAGTTGCGGCGGGCTCTGCCCCTGCTCCCCCGGCGACTGCGGGACGTGGTGGTCCTGCGGGACCTGCTGCAGATGCCCTACGCCCGCGTCGCCGACATGCTGGGCATACAGCCGGGAACCGCCCGGGTATACCGGCGGGAGGCGATCGTCCGGCTCGGGGTTCTGCTGGGCGCCGCCGCGGCCGGCCCCGCCAGCACCTCCGCCGCGTGAGACCGCCAGCCCCGTCGGGATCCACCCATCCTGCCGCTCCCTTCGCCGGGCTCGCCCCGCCGTCACGCCGGGTTTGACACGCTGCCGGACCGTCGGTCTAATGCTGGCCCGGAGCCCGCGAACCGTGTGTCTTCCTCTGAGTGGCCGTGACGCCGTCGGCGACACCCGGAACCCGGAAAGCAGGGCTGCTCTCCCGGTGTGCCGGGATCGCGGTTCTGATCCGGCGGGTGCGAGCCTCTTGCAGGCTCGACAGCGCTGTTTTCAGAGTAGAACCTGACCATGTATCCCGAACCGGAAGACCCCACCCAGTTGCCCACCGCGCACCGGGTCGCCCTGCTGTCCCGCAACGACCGCCTGTTCCACGTGGTGCTCGCCCAGCAGTTCGACCCCGGTCTCATCGAGGAGCTGTGCCGCCTGGCCGAGATGATCCGCAGCGTGGCCGAGGCCCGCCCGGGCGCCCAGTTCCTGCGGACCCTGCTGGGGCACAAGCGGGCCATGCTCTACTTCATTCAGCCGTCCACCCGTACGTTCCTCTCCTTCACCGCCGCCTGCCAGATCCTGGGCATGCCCTACAACGAGGTGCGCAACCCCTCGACCTCCTCGGAGGTCAAGGGCGAGACCGAGGACGACACCATCCGCGTCCTCAGCCAGTACTTCGATCTGATCATCATGCGGCACCCGGAGGAGGGTTTCGCCGAGCGGATGGCCCACATGCTCAACCGCATGCGCCGGACCATCCCCCTGATCAACGGCGGTTCGGGCAAGGACCAGCACCCCACCCAGGCCCTGCTGGACATCTACACGCTGATGCGCTGCTTCGGCCGCCAGACGCAGGACCGGGCCTGCCCCGATTTCATCTCCAACCCCTTCGAGGGGCGGACGGTGGCCTTCGTGGGCGACCTGAAGCGGGGCCGGACCGTCCGATCGCTGGCCTACCTGTTGTGCGCGTATCCGGGCGTGCGCATGCTGTTCGTCTCCCATCCCGACCTGCAGATCGGCGAGGACATCATCGAGTACATCGAGCGGCACAACGTCTCCTTCGAGATCCTCGACGACCTGCGCGGCGTGATCGGCCAGTGCCACGCCGTCTACATGACCCGCCTGCAGGACGAGTGGGATACCGGGGACGAGCCGCCGGCCATCGACTACAGTCGCTACACCCTCAGCTACGAGATGGCCGACCAGTTCAAGCCCGACCTGGTCATCATGCATCCGCTGCCCCGCCGCCACGAGATCGACAAGCGGCTGGACAACGAGCCGCGGGCCAAGTACTGGGATCAGGTTCGCAACGGGATGTGGATGCGGGCCGCGCTGATCGCCTACAGCTTCAACGTCGACGCCCGCATCATCGACCACTACCACAGCTACTACGCCCACTGACGGCGCCGGCCGCGTTCCGCCGCCACAATCGGAGCCGCGGGCGCGAGCCCGCGGACAGGGTTTCCCGGTGCCCTCCCACCGTGCAGCGTCACCGGGCTGGCGCCCGGCGCTCGGACCCGGGGGGGCCAGGGAAAGGGGCGCCGGGCCCGGTTCACGACCGCGGCTCGGCGCCCCGTTGTGCTTCTTTGGGCGTTTGGCTTGCGGCAGCGGTGCGCACCCTAGCCCGAGGCCGGGCGCGGCGACTGCCGCCCGCCGGGAGGACTACTCGACCTTGAGTGCGGCCGCGGGCTTGCCCTTCAGCAGGGTGTCGATGCGCTTCTGGTAGTTGTCCATGCCGCGCGGGGACAGCTTGAGCCCGTTGACAAATACCGAGGGTGTGCCGCGGACCCCGTACTTGGTGCGGGCGGCCGCCGTGTCCACCGAGGACAGTTCGTTGATCTTGGCGTCGTCGGCCATGACGGCGTCGAACTCCGCCAGGTCCAGGCCCAACTGCTCGGCGTAGCCGCGCAGGCTGTCCTTGTCCAGCTTCTTGCGGTCGCTGAAGACCAGGTCGTGCATCTTCCAGAAGCCCTCGTTGCCCTGCTGCCTGTAGGCCAGGGCCGCGGCGGCGTGGGCCGGCTTGGCCCGATCCCACAGCGGGAAGTGCTTGAAGACCCAGCGCACGTCGTTGGGGTACTTCTCCAGCACGCTCTTGAGCGTGGGGACCTCCTTGGTGCACCATCCGCAGGCGAAGGAGGAGTATTCCACGATGGTGACCTTGGCGTCCTTGGGGCCGCGGAACGGCGAATCACCGATCTCGATGTCGTACACGGTGGTGTCCGCCTTGCGCTGGGGCTTCTTGGCCTGGGCCTGGCTCGCCCGCAGGGCCCGCAGCTCCCGGAGCACGACCTTCAGCTCGCCGCGGATGGCCTGGAGTTCGGATTTGATGGTGGTCAGCTCGCCCTGGAGCGCCTCCTGCTGCTGCTTGAGCTCCGCGATGGTCGCGGCCTCGCTCTCCGCCTGCTGGGCCGTGAGCGGCGCGGCGAGCAGCAGCCCGATCACCAGGGCCAGCAAAGGTGTGCGGGACGTCCAGCTTGCCTTCATGTCTACACCTTTCGGATTCAGTGGGTTTCCCGGTAACAGAAAGGCGGGCCAGCCGGGCCCGACCCGGACCGTCTACCCGCCGCCGCCGGTCGATTGAGGGAGGGATTATAGCGGTCGAGCGGGGGGGGTACAAGAAGCCAACCGCCCCGGCCGCAGGCCCGCAAGCCGGGGGGCGCAGTTGTTGGGCGGGCGGGAGCAGACAGGGCGGCGGAGCGGGACGTAAGCCGAATTCTGTTCGCCCGCGGTGATCCGCGGACGGACGGCCATTCATCTGGGCCGGCCGTCGCCGGCCGGCTCGAGCACCCTACCCGCAGCGCCGCGCCGGTCCGCAGACCGCCGCTCGAGACGGGCCGCCTCACGCTGCCTATGCGGGCTTGCTGGCGGTGGGGTTTACCCTGCCGCGGCTGTCACCAGCCGCGCGGTGCGCTCTTACCGCACCATTTCACCCTTACCCGGAACACGCCGCGCCGGGCCTCACCCGGCGATCCCGAAGCGCGGCGCGGCGTGTCCCGGGCGGTGTCGTTTCTGTGGCACTTTCCCTCGGCTTGCGCCGGGTTGGTGTTACCAACCACCGTGCCCTGCCCAGTTCGGACTTTCCTCCCGGCCGGTTGTTACGCACGCGTAACAGACCGACCGAGCGGCCGTCTCGCCCGCTCCGCCGCACCGGGATTATACCACCGTCTCCTCGAGAGTCTGCCCCGCGGGGCGATTCGCCGGCGCAGGCGGTTTTGCCGCGGCACCGTAGGCCCGGTACCCTGCGGACATGCGCCGCAACCGGAGGATTGCCATCCAGCGCTTCCTGAACCGGCCCCTGTGGGGACACTCCCCCGTGCCGGCCGATGCGGTCGCCGACACCGATCTGCTGCCGGAGGACGAGTTCCCCGTCCGCTGCCCGAAGTGTGACTACCTGCTCCGCGGCCTGCCCGACGGGCGCTGCCCCGAATGCGGGGAGCCCTTCGAGCGGGGCGAGCTGCTGGTCAGGCAGTACGTTTTCGAGCACGGCTACGCCATGTGGAAGGCCACTTCGGCGGGGCGATGGGCGCACCGGCTGCTGAAGGCCGGATTGGGGCTGACGCTCCTGGTCCAGCTTGGTGCCATGGTGACTCGGTACCTGCTGGGGCAGCAGTTGCCGCCGGCGAGCATGGATAGAGTGGGCAGGTGGTTGATCCTCGTGCAGTTCCCTGCTGTCATCGTGCCTGGCGCGCTCATGCTCAGGGCGGCTGGCGTTTGCGTCGTTCAGTGGCGACGGATGGCCGGCAAGCGCCGCAGGGTGCTGGCCGCGGTGGGCGTGCCGGGTTGATCGCTGAGCGGTCCGGAGGGGACTGGATTCACATGCTGCTGGCGGGGCCGGCTCTGGCATGCCCGGCGGCACCCGCATCTCAGATCTGGGATCGTCAGGTTTCAGATGGTTGCGCTGGATAGACGGCGGTTTCTGTTGACCGGCACCGCCCAGGCGTCACGAGCGACCCCGTCTCAACAGGCCGGACCCCGCTTTGCGGTCATCTGTTTCGGGAGGTGTGTCTCACCGGCCCGGGTGCCGGCTACTGCAGCGCAGCCCAGTCGGGGCTTCGGGCGCTGTCCACCTCCGACGTATCCCGGAGCAGGGCCAGCAGCTCCGCCTTGCGCTGCTCCCAGCCGGTCTCATCCGCCGGTTCGACCACCACGAGCTGCCGCCCGGCGGTGGGGATCATGCGAACACGTTCCTGCGGCGTGAGGGCCTGCGTCAGAGCAGTCGACACCGTACCATTGTCCTCGGCCAGCAGGGCGCAGAAGGGGGTCTGGTCCTGCCAGGCGCGGAGCCCGGCCAGGTCACGGATGGGACCGGTGAACGGCACGGCCGCCAGACGCCGCCCGGTGAGGAAGCTCAGTCGGTAGCTGTCCCAGTAGGGAGCAGTCACGACCGAGGCATCCACCGCCGACAGGGCACGGGCGATCGAGCCGGCCGCCAGTGGTCGGACCTCCTCGCCGCGGCGGGAGTTCAGGGACAGGCCGCTGTGGACCAGCCACACGACGGAGGCCAGGATCAGGACCGCCCGGTACCCGCGGGAGTGGCCGGCCAGGTACGCCCAGGTCACGCCGAAGGAGAGGCTCAGGGCACTGAACAGCGGCAGGAGGTAGCGGAAGCCGTGCACGTCGGTGACCTGGTTGCTGAGCACCGCCACCAGCGGAACCGCGATCCACAGCAGGGCAAGGTAGATGGTTCCCTCGGGCGTTTCCGCGGGGGCGTCGGCGAGCGGGGTGTGCCCGGGCGCCCGGGCAGCGCGGAATCCGGCCACCAGCATCGCGAGTGCCAGGACCGCCGCCCCCAGCAGGGCGGCCACGCCCAGCGCCGAGCCCGCCGTGTCCAGCAGGGCGGGCAGGGCCTCCCCGAAGAGAACGCGGGTGCCGGATACCCACAGTGACGGATCCGGGTCGAAGAGCTGCCGCGGCGGCATGCCGCCGGGTGCGAGGCGATACAACACGGCCGGGATCAGACCCACCGTCAGCCCGGCCGCCACCAGGGCGACGTAGCGGATGGGCATGCCGTTGCCCAGGCCCTCGTCGTCGGTCTCGGCGGTTTGCCCGCCGGCCATACACCGTTCGGCCGCCCGGATCCTGCGCAGCACCAGCACGGCGAGCGGCAGGGCGTAGAAGATCACCATGGCGTTGGTCCACCAGCCGAAGCCGAGCACCAGGCCGGCCAGCAGCAGCCACCGCGTGCGACGGCGCGGCGAGGCGGCGACGCCCTGCTGGTACGTCCAGGTCAGCATCATGCCGAAGAGCAGGACCGCCGTGAACCCGCCGCGGGCCTTCACGGTCCACAGCGCCACCGTGGCCGGGGCAGCACACCACGGCAGCAGGCTCCACCACGCTGCCCGGCACCCGAACCAGTGCCGCACCACGACGAACTGGAAGCAGAGCGAGAGGACGAACAGCAGCAGGGGGGCCAGCCGCAAGGCCTCAGGGCCAGACCCCAGCACCGCGAACAGGCCCGCGGCCGTGAACGGCTCGATCGTGCCCAGGTAACCCTGCCCGTAGTAGTAGACGGGCCGGGCGCCCTGGACGATGTCCATGGCCATCAGCCCGGTAACGGCCTCGTCGGCGTCCAGCGTACGCTCCGCCTGCATCAGCCAGGGCGCACGCCAGATGAGGCCCAGCAGCACCAGGGCCGGCAGAGCCCACACCACCGCCGCCGAGCGGGCCCTGCCGGCCGAACGGCTCAGCGGGCCGTGCCGCGACGCAGGCTTCGCGGGGCGTAGAAAGTCGTTCGGACGGGGGGAGGCCGTCAGGTCGGAGGGCAGGATGCTGTTGTTCATGGCCGGGATGCCACCTTTCCAGGTATCGAGACATCCCTGCCGTGTCGCTGTTTCTGGCGGCCAACCTCCGAGTTGGCCAAGGACCGGGCGACGCCGACCGGTGGTCGGCGGTGGTGCGGCCGAACGTGTCGGGCTGCTGGTCACCGCCCGCCGCGGCCGCGCCGGTTCGTCCCGCGCCCTGCGGTGAGGCTCAGCTCACCGACTGCTTCTTGCCCAGGATCCGCCCGAAGATGCCCCGCCGCTGCTGCGCTTCGGCCTCCTCGCCCTTGAGATCCTGGGTGATCTTCTTGGCCATCTCGTAGATGGCCATGCGGGCCGGGCTGGTCGGGGCGTCGGCGAGGATGGGGTGGCCGAAGTCCAGGGCGGCCATCACCCGCCGGTAGTCGTTGGGAATCATGGCGAACACCGGACGGGCGAAGTGTTGCTCCACGTCGTCGGGGCTGATGCGCTCGTGGTCCGCCTTGTACCGGTTCAGGACGATCTCCACGCACTCCTCGTCCACGCCGGACTGCAGCAGCAGGTCGTAGAGCCGCCGGGCGTTGCGAATGGACGGCACGCTGAGCTGGGCGATGATCAGGACCATGTCGGCCCGCTCCAGGGCGGCGGAGTTCAGCGGGCTGAAATGCCGCGGCAGATCGAGCACGATGTTGGCGTACATGCAGGACAGCAGGTTCAGCAGGCGGTCCAGTTTGTCGGGCTGGACCTCCTGGGTGTCCTCCAGGTTCTCCGGCCGGCCAAGGATGTGCACGTTGCAGGGCAGCGTGTGAATGGCGGACTCGACCATGGTGCGGTCCAGGTCGGCATCATCCAGGCACAGGTCCGCGAGTGAGTACTTGGGCCGGCAGTCGAAGCTGGCGGCCACGTCGCCGAACTCCAGGTTCAGGTCCAGCAGGGCGCTGGGCCGGTCGGTCAGGTGGGCCAGCTCCAGAGCCAGGTTGCAGGCCACCATGGTCGCTCCCACGCCGCCCGCCGAACCCAGCACGCAGATCCGCCGCGACACGTGCACCCGGTTCACCCGGGTGGCCTCGATGCGGGTCACCGCGTTGTTGAGGTCTTCCAGTTCGATCGGAGAGCAGACGAACTGCGAGCAGCCGGCCCGCATGGCCCGGATGATGGTGTCCGGATCGCTGTGCTGGCTGACGCCGATGATGCCGATCCCCGGTGTCAGCCGCCCGATAAGCTGCACGACGTGCAGGGCTTCTGCCAGGTCCGGGTCGAGGTTGACCAGGACGATGTCCACCTGCGTGCCGTTCAGGCAGTTCCGGGTATCCTCCCAGGAGTTGCACTCGCAGAGCACCTGGAGGTGTGATACCTCGCGCAAGGGACGCCGGATTTGCTCGCCGCTCTCGTCGTCGGT
>Ga0180432_10010057_pt1 | contig 11413 bp, 8 predicted proteins | sample SS_ome_10_FD_132414 | JGI IMG/M metagenome (GOLD analysis project Ga0180432, IMG submission 132414) | Hypersaline lake sediment archaeal communities from the Salton Sea, California, USA - SS_1_MS_2 metaG | ecosystem: Environmental > Aquatic > Non-marine Saline and Alkaline > Hypersaline >... | reverse complement strand
GTTCATGGCCACCACCGACTGAGGCTCGATGAAGACGGTACGACCGGAATCGCTGCTGTCGATTGCAATTCCGGGAACCTGGGATTGCGCCTCGGCGCGAATCGACAACACGTAACGGTCCCGCCTCAGGGTCACGATGGGATCTTGAACACTATCGGCATAGCGCTCGAGCAGGCTCTGCATGTGCTCACGAATTCGGCCTCGCAACGGACGAAGCCGACGCCGAATCTCCCGCAGCTTGGGCGTGGCATCATCACGAACCTCGCCCTCGCCATCGAGTTGCTCGCGGACACGGCGAAGCCAAGTCTCGAAGCTCCCCATGCGAATCGCCACCTCGGTGAGGGCAGGCTGGTCGAGCTCACCCACGCTCCGACGGAGACGTTCACACCCATCGAGGGTGTAGGCAATCGAGAGAATCTCGCTGCCGTCAAGCAGCCGTTGATCGCGTGCAGAGCCCAGCAGGTCGCGAACGTCCTCGATGCCTCCAAGCGGAATCTCGCCCACGGTCAGCATCGCGGCCACCCGGTCGAGGCGCGCATCCGCCTCTCCCACCGTCGCCAGTGGGCGCAAGCCCTCGGCCGTCTCGATCCCAAAACGTGTGGCTGACCGCTCCGCAAGCGCATCGAGGACGCGTGGGAACGCCATCGCCTCGATCAACGTCTCATCGATCCCTGAACTCACGCTTGCTCCCGCTCGAGCACCTGCTGTGCCTGAATGGCGGTCAACGCTATGGTGTAGACGATGTCCTCGACGAGCGCTCCGCGAGACAGGTCATTCACGGGCCGCTTGAGGCCCTGCAGCATTGGACCGATGGACACCACGCCGGCACTGCGTTGCACCGCCTTGTAGGTCGTATTCCCCGTGTTGAGGTCCGGGAAGATCAATACGGTGGCCCGCCCAGCCACGGGGCTGCCAGGTGCCTTGGTTTGCGCGACGGAGGCGACTGACGCCGCGTCGTACTGCAGCGGTCCATCCACCATCAGGTCGGGTCGGCGCTCCCGCACGATGCGAGTTGCCTCACGGACCTTGTCGACGTCACTTCCTGCGCCTGAAGCTCCCGTCGAGTAACTCAGCATCGCTACGCGGGGCTCGATCCCGAAGTAGGCGGCGGAGTCCGCCGACTGAATCGCAATGTCGGCAAGTTCCTGGGCGTTGGGATCAGGGTTAATTGCGCAGTCGCCATACACGAGCACCTGGCTCGGCAAGCACATGAAGAACACGCTGCTCACGAGCTCGGCGTCCGGCAAGGTCGAAATCAACTGCATGGCAGGCCGCACGGTATTCGCGGTCGTATGAACGGCACCCGAGACAAGGCCATCGACCTCCCCAAGCGCAAGCATCATCGTTCCCAATACGACGGGATCGAGCAACTGTTCACGCGCAATGGGCGGTGTCATGCCCTTGTGGCGACGAAGCTCCACCATCTTCTTTACGTACCGCTCGCGCCGGTGAATGGTCGACTCGAGAATCTCGAGACCATCGGGCATGCGCAAGCCCTGTAGGGACGCCACCCGCTCGACTTCCTCGCGCTTTCCAATCAGCACCGGTTGCGCAATGCCGCGCTCGAGCACCGTGATGGCGGCCTGAACCGTGCGGGGCTCCTCACCCTCGGGCAGCACGATGCGTTTATTCGCCGCTCGCGCCCGCGTCACGAGCTTATGCATGAACGCCGGGGGTGACAGCCGGGGCTCGCGATCAGTGGCAATCCGCTTCCGGAGCAGTTCAACATCGAGATGCGACGCCACCGCGTCCATCACCTTCTCGATACGTTCGACGTCATCGGCAGGAACCTCGAGGTCCATGGCGGCCACCTCGGCTGCCGAGACGTAACTGTCCTCGTTCACGAGAAGAACCGGGAGGTCCCGCTTCAGGGGGTCCTGGCACAGAGCGAGAATGTGTTCATTGGGTTCGATGCCGCCGGTGAGGACGAGGCCCGCGATTGGGACGCCATTGCGTGCGGCCATCGAGACGGCCAGCACGATGTCGCTGCGGTCGCCCGGGGTGACGATCAGGGCGCCTGGACCCAGTCGGTGCGTCATGTTGTCCACCGTCCTTGCCACGACCGCCACGTCTCGTACGCGCCTTCGAGCCATGTCCCCATCGTTGAGGACTTTCGCCTCGAGTTGACGCGCTACGTCGAGAACACGGGGCGAGACCAGCTCCGGTTCCCACGGCACAGCGCCAAGGAACGCGAAGTGAGACGCGATCACCGGCATGCGGCGAACCAACTCTTCAGCCGCCAGCTCCGGCCGTGCCGAGCGCTCCATGGCGAGCGCTGCGGTGACACCTTCGTGGGGCGCCCCAAGTTTGTTCACGATGACGCCAAGTGTGCGGGGGTCGCGCGCCCCACCAAAAGTATGGGCTGCGCTGTCGATTCGATCGCTGAACGCCTCAGGAGCAAGTCGTCCTGGCGCAGCCACGAGCATGACATCCGCATCAAACGCAGTCGCCATGCGTTCATTCAACGTATCGAGCTCGGGATGATCCGCGGTCGCAATGAGCCCCTCGACGACGAGCACATCGACATCGTGGTTCGCCAAATGCTCCTGCGCCCGTCCCACGACGTCCTCGAGTAGGTGTCCCTCATTGCCAGACGCCACGGCCGCCTCGGCATGCGCCCAGTGAAACGGCTCGATGGCGGTGATGGCGCTCGTTGCTGAAACGAAGTAACTCGAGAGTTCAGGTCCCTCGTCATGCCCGGGTTGACGAATCGGTTTGTAGAACGCCACGCGCAAGCCCGTCCGGTCCAGGGCGCGAACGACGCCCATGGCGATGGTCGTCAAGCCAGCGCCGGGACCCACGGGAGAGAGAAAGAACATGTGCGATGAAGCCACGGGGGAAGCGTAACGCTTCCCAGGCGCCCTGTCGCGGCTCCGTGCCCCGACGTTGGAGAGGGCGAGCTCTCCGGGAGTGACCTTGCCGTTCGCGACCCCCGCCACGACCGTGCGGGTATCGTGTCGCGGTGACCAAGGAACCTCAGTCCGAAGCAACAGGTTGGCAACGCGTCCTGGTCATTCTCTTCATTTCGCAGCTACTCGCTGCCATGGGCTTCAGCACCATCTTTCCGTTCCTTCCCAATTACGTCAACGAGCTTGGCAGCGCGTGGGGGCTGGACCTGATTCTGCTTGCGGGTGCTGTGTTCAGTGCCCAGGGTCTCGCGATGATGTTCACCTCACCGATTTGGGGCGCCGTATCGGACCGCTTTGGACGAAAACTCATGGTGCAGCGTGCGATGTTTGGCGGGGCAGTCCTGATTTTCCTCATGGCGTTCGTCCGCAACGCAGAGGAATTGATCTTCCTTCGCATTCTTCAGGGTGCGGTCACTGGCGTGATCTCCGCGAACAACGCTTTGATTGCCTCCGTGACACCTCGGGAACGTTCAGGTTTCGCGCTTGGCGCACTTCAAACCGCTCTCACCAGTGGTGTTGCGTTCGGCCCCGTCGTCGGAGGATTGCTTGCTGACACCTACGGGTACCGCGTGACACACATCGTCACGGCCATACTCCTCCTCGCCGGTGGTCTCATCGTGCAGTTCGGTATTCAGGAGCGTTTCCAGCGACCGAAGAACGTTCGCCGATTCGGTGGGTTCTTCGGAGACTGGAGTCACGTGCTCAAGACTCCGGGCGTGGCAGGGACGTTCTGGGCCCGTTTCTTCGCGTGGCTCGCCCGCGGAATTTTGATTCCCATCCTCCCACTGTTCATTCCCATCCTTCTCGCGGGCACCGGCCGCACGGCCACCTTCACGGGACTGGTCATCGGCATTGCAGCCCTCACGAGTACCATTTCGGCGCTGTATCTCGGGAATCTCGGAGACCGCATCGGTCACCGTCGCGTGCTGACCTGGTCATCCGCTGCAGCCGCGTTGTGCTATCTGCCGATGGCCTTCGTGGACAGCGGGACGCAGCTGCTGATTCTCAATGGTCTCGCAGGGATCGCGATTGGTGGGGTGATGCCCTCCATTTCCGCCCTCTTAAACGTCGCAACCGACGACACCGAAGTGGGTTCGGCATTCGGGCTCGACAATGCCGTCGTGGCGGCAAGTCGCGCGGTCTCCCCCCTCATTGGGGTCGGCCTTGCCAGCCTTCTCGGTGGCGGCGAGTTTGGGTACCGCGCCGTGTTCTTCGCGGCAGCGATCATGTTCATCGTCACCATGGTCATCGGTTCACGACTGGGGAACCGAACCCCACGCGAAGTTCCGAGCTGACCGACGCGTCCACATGTACCCGCCGCGCACCCTGCTTGCGCTATGGTTGAGGGGTCGCCAGGGGTGCCCACGCGTTGGGCTGAGATCACACCCTCGGAACCTGATCCCGTTCACACGGGCGTAGGAAGCGTGACCGATCAACTTTCCCTTCCCTGGTGACCTGGAAGGGAGAACCATGAACCACCCCACCCACTCAACCCGCTGGCTACCCGCGCGCCCTCTTGGCGTGTGGTGGCTCAAGGCCCTCAGCCTCGCACTCATCCTCTGCGGCAGTTTCGGCCAGGCGCAAACGGTGACGCTCGTCACGCACGACTCCTTCACGATTCCCGAGTCCCTCGTCACGGGCTTCGAGCAACGGACTGGTCTGGAACTCCGTTTCCTCTCGGGTGGTGACGCAGGCGAACTGGTGAACCGCGCGCTGCTCACCGCGCGAGACCCCATTGCAGACGCCCTCTTCGGCATCGATGACGCACTCATTGCACGAGAGGGTGCGCGTGACCTGTTCATGTCGTACGAAGCCGAGGGACTTTCCGCTGTCCCCACTGAACTCCGCTTTGCGGGCGCAAGCCTGACGCCGATCACGGTTGGATTCGTGACGCTCAACTACGACCTCGAGGGACTTGCCTTACGTGGCCTTGCGGCACCCAGCGATCTCGTCGATCTCACCGATCCTGCGTACCGGGACGCCACGGTGGTGACCGATCCCGCCACCTCCAGCCCTGGCCTTGCCTTCATGCTCACCACCATCGCGCGCTTCGGGGAACAGGGGGAGGACGACTGGCTCGCCTACTGGGCTGCCCTGCGAGACAACGGCCTGCGTGTGACCTCCGGCTGGTCCGACGCGTACTACACCGCCTTCAGCCGCTATGGCGGGGACCGACCCATCGTGCTGTCGTACGCCACGAGTCCGGCCGCCGAGGTGATGTTCGCCGAGGAGGCGCTCGACGATGCACCCACTCGTAGCCTGCATTGCCGCGCCTGCGCGTGGCGACAGATCGAGGCGGCAGGGGTGCTGGCGGGCACCGGAAACGAAGAGCTCGCAGGCCAGGTCATCGATTTCCTGCTTTCACCCGAAACGCAGGCGGCTGTGCCTGAAGCGATGTTCGTCTATCCCGCTCGCTCCGACGTACCGCTTCCCGAGGCGTTCTCGCTGTACGGTCCTGCGCCTGAAGGTGAAGCCGTTGCCACACTCGACGCGGAACGCATCGAAGCAAGTCAGGCACGTTGGCTCGAGCAATGGACGCAAGTCGTACGGCAGGGACGCGATCCGGACGAGGTGCGCTGACGTTCCCTCCTGACAGGCTAGAGCGAACCTGCGAAGACCATCAGGACGATTGGCAGCGTCAGGACCGCAGCCGCGGTCGATATGGCCACGGTCTCTCCGAGTTGCTGCGAATCTCCCTCGAACTCGATGGCGAGCATCACGGTGTTCACGGCCGTCGGCATCGCCCCGAGCAGTACCACGGCAGCAAGGTCGTAGCCCGTGAGCCCAAGCAGCGACCCGATGCCCAAGGCGACCAGTGGCGCCACAATGAGCTTGAGAGAGATTGCAAGCCAGGTCTGGCCCGAGGGCTGCCAGCGGCCTGCACGCACCAGCTGAATTCCGAGGATCAGCAGCATCAATGGAATGGCGGCGTCGGCGAGCAGGTTCACCGCGCGGCTTGCGGCCATGGGCAAGGTGACACCCGAGGCGTTGACCAGCAAGCCTGCCAGGGTGGCCCAGAGAACGGGAAAGCCCGCCACCACACGGAGGATTCGGGCTGGCTTCATTGCTTGACCAAACAGGGCGGGCCCGAGGCCGTACATCATCAACGCCGTCGCAACGTACAGAATCAGGGCGCGGTCAAGTCCAGCCTGACCAAACGCGAAGAGTGCCACGGGAAGATTCAGATTTGCGGCATTTCCGAGCATGATCGAACCGATGAACGAACGTCGCTCCATGGTCCCCATGCGCCAGCCAAGCACCCAGCCCACGATCGCCATGGCCACCAGGAACAGCCCAAACGCGAGGATGAGTCCTCCCACGTTCAACTCTGCGAACTCGATGCCCGCCATTGCCCGAAAGGCCAGTGCGGGCACGACCGCATACAGCGAGAGCTTGTTGATCGGTTGTACCTGCAGCGAGAAGACTCTGCCGACAACGGCGCCGATGAGCACGATCGCGAAGACGGGCAGTACGACATCGAGAAGCAAGACGACGGTCGAAAGCACGCGGCATGCTACCGGCACCGTGGCGGGGGCATGCAACCTCCAGCCAAGAGAAGGTGGCACGTTGTCGTCGCGTAATCCTCGGGCGATTGCGGTTTCTCCTGCGGGGATCGCGAGTCTCCTCGCCCTGCTCTTCCTGGTACTGCTGCTCGGCGTTCCCCTCGCAGCGGTAGTGCTCCGCGGTCTCGAGGGCGCAAGCTGGGACACGCTCGGGTCGTTGGTGGCCGACCCGTACCTACAGGACCGGCTCGGACGAACCCTGCTGCAGGCAAGCCTCTCGACCGTACTGACGGTCGCGCTTGGCCTCCCGGGTGCCCTGGCCTTCGCGCGCTACGACTTCGCCGGCAAGCGGTTGCTCCGCGCTTTGTTCACGGTTCCCTTCGTCATGCCGACGGTGGTGGCGGGGGCAGGGTTCCTTGCACTCGTAGGCCCTGGTGGCTGGCTGGGCGTCGATCTGATCGACAGCCTCGCGCTTGTCCTGCTCGCGCATGTGTTCTACAACCATGCCGTCGTGGTTCGCATGGTGGGTGGGTTTCTCGAGGCCTCCGCACCTCGCTTGCGTGACGCGGCCGCCACACTGGGGGCGAACCCGATTCGGACGGCACTCCGTGTGACGATTCCGCTGGCTGCCCCCGCGCTGCTGGCAGCGGCCTCACTCGTCTTCATCTTCAGTTTCACGTCTTTTGGTGTGCTTCTTCTGCTGGCGCCTGCGGGGCGCTGGGACACCCTCGAGGTCGAGATCTACCAGAGTGTTGCGCGCTTGCTTCGGCTTGACACGGCCGCGTTGCTCGCCCTGGCGCAACTCTTCATGGCGATGCTCGTGGGTGGGCTCTACACGACGCTGCAGCGACGCGTCGCGGTTCCACTCTCCGGTTCCGTGCCCCTACCTCGTCCACGTTGGCAAGGTCGCATGGTGCTGATGGCAACTCTTCTACCCAGCGCGGTCCTGACCCTCGCACCCCTTGGCGCACTCGTCTACCGGTCGCTGGTACCTCCCGGCGCTGAGGGCGTGACCTGGTTGGGCTGGCAAGCCGCCTTCGCGCCCAGTGGCCTTCTGGGCGTGATCTCCGCAGGCGACGCCCTCGTGAACTCGCTGCGCTTTGCTGTCGCTTCAGGCGCACTCGCGCTGATGTCGGGCGTGACGTTCGCGTACGCCGTCGTGCGTGGAGGTTGGCGTTGGTTGGACCGCGCCAGTTTGCTACCCCTGGCGACGAGCAGCGTGACGCTGGGTCTCGGTGTACTGCTCGCCTGGCCCAATCTTGCGGGAAGTTTCTGGGGGCTCGCCTTTGCGCACGCGCTCATTGGCATGCCGTTCGTGGCCCGCGCCGTCCTTCCGTCGCTACGTAGTGTTCCACCGTCTCGCCTGGCGGCAGCCACCGTCGCGGGCGCGGGTCCTTGGAGGCGGCTACTTCGCATCGATCTCCCCGCCATGCGCACCTCCCTAATCGCCGGTGGGGGGTTCGCGGTCGCCGTGTCCCTCGGTGAGTTCGGTGCGTCGCTCGTGCTCACGCGACCCGATCTCGCCACCCTGCCGGTTGCGATCTATCAGCGGCTCGGGCGACCCGGCATGGAGAACTACGCCGCTGCGCTCGTCCTCGCCCTGCTGCTGATGATGGTCACGGCAGCCTTCATGGTGCTACTCGACCGCCTGGGTGGACCGGGTGAACTGTGAGGCGGGATGAGACGGATAGCATGGCGGACGTGACCCTCGCCATTCGGGATGTCGAGCAAAGCTATGGGAAGGTGCACGCACTCCGTGGCGTGAACCTCGACATTCCGCAAGGAACCACCGTTGCACTCCTGGGTCCCTCAGGCTGCGGTAAGTCCACGTTGCTTCGGGTCCTTGCCGGTCTAGAGGCCCCCGATCAAGGAACCATCCGACTTGGCGAGGAGGACCTCACGCGAATCCCGCCCGAGCGACGAGGGGTCGGCATGGTTTTCCAGGATTTCGCGCTGTTCCCGCACCTCAGCGTCGCGCAGAACGTGGCGTTCGGTCTCGTCGAGCAGGGCTGGTCGCGCAGCGACCGCGACGCTCGGGTCGGCGAGCTCCTTTCCCTCATGAGCCTCGAGGGACTCGCGGACCGTAGGCCGCATGCGCTATCGGGAGGTCAGCAGCAGAGGGTGGCTCTGGCGCGCGCCTTGGCTCCACGCCCCTCGCTGCTGCTTCTCGACGAGCCCTTGAGCAATCTGGACCGCAATCTTCGCGACGAACTCACCGTTGAACTCTCCACCCTGCTCTCCGACCTCTCGCTCCGCGCCCTTCACGTCACGCACGACCAGCGAGAGGCCTTCGCTCTAGCCGATCAGGTCGCAATCATGCGCGAGGGGCGCATCCTTCAGGTAGCTCCCGCAGAACGACTCCACGCTGCACCCCACGACGCCTGGGTGGCGTCTTTCCTTGGTCTACGCGAGATCGTGCCCGAGAGCGTCGCCCGCGAGCTGGGTTTCGCGGGTCCCGTCCTGCTTCGGGTCGAGCGGTTCAAGCCCAATCCCGAAGGCGCCCCATTCACCGTACGTGGCTTGACGTGGGTCGAGCACGACCTCGAGTACCAGCTCCGCACGCCAGCCTGGCCGTTCGACATCCGGTACCGCATCCGCCCCCGCGAACTGCCCTCACCACCACCGGGTATCGGGGACGTTCTTCATCTCGAGGTTCCCGACGATGCCTGGACCCTGCTCGAGGTACGCGCGTGATTGCATTGATCCTTGCCGGCGGTGAGGTTCACGCCAAGGGACGGTGGCTCGCCAGGTTGCCTGAGGCGAACCTTGTGATCGCTGCAGATGGTGGCCTGCGGCATGCCCGAACGCTTGGCGTGACACCCAATCTTCTCGTTGGCGATCTTGATTCAGTCACCCAAGCAGAGCGTGATGCGTGGCCCAATCTCCCCACGCAAATCCACCCCACCGATAAGGACGCACTCGATCTCGAGCTTGCCCTCGACGCCGCACGGGAGCGAGGCGCAACCGAAGTTTGGATTGCGGGAGCGTTTGGTGGCAGGCTCGACCAAACGTTGGCCGCTGCGACCATCGCCGAGGCGTACAACGTGAAGGGCCTGCGCATTGCGCTGCTCGATGGTCTCAGCGAGGTCTATCCCCTGGCTACGGGCCAATCCTGGCGTGTCGACTTGCCCCGGGGGACGACCTTCAGCCTGCTCGCACTGAGCGAACGCGCCCGACTCGACGTGCGCGGCGCGAAGTACACGCTGAGCAATGAAGAGCTTCGGCGGGGCTCCGGCGTGGGGGTCTCCAACGAGTCGCAAGGGTCCGTCCATGTCGACGTGCACGAAGGTTCGGTCCTCCTGGTCGTCGTGTGGACGGATTGAAGTACACGAAGTCAATGTAAACGCTTGCATTTTCGGTTTCGAGCATGCATACTCATCCTATCGACAAGATGTAAACGTTTCCATCGATCGGGTTCACCCGACCTGGAACACGGAGGAGTGAAGTGAGCGAACGTGCGCCCACCCTTCACGATGTCGCCCGCGATGCGGGCGTATCTACAGCGACCGTTTCCCGCGTCCTCAACGGAGGACCGGTCAGCCCCAACACGGCATCGCTCGTGCAGGACGTCGTCGCTCGACTCGGTTACGTGCCCAATCAAGTGGCCCGCGGTCTCGTCACGGGACGTAGCAACGTGTTCGGGGTTCTCATCCCCGATCTCGTGGGACCCCTCAACGCCGCAATCGCTCGGGGGGTCGAGGATGCCCTCGAGCAACGAGGCATGCACGCCGTGATCATGACCGACCATCGCGAGGCTGAACGAGAAGCCAACCGCGTGGCGGCACTGGTCGCCCGACGGGTCGACGGTCTCGTGCTAATTGGAAGTCAGCTCGACGACGAGACCCTCTATGAGTCCATTGGCACGACACCCGTCGTGCACGTGGGCGCAGAAACCACACCCAACGCAGACCGGTACCCCGAGATTCGCATCGACAACTCAGCAGGCATGGCGAAAGCGCTCGAAGCCCTCAAGGAGTTGGGGCACAAGGAAATTGCTCACCTTGCCGGCCCACGCCGAGACGGCAAGGAACGCCGGGAAGCCCTCCTGAAACTTGCGCCACAGTACGGCATCACCATCACCCACGTTCTCGACACCGACTTCAGTGAAGAGGGCGGCCTGGAAGCCGGCCGAAGCCTGCTCGCAAATGACGATTTCACGGCGGTCGTTTGCGCGAACGACCGAGCCGCAGCCGGTCTCTACATTGCCGCACGTGAACGCCAGCTGCGCCTGCCGCAAGACCTTTCGGTCATCGGATTCGACGACCTGCCGTGGAGCAGTTACCTCTCTCCCCCACTCGCTACCCTCAGCCAACCCGCGCGAGAGATGGGTCGCCTGGCCGCAGAGTGCGTTCTCGCACCCGAGGAGCACGAAGCCTGGCGTGGCACCCGTACCCTCGACCCAGCGTTCATCGCGCGAGACTCGTTGGCGTCGCCCCCCACTTAGGCCGAAAACTGCGCAGACCGGCGCGGTTCGGAACAGGCACGTACGTCCATTCAAGGAGGATTCACCGTGAAACGACTGCTCGTCACCCTCATCGCCCTCACCATGGGGCTCGCGTCGGCCCAACTTACGATTTGGACGACGCAGGTCCAACCTGAGCGAATCGCGGTTCAGGAAGCCATCGCAGCTGACTTCGAAGCTGCCAGTGGCACCAGCCTGGAAATCATTCCAGTCGAGGAATCCGAACTCGCCGCCCGCATCACCGCTGCCTTCAGTGCAGGCGACCTTCCCGACCTCATCTACCACCCGGTCAGCCAGACCATTGGTTGGGCCGAGGCCGGCATCCTTGATGTGGACGCAGCCAATGAAGTCATCGAATCGCTCGGCGAGTCGACCTTCGCCCAGGGTCTCCTCAACCTGAACCGGACGCCCAACGGCTATGCCGCCGTTCCCAGCGACGGTTGGACGCAGTTGCTCGTCTACCGCAAGGACCTCTTCGAAGCTGCTGGCCTCGAGGCGCCCACGACCTACGCCGCGATCGAAGCCGCCATCGAAGCGCT
>Ga0180432_10010055_pt1 | contig 11414 bp, 10 predicted proteins | sample SS_ome_10_FD_132414 | JGI IMG/M metagenome (GOLD analysis project Ga0180432, IMG submission 132414) | Hypersaline lake sediment archaeal communities from the Salton Sea, California, USA - SS_1_MS_2 metaG | ecosystem: Environmental > Aquatic > Non-marine Saline and Alkaline > Hypersaline >... | reverse complement strand
CATAAGGGCGCTGTCAACAGCGGTCAGAACCCGGTAAGTATCCTCGGAGAAGTCCTGATGTCCGGGCGTGTCCAGAAGATTTATCTCAAAATTTCGATAATTGAATTTCATCACCGACGTGGTGACGGATATGCCCCGTTCCTTTTCGATGGCCATCCAGTCGCTGGTTGCATATCTTTCCGCCTTGCGGGCCTTTACGGCGCCGGCCTGTTGAATGGCACCGCCATAAAGAAGCAGCTTTTCGGTCAATGTGGTCTTGCCTGCGTCCGGATGGCTGATAATGCCGAAGGTCCGGCGCTTGTCGATTTCTTTCTTATTATTATTCATGATTTAATAAATAAACGTCCCGGAATGTTAGTTCAGTCCGTTTTTATGTTTCCGCTTTTTTATGGAAAGCGTTTTTTTATACAGCCGGATGGATTGCGGGGTTACCTCCACCATCTCGTCGTCTTTTATAAAATTTATGGCTCTTTCCAGGGTCATGGGTTTCACCGGCGAACATACCGTGCTTTCATCTTTTCCGGCGGCACGCATATTGGTGAGCTTCTTTTCCTTGCTTGGATTTGCGCTGATATCAACGCCCTTGTTATGCTCACCGATAATCATTCCCGCATAAACCGGTTCACCGGGCACAATGAAAAGACGGCCTCTGGGTTCAAGGTGATAGAGGGCGTAGGCAACAGAGCTCCCCTGCCGGTCGGAAACAATAGATCCGGTAAACCGGGTGGGAAAATCACCGCGAAACGGCTCATATCCTGCAAAAATGGTGTTCATGATTCCGGTTCCCTTTGTGTCCGTAAGGAATTCATCCCGGTAACCGATTAAAGAGCGTGAGGGCACTGAAAACTCAGCCCGTATCCTTCCGCTTCGGTTATTGACAAGGTTTGTCAGCCGTCCCTTTCTTATGGAAATTTTTTCGGTGACAACTCCCAAAAAATGTTCATCACAATCCACGAACAGTGCCTCAATGGGTTCGAGCATGGTTCCGTTTAAAGATTTATAAATTACATTTGGACGGCCCACGGAAAGTTCAAATCCTTCCCGTCTCATGGTTTCGATGAGGATGGCCATCTGGAATTCTCCCCTGCCCTTTACAATGAATCTGTCCCTGTCCTCGGTCTGTTCAAGCCTGACGGCAACGTTTTTTAGAGTCTCCTTGATCAGCCGTTCGCGTATCTTGCCGGACTGTACGATTTTACCTTCCTTTCCGCTCAAGGGAGAGGTGTTGATGGTAAATTCCATGGAAATCGTCGGCTCGTCTACGGTGATTCTCTTTAAGGGTTTTGGGAATTCTTTTGTGCAGATCGTGTCACCGATTTTGACATCCTCGATTCCGGAGAGGACGACAATATCCCCGGGCTTTGCCGTTTCAACCTCTTTCAAATTCATCCCGTCATATACTTGAAGCTTGGATATCTTGAGCGGGAGATGTTCTTCTGTGTTGTTGATACAGACCATGGCGTCATTGAACCGGGCCGTTTGGTTAAAAATTCTTCCGATGGCCAGCCGGCCCAGATAATCCGAATATCCGAGATCGGACACCAGCATCTGAAACGGTTCTTCTGTGTCGTATTCAGGGGCCGGTATCTCATGGAGGATGGTTTCAAAGAGAAGATGAAGATCGTCACGATTTTCAGACAGATTTTTTTTGGCGATGCCTTGGCGTCCCACGGCATACAGATAGGGGAAATCGAGCTGTTCTTCGTCTGCATCGAGATCGATGAACAGGTCATAGATTTCATCGAGAATCTGTTCGGGACGGGCATCCTTTCTGTCGATCTTGTTGATCACCACAACAACCTTGAGCCCTTTCTCAAAGGTTTTTTTCAAAACGAAACGGGTTTGGGGCAGCGGTCCTTCAGACGCATCCACAAGCAAAATCGCACCGTCCGCCATGGACAGGGCGCGCTCGACCTCTCCGCCGAAATCGGCATGGCCGGGGGTATCGATGATGTTAATTTTTACCCCGTTCCACTGCACGGAACAGTTTTTTGCGGCAATGGTTATTCCTCTTTCCCTTTCCAAGTCCATGCTGTCCATGATTCTCTCATCAACTTCAAGGCCCGGCCTGAAAAGCCCGCTCTGCCTGAACATGGCATCAACAAGGGTTGTTTTGCCGTGGTCAACATGCGCGATGATCGCGATGTTTCTTATTTTCTCATTTCTTAGATTTTTATTCACGGAATGCACTTTTCTATTTATTTAACCCTAATGTTGCAAAAGTCGAGGGTGCTGCAGATCCAAGGCGTTAAGGGTGAAGCTGTAGTCGTCTACCGCAAACCTTTGACAACGCGGGAGGTGCAGTACCATCGGCTTTCCCCAAGGGTAAATAACAAGGCGAGTTTTTCATGATTTTTAGATTCTACTTGCCGTGCTCTTTAGTAACGCCCGTTAGATAGAGATTAACCAGCTAATAATATTTTGTTTTTTTTAACACCAGCCTTGTTGTTTATGCAACGTTAGGGTAAAATTTTAATGGAGGTATAAGCCAAACGGCAAAGATAAGCATTGAAACTATTATTACAAGGGGTTAATCTTTTTTAAAATGCGGCTCACTAACGCTTTGATCTCCGTTATGCCCAGAACGTATCCGGCCGATAACACCATGACCACAAACACCAGAGCGGTCAAGATTGAAACCGCAAGGCTTCCTGAAAACGCGGTGGAATCAAAGCCCGTTAGGAAGGTTGACTTGAAAAATTCCAGAAGCAGGCCCAGTGGTATGCTCAATAGGATCGTCCAGAGGTAAAACCGATACACCCGGTGACTATCCTTGTTTTCACTCTTTTTGTTCCAAAGAACGTATAACACGGCCACTTGAAAAATGGCTGAAAGGGAGATGGCCAGCGCCACCCCTCCGGCACCCATCTTCAGCATTCCGGCCATGTAAAGGGGAATGCTCAGGACCACGGCCACGGTTCCGTACACTGCGGGAAAGAGCGTGTTCTGCACGGCGTAATATCCTCGAACCACAATGGTCTGGGCTGCAAAGGCGAACGCACCGATCATCAAAAACACCAGCACCTGGGACGTTAATGCCGTTGCGGCGGCATCAAACCGGCCCCGCTGAAACAAGATCACAACGGTTTCCTGCCTGAGCGCTATAATCAGAACGGAAAACGGAACCACCAGCGCCAGATACCGCAAGGCATCGTTGAGCAGACGGTTCATTTCTTGTATTTTATTTTCTGCGGCCAGACGCGCCATAAACGGAAACGACGCCATGCCCACGGCCTGGCCGAAAAAGCCCACGAGGATAAACATGGTCCTTAAACCGTAATTAAGGCCGGCAATGCTGCCTCGCGGCAAGTACGAACCGAAAAACCGAAATAAAAATTCCGTTGAAAAGCTCATGGTCAAGCCAATCATCAAGGGAAGCGTGACCCGAATATAGAGCCATAGATCCGGGTGTTTGAAATCAAAATTTATGGTGAACCGCATCCCCACCTTTTTTGCGCCCCAGATCTGAACCATGAAATTGCCGATAAAGGCCCCGCCCAGTACTCCCCAGGAAAAACCTTCCATGCCCAGTCGGGATCCCAGCAGCACTCCCCCGCAAATAATTCCCAAATTGTATAAAAGGGGAGACAGGGCCGGTATGAAAAATTTTTCCTTGGCAAACTGAACGGCCATAAACATCCCGCCGGAAAAAAAGAAAAACTGGGCCGGTATGATAATCCGTGTCATCCGGATTGCGTGTTCGATTAATACGGGATCATCAAGCCCCGGAGCGAAAATCTCCACGAACCTCCGTGCAAAAACGCAGGCAATGACAATCAACAGCAAAAGTACGCTGCCGAAGCCGGTGAGGATGAGTGAAAAGACCCGCCAGCCCTCCTCTTCTTTATCTCGTACCAGATAGTGAGAAAAAATCGGGATAAACGTCACCGAAAGGAACCCGCTGGCAACGATGTGATTTAGAATTTCGGGAATAATAAAGGCCACCTGATAGGCATCGACCCCCCCGCTGATTCCCCCAATATAGGCAATGACCTGCTCCCGGATAAGACCGGTAAGACGGCTTAAAAAAACCGAAGTCATCATAATCAGCGAGGCCAAACCCACTTTTTTATACATGGATGACATAGTATTGTGAATGTTTTGGGTTTAGGTGGGGAATCCAGCATCCCCGATCCATCGGGATTTTCACTTCGTTACAACAAATGTCCCGCATCCAGTATCAGAAATCCAATTTTCGTGCAATCCGCTTTTATTTGCAGTTTACAGCCATCTCTCGAAAATAGATTACCGGCTCTGTATACGAGAAAAGTGTTGCAAAAATTGACGCGCATTTTCCGAATCCTGATGCTTCGGCAATCCGATGGCTTGTTTAACCATTTGAAATTTATCTATTTATTTTATTTTTGGGCTAAAACAACAAACTTAGCATACTTTTTGCAGGATTACATTTAGTTAGTGTCCATCCAACCTTTCATTTGAGCAAATTCAAAAAAAAATAAAAAATGAATATTTAAAATGCGTTGAGAAAAAGGACATTTGATCCGATAACCTGAACTTCGAAAGATGTGATAAATGAGCATAAGAAAGATAACACCTGAAAACAATGAACCTGAAGAGTTGCGGTCCTTATCTTCATTAACAGACAATTTGCCGTTTTCCAATCCCAATAAGCGTTTGATTCCCCGGCAAAATTGTTGTTATAAACTTGAATGCAAATCTTATCATTCCGAAAAAGATATTTTTGAAACCATAAAAGGTGTTGCTTTAAATTTTAGCAAATGCGGATTGTATTTCGAGACCAAAAATCTTTTGGAATCCGGCTCCCCGGTTTATATATCTTCAAAAGACGCCATAATAAACCCTTTCGATGCAGAGCTTGCCCAGGGTGTACACGCGCAAGTTGTATGGTGCAACAGTATTACTAATGGCTCTAAACCCAGTTACGGCGTCGGCCTTAAATTCTTTGAAAGGTTAAGGGATCATAGAAGGTTAACTATGGGAAGACGGATTATAATGCTCGACGGATTCTGCTCCTGACAGCACCCTGAGTGCACCCCGAGCCAGAGCATGCATCTCGTTCTCTCCGGGAAAGACCTTTACGGGTGCGATAAATCCGATTCGTTCGGAAATCCAGGCAGTTAGCCTTGAGGAATTGGCAAGGCCGCCGGTCAACACAATCGCATCTATCCGGCCACGGAGGACGGTACTCATTGCGCCAATATCTTTGGCAATTTGGTACGCCATTGCCTGCAGAATCAACACCGCTGTTTCATCGCCCCCTTGAATCTTCGCTTCCACCCGGCTCACATCATTTGTCCCCAGATAGGCAATCAACCCCCCTCGCGACGTGATACGCCGGCGCAAATCTGACAAGCTGAATCGGCCGGATTCGAGAGAGCGGAGCAGATCCACTGTGGGCAGGTTGCCGGCCCGTTCCGGCGTCATGGGCCCTTCCCCAAGACCAATGGTGCTGTCAATGACCCTACCCTTCCGGTGTGCACCAATGGTGATACCGCCACCCAAATGAGCAACAATCATGTTGCACGCTTCATAGGAAGTACCCATTTCATCAGCGGCCCTTCTGGCTGCTGCCTTTTGATTGAGCGCGTGAAACGCACTCTTTCTTCGAATTTCCGGAATGCCGGAGACCCTGGCAAGGGGGTGATATTCATCCGTACTGGGACTGTCAACAATTACTGCCCGGATACCCGTCTGCCTTGCCAAATCATGAGCAATGAGGGGGCCCAGGTTGGTGGGGTGCTGACCGTATTTTCCCGATCGCAGGTCATCACACATCCGTTCATCAACCAGATACACACCTGAATCAATGGGTGCGGTAAGGCCCCCACGGCTAGCGATCATGTGGAAATCGCCAAGCGCTATTCGGTGTTTTTCCAATAAGTTAACAATTCCTCGCCGGCGCAGGTGAAACTGATCCATATAGTGCATGATCGATCCAACCTGCTGCGGGTCATAACCAATGATTTCCTGGACCTTGAGGTGATGTTTTTCAAAAAAGGCTACCTTGGTGGTGGTGGAACCGATATTCAACACAAGAATTTTGTAGATAGTCGCCATGATGCACTCTAATTAATTTCAACCTAAGATGAGCGTTTCAAATCTTAAAAGGAGATCAAATATATATTATTGTTAATGAATTAAGTTAATTTTTATTTTTAAAATTTGAAACCCTGCGGGATTGCCGATCTTACCGCATCTACTGCGTCAGATACCGTCTCGCATAGTTGACTATAGCGGAACGTTATCTTCCTTGTATCTGCGGCAATCTCGACAATCGCTCAACTTAGGTTCAATCCAAAAATTTCCCCTGTGCCAAGCATCAATGAAACATCGGTACGTTATAATCTCAAATGAAATTTCCTATACGGGATATGTTGGGACTATACTTGTTTTAAATACGGTGGTTTCACCGGCCGAACCGGTTCTAACAGTTTATCAATTTCGCGAATAAACTGTCCGTACACATCACCTTTCAGCTCCTGCCATCTTACAGGAAAGTCTTTGGCCACAAAGCCTTCTTTATATGCAATATGCTGAAGTTGTCGAACAATCAGTGCACCTTTTACGCCTTGGCTGCAAGCGGACATGCAGGATTGGCAGTCGAGACACAGCCAAATGGACGGACTACGGAGCAAGTCATCCTTGAGGCCGAAGTTGGCCAGCCGAAAAATTTTAAGCGGATCAAAAACCGACGGATCCAGGCAAATGGGACACGCGTTGCTGCATTCGCGGCATGTGAAGCAGGACGACAAGGAGGTGGCATTTACACCATATCCCCGAACCATCTGTCGGAAAGCGCTGTTTTGCGGGGTGTTTGTGGGAAGCTTGATGAGTCGATCGTTTTTGCCGGATGGGGATGTCCGGGTCCATTGGTCCCAGTGTTCATCGACGTCGGGGTGCTCCCCACCCAAAAGCGCGTCTGCCGCATGCCATAAGGCACGAAGTAAACCCTTTAAAAGTTCTTTGTGCTGTTCCGGCAATTCCGGGCGTACTATTTTTCGCAAGATCGCCTCGGCTCTGAGATTTTGGATAAGGCTGAGTGGCTCAACCATCATGGGACAAAGGTTTGAGCATCGATTGCAACCGATGCAATACCAAATATCGGGCATGGACAGGAGTTCGTCTAAAAGCCCCAATTTTGCTTTATATACCAGCTCCAGAGGACGTAAGCGGCTGGTTGCGGCATTCACGGGGCAGGCAGAATTGCAGGTTCCGCAGGTGTAACATGAACGGGTATGTTCAGGTTTACTGTATCGGGCAACGTAACTTGGAACGGCCGTCTTTTTCAAATGAATAGTGGACATCTTAACTCCTTGGAATAGATATTCAGATACCGGTGACCGTGGCCGAAATTCAAATACCAGATCTCGGCCTTATTGTAAACCCGACATTTAAAAAGGTTTCTTGAAAATTTTCATGAAATATTTGGGTTAGGGATTGTAAAGAAAGAAAAATAGTGTTTTTTAAAACCAAAATTATATTTTTTTAATTTTTTTTAAAAAAACTGTTGCATTATATAAATTAATGTGTTTATAAGATTAAACATATGGCATGAATTAATGAGAATCTTTAATAGTCTTTTATTTTTTAAGGAAAAAATATGTCTGATTCAAGATTTGAATCTTTTCTAAAAAGGGTTTTTGAAGCAACCGGCATAATGTCGCAAACCGAATTGGCTTCAGTGTTGAAGATCAATCGATCGGCAATTACACAGGCGCGGAAAAAGAATTCCATCCCGGATAAATGGATATTGCAGTTATATAAAACCTTTGGTTTAAATCCTGAATGGGTTGAAACCGGGTCTGGTCCAACATTTATCAAAAAATCTGCTTCCGATGATTCCATATTTAATAATATACCCAAAGTAAAGGCCCGGCTGAGCGCGGGGGGCGGTTCTTTTGAAGTCGGCGCAGAGATTGAAGGTTACTATGCATTCCGAAAGGACTGGCTCACAACCAAAGGCAACCAGAACAAAATGGTACTGATGGACATTTTTGGCAATAGTATGGAACCTGAGATGAAAGATGGAGATACGATTTTGATAGACGAATCTCAGAAAGACATTTTGGCCGGTGCCATCTATGCGATTGGCGTCGATGATACCATAATGGTTAAACGGCTGGAAAAACATCCCAATAAGCTCGTTTTGCTCAGTGACAACAAGGATTACTCCCCGATTTATCTGCAAGGCAATGAAATAAACAGCGCGCGTATTATTGGCAAGGTCATTTGGATTTGCAGGGAATTAAGGTAAATTTTTTTGCCTGCTAAGTTCATTTAAATAAACTTTATAACATTTAAATAAACATTATGTATTAAAATATGCAACAGATTTTCGGGAGGTTCAGCAAATGACAAGATATTCATTTTACGCTCATTATCAGGATTATTACGAGTACCATGGCAATACAATGATCGAAAGAATCAGGAAAGAGGCCGGCAGGACGGTTAAAAGGGACTGGATATTATTTGATACCGTTGAAGAGGCTCAAGAATTTTTCAACAATAACTGCGGAACTTAAGGTGGGAAATATGTTTAATACAATTGTTGATTTTATTTTAGATTGCGTTTTCATGATAATGGTTTTAATCATGTCCGTCCTGGGAACGGTGGTTTTTGGATTATTATAAGATAGGCGGGACCAATGCAAATAGTGCCTGAACGAAATAACAGCTACAGAAATATTTGTGAATGAGGATGTTCGGAAAAAAACACCGCTCTATCTTTTATTCGCTGCCAAATTTCAGAAAAATCGACTGTTATGGCCCTTTCCGGGCATTGTTTCACACAACTGAAACAAAAAACACAGTCATGGCCAAACTCAGGAAACGGTGTAAGGGTAACCGCATCCATGGGACAGACTTCCGCGCATATTTGGCATTGGTTACACAACTCCGTATCGATGTCACGCCTGGGCATATCCGCTTTGGCGGCTTCAAGACTGACTTTTTCCATCTCTTTGTGATTTTCTTGGGCCTGATAGGCCAGGTCTGAAAGTTCTATGCCTTTGGGGCTGTCACTGTAAAGTTTATCATGGATACGATTCACCAGTTCTTTTACCATTCGGTCGTCGTTGGAATCCGGATGCCCGTGGCCCAATGGATTTTCAAGCGGCCACATCAAGGAGTGAACAGCCAGTATCTTGGCCGCGCCCAAAAGTGTAAACCCCTTGTTTTTTAATTCTTTGCCCATTTCATACAAAGAAATGCCACTGCAGGCACCTCCCCAGGTAACAAAAGGAACAGCGAATCTTCCGGTATTCTCCGTTAAGCTGGCAATACATTCCATGACCGGCGGAACTGCATGAGACACATAAACCGGAGAGCCGATAAAAAGACAGTTGCTGCCTTTTGATTCTTCAATCTGCCGTGAAATTTCCGTGGCGCCGTCCCTGCATTCACCCAGATCCAATACCCATACCTCGCTGCCCAGCGCCTGAAACTGTTTCTCAATAACCCCGGCCACATGACGTGTCGACCCTGCCGGCGAAAAATAGACAACCCACACTTTTTTCTTTTCCATTGATATCCTCTTACCGATGGTCTTGACTCCGAAAATTCAATTGTGAAATCGTAAGCTATCAACTCGTTGAGGCAAATGTCAAATTCAATGATCGGAAGAAACAGCTAATTGTGAATTTGGGGTATGTTTGGAATTGACACAATGATCATGATCATTGTTTGACATACCCGTGGATTCCTTTTATACATTGAATTTGATTTTTTTGAAAACAAAGGAGATAACATGCAAAAGAGAACAAAAATTGGTATAGTTATTTGTGACCGCTACCGCAGGTGTGCCGGTGGAAAGTGTTTCAGATCATTACAAAACAGGGAAGGAGCATTTGCCCGTTATCGGGATATTGAAGTTGACCTTGTGGGGTATACCACCTGCGACGGGTGTCCGGGTGGAAACATTGAATATACCGGAGAGGAAATGAAGAAAAACGGCGCAGAAATTATACATCTTGCTACCGGTTTGATCGTAGGATATCCTCCATGCCCTCATCTTACATATTTTCATGATTTTATCCAGAACCAATACGGCCTGGAAGTGGTCTACGGCACGCACCCCATACCTGAAAAATATATTCACGTTCATGAAAAATTGGGAACATGGGATGATCCCGAGTGGAAAAAAATTATTCAGCCCACGTGGACGGATGAAAAAACCCGTTTGGCTTATGACTAAGTGCTATGAGTCTTAATTACGGTGACGTATTTTATGACAGGCCACCGAATTCAACATAGCGATTGATCATAAAAGTGACTAAAATTTGAAGTGAGCTAAAGTGAACTAAAGTTAAGGAACTCGCCTGGGGCGAGGCCAGTTTAAAAATGATAACGCTACTAGACTATGGCGCCGGCAATGTCAGAAGTGTCATAAATGCAATAGAAAGTTTGGGGCAAACAGTTAAAGTGGTATCCGGCATTGATGATTTGCTGTCTGCTGAAAAGCTTGTTTTTCCCGGGGTAGGCAATTTCGGGAGTATGATGCAGATTCTAAATGATAACAATTACGTGGATGCATTGAAAGACTATCTGCTCTCGGATAGACCTTTTCTTGGCATTTGTTTGGGGTTGCACGCGTTGTTTGAAAAAAGTGAAGAAGCACCCGATACCAAAGGATTGGGTTCCATATCAGGACATGTAAAAAAGTTCGATATAAATCTTTCCGTCCCCCATATTGGATGGAACGGCGTGAATATTAAAAAACCATCCCGGATATTCAACGGGTTGCGCGGTGATGAAAAATTTTACTTTGTCCATTCATTTCATGTTGTGCCGGATGACGATTCCGTTGTTTTAACAACAACCAATTACGGTATTGAATTTGTCAGCGCCATTCAAAAAGGAAATATCACGGCCACACAATTCCATCCGGAAAAAAGTGGAACCGAGGGAATAAACCTTTTGAAAAATTTCCTTGATCCCGGCAGTGGGAAAAAGTCAGTCACACATGTTTTAACAGAGACCAAACTCTCTAAAAGAATCGTGGCATGCCTGGATGTCAGGTCAAACGACCACGGAGACCTGGTCGTTACAAAGGGTGACCAATATGATGTCAGAGAAAACGGGGATGTAAGAAATCTCGGCAAACCAGTTGAACTTGCAAGGACATATTATGAACAGGGTGCCGATGAAATCACATTTCTTAATATTACGGGGTTCAGAGATTTTCCATTGGAAGATATCCCCATGATGGACGTATTAAAACAAACTTCCAAAAATGTATTTGTTCCGTTAACCATCGGAGGCGGCATTAGAGATTATACGGATAAGCAAGGCAGGAAATATACCGCATTGGAAGTCGCAACCGAATATTTCAGGTCCGGCGCAGATAAAATTTCCATAGGCGGTGATGCGGTTTTAATTGCAGAAGCGTATTTAAGAACGGGCAAAAAAACCGGTAACAGCTCCATTGAGCAAAT
>Ga0180432_10010054_pt1 | contig 11415 bp, 12 predicted proteins | sample SS_ome_10_FD_132414 | JGI IMG/M metagenome (GOLD analysis project Ga0180432, IMG submission 132414) | Hypersaline lake sediment archaeal communities from the Salton Sea, California, USA - SS_1_MS_2 metaG | ecosystem: Environmental > Aquatic > Non-marine Saline and Alkaline > Hypersaline >... | reverse complement strand
TTTTCAAGCGATCGCCAGAATAGTAACGATACAAGTCATCTATCCATGTTTTTTCAATGATATGTCGATACTTGCTCTCCACTTCGGGAGTTGGGAATACTACAATACATTGAAGATCCATTTTTGCTGTATGTATTTATGTGAGACACGTTGCCATATGATATTGTATGGCAACACCCTTATATATATACATCCTTCCTTCCTACCCACCTGGAACTAAACTAGTATACTGGGACCACCTTCAGTTTAACATATGACTTGTTGGAGACAGAAGTATTTTCAATATATCCATACAGTTTGTGGACACCCATATCTCGAACTATCTCGAACAGGTTTTGCCGTGGAGATTTCATAAAATCTTGAAACCCATGCTCCTGGAACCATTTGAAGATCGGGACATACCTGTAGTAGTTGTGCTTAAAATTCTGGACCAAGAGGTCTGGATCATGACAGTCCATGACCTCCTGTACCTGACCATCTTTCATGAGAGTGATATACCTTTTTTCACTGACATTTGCTCGAATCTCATTTAATGGCAAGGAGACAAACTCATATCTGTGAACTTGTGATTCATCCATCTTAGACAGTTTAAAGACTATCTCAAGACCATTCAATAAATCATATAGGATCTCTGGTTGAATATCAGAAGAGCCTCCCGTATAGCAGATAGTCTTCAAGAGGTGTTTCCAGAGCCTTGGGTGTTCTATGAGACGTCTCCCCACCTCTTTCCGGCTTTGGACCCCATAAAAGAAGCAGATAGGCTCACCTGAGCGACACAGTCCAAGGATCTCTGCTGGTCGAGGACTATATGTTGCAGCATTTCGTCGCTGAACATGGCGTATCGCATCCATATAACTTGTTCGGATAGAACCACGTGGAGTGCGTGGTGACCGTGGTGGAGGATTACGTGGCGATAAGATAGGGGTGACAGCACGAGGAGAAAGAGACCCGGCGACTTTGGCTCTATGTAAGCCAATTTGATGAAAGTTTGGCATGCTCTGAAATCCTACACCATGCATCGTCATCCGGCGACGTCGCTCTTTCTTACCATGAGAATCAGAGATGGAGGTGGATCTATATCTCTGAGACTGGGACAGGCTAATTGGGGTCGTCTTTGTATGATGACGCTTCTTAGGTGTGGCAACACGGCTTTGTTCCGAGTCAGAATCAGAGTTGAAACTGGTATCGACAACTGATACTGGGGTCAATGGGGATTTGGATTTGCATGTGGCTGACTCTCTCAAGGGGCTTCCACTCAGGTGACTTTCACTCAGGTGACTTTCACTCAGGTGGACCAGAGAACTTATGCGCTGAGCCTGGGCCAGATCCAAACCAGGAACAACAGGCTCCGATCCAGTTGATTTGTTTCTTTTCCTGTTCGACATCATCACGGATTGGGAGAACTGAATTACCTTGTATCCTTGATTTGTAATCGTAACCTGGAATTTCTAATTCTCATGGTCAATTTTTGTCATCAATCCGTGTTGAAATCGCGGAGAAAGTGAGAGATAGTCAATGGATAATTAACTCCGATAAAACAACGATTCATCTTCCTGCTCTCATCATAGAAGAGAATAATCTCCACAAACATGCGAAGTAGATCGAGCTTGTTAACAGGGGTACCAACCTTCACAATCTGAAGTAAATGACTGAGATCGGGGAGCTTGATCTCGGTGTTCATCTGCATACTGTCCACGGTATCATAATAGGCGATATAACACCTCTTTATTTGATCATAATCCTCGAGATAGATGTAGAACTTGGTCATGCTTTGACTAGTTCGCTTGACAGGAAGTGTGCAGCCTTTCAACTCAACCTTTTCGGATGGATCAACGAAAAAATAAACAAAAAGTTTAAACTTGGATCTCGGAAATCGTACGACAAGATTGGTCTCTATTTTCATTCCGACTCCCCCATCAAGAGGTATCTCATCATAATCATATTGCTCCACCTCCATCTCACTCAGAAATCCAGTGATCACTGAGGAGTAATTTGAGTCTTTGAACCATTCTTGTTCCTGTATGTTCTTCTTGATGTCTTTGCAGTCCTGGGTAAGCTCAATGATTTGTGTTCTGGGCGCAAATTTTTCGACCTTCTCTTTCAGCATGTTGTAATATGCGATCTCTTTGGGACCCCATCGTGGAACATCCAATAATTTATCGAGATGAGAGCTGATAGTTTTAATCTTGTTGCTCATTGGTAATTACAGTATGTTCAATTAGGGAATTGTCTCTATGTATTTCTCAAATCGCACTGTTTACTTTCTCGAGCCCCGCAATATTTATTGTAAAATATTTATTGAGCATGTTTGGACTATGGAGACTGGCGCGCTTGAGAGCAATCCCACTCTTATCGAGAAATTTATTGGTCTCATTCCTTTGTAGATTGTGGTCATGTACACTCCTGATATAAATTGGTTTAGTGCGTCGGATCACCTCGAAATAGTTTACATATGTTTTGGGAGTAATATTCTCCTTGCTCTTTTCAACATATTTTTTCAGAGTCCTATGGTCCTGCCAATTACGTAGATACCCTGTTAGCTTGGTGTGATTGCCAAAATAAACAGTCATTGGAAACTTGGAACGCTCTGTTATCAGACTCAATCCAATTGCAATCCATGGCTTGTTTGTCTGCTTAAAAATACCATAGGCCACCTTGGGTTGATTATACCAGTAATATCCATTGCTAAGGCTGAGCAGTTTCAGTCCACGAATCTTATTTTCCCGTAGATACTGTGCCATTATATTTGTAAATTCCCTGCATATGCTATCATCATCATCAAGGCGTGTAGTAATTAGATATCTCTTGTGAAATTGGATGTATTTCTCTATCCATGTAAGCTCGGTCAATGTACATGTCCAATCCCAACGGTGAACAAAAATTTGTCTGGGGCCGAACTTACTGTATTTATTCGAGCCATAGAATTTTGCGATTGATTTCCAAAGCCTGTCAACATATTCGGTTGGCAACTCTGCATCAATAATGATAATCCAATAAAAGTTCGGGTTGACTTGGCTGAGCACACTGGGTAGACAAAACGTTTCAAACAACTGAAACCGTCTCTGTAAGCGCTTGTGGCTGAACAGCTCACCTATCGGCATATCTTTTTTGAATCTGTAACTAAAGCGAGTGATGATGATGTGTTCATAGTCAATACTGCGCGCCAGTTTGCTCTGTATCTTCTTAATTGGATCCAATTTTAGATACACGTTCGGATCAGTATAAGTGCTTTGTTTCTGATCAGGCTCTGGCTGTGTTTGTTGTGACATTTGTCCACGGCTACCTTACCCTCTCAATTCTTTTTTTGATGAGTTTTCTGCGCCATCACGTTTAGAGAGATCTGTATAAATCTTACATATTAGAAGAGACTATCCAGTCGCAACTGATGAAAATCCTACAGGAAGCGAATCTGCAGCATTTTGTGGAATATTCACTCCAGGGGCGTTACGATGACCGTGGTGTATACACCATATCTAAGCTGAGGATAGATCATGTCAAGATCATGGCATTGACTGAATGGATCTACAGTCGACTCGTACCAGAGAACAACTTGCGCAACCCAGTCACTTATAGAACCTTCGAAGCATTACCACTGCATCAGAGAAAGATCATCGGAGCTAGTATGCTGATAACCAGATACTGCATCTACCGTCTTCTGACTCTTTTCAAGATATATAAAAATGCAGCATGGACTTATCGTGAGGTAAATGATTATTATGGCACTGAAATCGAGGTCGTCATGCTCAACCCAAAGATGGCTGAGACCCTCGATTGGTATCTGACAAACCTAAAGAGCAAGGATGATCAGAAAAAGATAGAGTACATTCTCCTCACCGAGTATGGTCACCTTTTGCCGAATATAACCAACAAAAAATGGTCGATCGCCGAGGTTGATTACAGAGAATTGGAGTTCAGCAATCCGCTCCGGCTCGACAGATGCCTACAAGGATATTTCAAAAAGGTGCTTGTACAGCATAGTTATCATCATGATGCCCAATCCCATAGGGAACCTGGACCGAGAGCTGCTGAATCTGAAACGGTTGAGCCTGAACCGAGAGTGGTTCAACCTGAACCGAGAGTGGTTGAACCTGAAGCGGTTGAACCTGAACCGAGAGCGGTTGAACCTGAACCGAGAGCGGTTGAACCTGAACCTAGAGCGGTTGAACCTGAAGCGGTTGAACCTGAACCTAGAGCGGTTGAACCGAGAGAGGTTGAGCCTAAAGTGGTTGAATCTAAAGCGGTTGAGCCTGAGGCGGTTGAACCTGAAGCGGTTGAACCAGCGGTTGAACCAACAGGGGATCCAGTAAGTCACATCAAGGGTGAAGAACCAACAGAGGTCATTGGTGGATACAATCGCGCAGGCTATGAATTGGTTCCTAATGTCCCCCGTTATCTACAGGAGTATAGCCTGCCACTCGGTCTTGTGACCAGGAGAGGGCACAAATACAAAGTGATAGATGGTTATCACAGAATCGCATCGCGAATCGCTGCATGTCCTCAGGCAAGATTCATGGTGATCTATTGCGAGTAGATCAACAAAGTGAAGTTTGAGGTACTTCGGACCTTTGGTTGAGAATAGATGGGTTCACTCAGATGGGACATGCTCATTGTAAATGAGCGATAGGGAGTGGTCGTTCATGAGTTTTCGTGCAAGGGCCTCAAATGGAACGACCGTCCTGAAATTGGTCCGAGTTGAGAAAAAGTGCAAATCCGGATCCATGACGCGCCGAGCCAGCTCGACCCCGAGACCAGGGGTTGTCAGCATGTCGGCCTTGGCATAGACGTGAATCACATGAGCATTTGGATTCATCGTTTTGAAATCGGCGAGATGCGCCAAGGCTTTGGCATCTTCATCACGATCCAGGGAGTGGAAAAAAACCACACCCTGGGCATGTGTGTAATAGCCTTGTCGATGACCAGGAAACCTTTCGTCACCTGCACAATCCCAGATGTTGAGAACGATTGGACCCGAGGTGGTGTGTATCTCAACAAGATGCACTTCCACGCCGAGCGTAGGAATGTGATTCTCCGGGAATGAGGGGCGAGTGTAAAAGAGGTTGCTTGCGGTTGCAGTCGCGGTCTTGCCAGTGTTGGTCGCCCCGATAAAACAGACCTTGAATGTGGGCATGTCAGCGGACATATTGTGTGTTTTTGTTGTGTATTCTAGTTCGCACAACCATCCTTTGTATCGCGGATTACAATCAATTTTCCTGCATAATATATACATGAATGCTGCCTCCAAATCCTTTGAATGGCTGGACACCCCCGCTGATCATGCCAGGTGGGGAGTGCGGATCGCACCATCAAACCTACTCCAGAGGCGAGAGATGGGATTATTTGCCACTAAAAATTTTAAGACTGATGAGAAAGTAGCTCCATATCTGGGAGAAGAGCTAACCGCAGATCAGAGAAAACAGCGCTACGGGTCCAAGTGGGGACCATATATTTATTTCAAACCATGGGGTCACCCCAGTATAGATGCACAGTTCTACCGTGGAGCTGCTGCTTTCGCAAATGATGGAACTTGGATCCCTGATGAGGATGGGGTAGACCCAAAGAAGAGACACCCAGATAGGAGCAATATCTACCTCCGACGGGGTTGGCTCCATGCAAAGAAACCGATCAGGAAGGGAGCCGAACTGTTGCTTGATTACGGGGAAAGGTATTGGAAACGTCGCTTTGAAGGCATGCCTTCTGTAGATGTGTCAGGAGGGCCTCCCACTCTTGTCCTTAAAGAGCAGCTTGGAGGTGGGTCGGGAGGTGGATGGGACTGCCCTCCTGCTCAAAGGAGCGACATTGAAGCCACAATCGATGACTTTACTCCTGTGGAGAAGCATGGTGCATACTGGCTGAAGCGGGATGACCTTTTTGAGGAATGTGGTGTTAGAGGTGGTAAAGTGCGCACTTGTCTGACATACATTCTGGACCACATGGACCATAAAAATATTGGTGGACTGGTGACAGGTGGATCACGCAGCAGTCCACAGGTACAAATAGTTGGACATATCGCCAAGTGCCTGGGGATACCCGCCCGACTGCATCTACCAAAGGGCAAGCTCCCTCCCTACATTCAGGAGGCTACGGCTGACAACGGTCATAAGGTGTTCCAATGGTTCCCAGGTTTCAATCATGTACTGAGTGCACGAGCACGAGATGATGCTGCAAATCTTGGGGAATCATGGCTTGAGATTCCTTTTGGTATGGAGGTTCCACAGGCGGTATCAGGTACTGCAGAACAAGTTGAGAATCTCCCTTTTGATGATCCAGATTTCAAGAGGATTGTTGTTCCTGTTGGATCAGGAATGACTCTTGCCGGGGTTCTGACCGGTCTCCAGAACATTGGGATTGATGTTCCAGTGCTTGGTGTGGTTGTTGGCCAAGACCCAAGCAAGAGATTGGATAAATGGGCACCAACAGACTGGAGAGACCGCGTAAGACTGGTAAGATCACCACTGGACTATCACAAACCTGCCCCACTGACAGATCATAGCCTGATCGAGCATGTAGCCCTCGATCCAATCTATGAGGCAAAGACTGTCCCGTTTCTCAAAGAGGGTGATCTCCTCTGGATAGTCGGACACAGGTGACGTGAGCCCAGGTTACGATTACATCATCGAACCCAGGAAACAGATTACATCATCTTCTTGCAACATCTTCTTGGAGATGAGATCAGTGCGACATTTCTCCAATTGTTGCAGTGCATCAAGGTTGAATTGTTTCCTGTCACCAAATTGGACAACTTGTTCAAGAAGAGCACACAGTCCCTCATTCGTGAGAATGAAATCATGTGTACTATCCATGTTCCACTCAATATAGCCGGTACTGGGTGCAGTCAGCCTGTTCATTTGAGGGATGTTGAACCCCAATTGACCAAGTGGCAGCTCGAAATCGCTGTTCATCCGGGAGCGAGCGCACCAGAAATTTGGATGAGCTGGAAACATTTCCTCCTCCAGAGGGATCTTGTCAGACATCTATCACACACAATGAAAATGTGTGAAGTTTCCCAACATAGGAAAATATATTAAAGTGGTTCGTGGATGGTAAATATTAATTTAAAACGATATTAATTTAGCTCTAGAGCATATTTCTGCACGTGACCATTCTGGATGCAGATCAGAGAGGTGGTTTCAAAGTGTCCCAATGTCATTGAAACCGACTGTATCGTCATCCTCATCTTCATCTCCATCTTCAATCAGGATGCATTGACTGAGGTGAATACCATCATCCTCATACATGATGTCGAACAATTTCCACCCACTGAGTGGAATGCCAACTGTGATTTCTCCAAAAACTCCCATTGTGATATTGTGATATATACACAAAGATAGTATCACGTAAACTGTTTCAATTTTACAGTAGAAGATCTTAAAAGCCAGGGTTCGTGCTGTGAATCAGAGTGGATGCAGGGCGGGTCTCATAGATTGGACAGTTTGCTACGCGACTCGGAGTTGGTCGATCGATGGTAAGTGGCATGACTCCTTCAGCAAGCTCTTTCTGAGCGATTTCAACATAGTTCGTGATCAGTTCGGTCGTTTTGTTCACTGGATCGACCATCTCGATTGAGACAAGCGGAGCTGCTCCGCGAGCCAACTGCTCTGCGCGAATCGCAATCATTGCAGCCTTTTCGTACTTGCTCAAATAGGATCTGGTGCGGAAAGCTTTTCTGTCACTTGGATTGTGCAGAGTTGCCTCGACCTTCTCAGTCTGTGCTACCATGTCATCACGTGCATCATGATCTAGATCATCATTGAATTCATCCAAATCGAGGTCATCTGCCTCCTCTGGGTCCACATCAGGAATAAAATCGTCCTCGAAAAAATCATCGCCCTCGTATTCATCCTGATACTGTTCCTCCTCAGCACTCATTATGTGTTTGCAGTGTATACAATGAGGGCAGAAATTATCCCATCATTTGTGAATCAATTTTACATGGTTCTTGTTGGTCGTGATGTTTAGCTCTCCTTTCTCATTTAGATATTTCCATGAGCGATAGAGAATGTTGATGCCATACTGATCACTCAGACGTCGCGCAAGTTCGACAAAGACTGTTTCAGGAGCCTTTCTAATATATTTCCCACCAGGATTGATCTTTCGCAATATGTCCACGATAGAAGCGTTCCAGGTCTCGTTCAGGATAATTTCAAGTATATCCTCATCTGGTTTGGCCCCTTCCCCAAATGTTTCTTTGACCATTTTGCGAAATCCTTTCCTATTAACCTGGAGAATCCATAAACCTTCAGATGCCACTATGATGCTCGTCTCGCCTAAGCGATGAGTGTCTGGCCAATCAGCAAGCAGTGTGCGATCATATATCTCCATCACATCCTCCACACTCGGAGGTGAGAAATAAGGTAACCCAAGCGTTTTTGCAGTCTGTTTTGGATGTGTATGAAAAAAGAGGGACCAATCCTCTGATCCCTCGGCGGAGGATGGATTCAAATCTGTTCTAATCTCAAAGCTCTTGAAATTCATATTGGGGTCAAAATATAATGTTCCTTTCACTTCGTATGGGTAATTTTGCTGTAGAATGCGAATCATCTCTAGTTTTTTTGCTGGTATTCTAATTCTCACTGATGGTGGCTCTGTTTTGCGAACAACCACAACGTGTTTCTTTTTTCCGGACAGCCATCTTAGTGCAACATCCATCCTCTATATCCAAAAATAGGTAGATATTTTAATTTACAATTTGCATAGCTTTTTCTTCTACTCTGACAATATACACTCCCATGAGTACCTGCAAAGGTGGTGTCTGCCATTTGGTAAAATCCAACAAGAACAAGACTGCAAAGAGGAAAACATCGAAACAGAAAAAGCCCAAACAACGAATTACACGTATACGGTCATGTTCTGCTGGAGTGTCGATAGCCTCGAATTCAAGGCTGGAACCACGGCTCGAAGAGGAACCTCAGAACCAGATCAACAGCACTGAAGAGACCGCATCCTGGTTCCACCGCCCATTTGATGGTATTGGCAACAATCTCAACAATCCTCTGTGGGGCAGTGCCAATACTGCTCTACTTCGCATGAGTCCATATGAACCATTTGAGAGTAGAACCACCAATCCACGGATCATCAGCAACATAGTTTGTTCTAAGCCTGAATCCAGTCCTAATCTGAGAGGGGTCACTGATATGTTCTGGGGCTGGGGCCAGTTTATAGATCATCTACTCGATCTTACGCCGGATGATGACACCATGACCGCTCCGATCATTGCTCCACCAGATGATCCTGTCATGCCCAATGGCGTAATTAGTTTCAAAAAATCGCGAAAGATGCCTAATTCCAGTCTCGAGAATCCAAACACCATATCAAGCTACATTGATGGAACTAATGTGTACGGCACTGAGAGCGAACGAATTTACTCTTTACGTCGATTGGATGGTACTGGAAAACTCAAGACACAGATGTATCTCAATAGCATTGATGAACATGAGCTCCTACCTGCCAATGCTACAGGTCTTCCAAATGCTGAGTTAACCAGGAACATGGGACAGAGTGAGGAGATGTTTCTGGCTGGTGATATTCGTGCCAATGAGAATGTGCTACTGACCAGCCTCCATACTCTGTTTGTCCTTGAACACAATCGACAGTGTGATGAGATACTGACGGCTAATCCCCAATGGAGCGGTAATGAATCACGCCTTTTCGCAGAGGCCCGTAAGAGAGTAGTTGCCCACATGCAAGCCATAACATATCAGGAGTTCATTCCATTGCTGCTCGGCAGTGATGCAATGCCCCCATATACTGGTTATAACCCAGATGTCAATGCAGGCATCAATCAAGAGTTCTCTGCATGCGCCTATAGACTAGGTCACTCTATGGTCTCTGGAAACCTGCAGATTGGGACTGATGATGAGGGAATGGTTATGAATCTTGTGGATGTTTTTTTTAACCCAGACTGGCTTAAGGAGCATGGAATCAAGGGGGTTCTGGAAGGTGCGGCTGCCAAAGAGATGCAACAAATCAATACAATGATTGTACCCGAGTTGCGAAGTTTCCTTTTTGGTCCACATGCACCAGGGATGTTTTTGGATCTAGCTGCATTGAATATACAACGTGGTCGAGACCACGGGCTGACGGACTACAATAGCATGCGTGTAGCATATGGGCTACCAAGACTGAGCACATTTGATCAAATCACCATTGATTCTGATATAGCCAGTCGTCTCAGTCAGGCATACAATGCTGACATAGATATCATTGATCCTTGGATCGGTGGTTTGGCTGAGGATCATGTTGGGGGAGGCCAGGTAGGGCCTCTGTTCAGAGCCATCATTTTAGATACATTCACGCGATTACGAGATGGTGATCGATACTACTACGAAACCGACACCACAATGACCCCTCATGAGATTAGAGACATCAAAAGAACCACCTTAGGTGACCTAATTTCTCGCAACTGTCCCACAGCCGATGTGAGTAGCAATGTATTTGTTCGGAATAGAGGATGAGTCGACAACCTTGGATTCAAGGCTGGAACAAGTTGGAACACTGACCATGCGAGTCGATAGCCTTGGATTCAAGGCTGGAACACCAATTGACTGCATCGCTCCTTTGATCCCCCAAACTTGTTCCATGTATCAAGGGTTCCTCCCTCGATTGTGTCACGTACTGTCAGTGCAACCAGATGATCAATGTTGTTCGCAATATGTGAGTTACGTACTTTGAACCCTTTGGGCTCAACCACCACGATGACATTGAGATTGGACATGGATTGTAAAGAGTGGAGCTCCTGCAAACTATGTCCAGGATCATTGTAGCAAGTCTTGGAGAAATGGTGATGTCTGCTGTTCAGCGTTTGACCCGTTCTCGTGAATGGTGGCTTTGTTTCGTAATTACATATTCCACTGACCGCATCGACAGTGAGTGGGGCTGGAAGATACAGTATCAAGCCTTGCCACATATCTGGGTCTGATAGATACATTTCCACGGCCATATGGTCTACCCACGAGCTACCCCCACTGACTAAGGTGACCTTCTTCGTACTTGCGCTAGACAGACCACTGATGACCTCCATTGTCAGCTCTTTCATTCGTCTCCATGCCATTCTGGTGAGGGGTTTGCGATCTGCAACCTTGCCAGAACTACCTATGATACCGATGTGCATACCTAACCTATTTCGCTGCGATCCACGCGACAGCATCCATGTGAAATCATCTTTTCGAGATGGGATGGTTGTAAGGGGAAACAATACTGATGATCGATTCCTCACCCCTTCCATTGGAAAATATATTCTCATGTATGGTTGGTACAATAGACTGTGCCTTGGCCCCGGGGCTTGTGGGGTGCTCTAGACTTAGCTAATAGTAATGCAATTACAGTAACTGAGACATGAAAATTCACAAACATTTTGGAGGATTAAAAATAAATTTCGGATCCAAAAAATCTCAGAAAAAAGTGCACGCTACAGCAACG
>Ga0180432_10010051_pt1 | contig 11418 bp, 9 predicted proteins | sample SS_ome_10_FD_132414 | JGI IMG/M metagenome (GOLD analysis project Ga0180432, IMG submission 132414) | Hypersaline lake sediment archaeal communities from the Salton Sea, California, USA - SS_1_MS_2 metaG | ecosystem: Environmental > Aquatic > Non-marine Saline and Alkaline > Hypersaline >... | reverse complement strand
CTTGCAATTGCATTGGTGGGTACAATCTTTTTTCAATGCACCCTTCCAGGTATGTCAAAAAATAGCATTCCTGATCAATGTTTATATCTTGCTTACAGCTCATTATTGATATATTGAATTTATTTTATGAATTTCTTCTTTAGTGTCTTTGTCAAGTATAGTGATTTCGTATTGCCATTTTGGCAAACAGGGCAAATTGAACATCAATTTTGCATATCCATCACATAAAAAAACGCCCTCAATATCTACGACAACAGAAGAAAAACAAGATGATTTATCTTTGATTAGAATTTCATAATTCAGTGAATCATCAAATTCTTTGTCATAAATACTAAGGACGTTCTTACCTTCTTTTATCGGGTAAGCTACCGCCATAATTTAAGCATTTATTTTTGCTTGCTCTTGGGCCTTTTTCGCTGCTTGTTCTTGCGCTTTTTTGCTTGGTCTGCCTTTTCGTTTGCTGGCCAACTTCGCTTTTGCTTTGCGCTCAATCTTTGCGCGTCTTGTTTTTTGCAGCTCCAAATATTCAGCAATTTCATTTTTCTTTTTATCCCTTTTTTCAGGGTCAAAAATATCACCTAAAACATCAGCAGTTTGCATGTCAAGATTTTCAAACTCAACCGCGCCCTGTCTGCTTGCAATTCTTTCTGCAAGTGCTTTGTGGTTTTCGTACAAAGGTGCAATAGGTGTTTTGATGTATTTATCAGGATTTGATTCAACATCTTTCAATGATACTTGCGTTGGAACTCCACCAATCACGGTGTTGTAAAAGGGATTAAAAAGGCCCTTGAATTCGCTTTTAACTTTCGCTTTCATTTTGCTTTTCATTTTTTTGAACCTTTGCCTTTGTCACCTTAGTGGCAGCAGCAATTGATTCCGGTGTGAAATATCTTTTCAAATTTTCAAGCTGATGACCTTTCTTGATTAGCTCAATAATATTTTCGCGCGTTGTTGGGTACATTTTTGCACCTCGCGTTGCCTGTGCCAATATTACCTTTGCCTCTCTAAATTTAGCTTGGAATACAAGCTTATCTGTGTTAATAGCCATAACTTTTTTTTATAGTAAATAATCAATTACTGATTGATTAAGCCATTCGGATTTGTTGAGAATGGAACCAAATTGGTATCGGCCCAAGTCTTATCAATAAACAAATCACGATCATTTGGCCTTCCTTGCATTGTTACTGTGTAGTAACTTGTATTTGAATCCTTTTGGTAATTCGTTACGCGCATGCCACCACTCCAATTGACCAACTTATGTTGACCATCTTTGAATTTTACGTGGAAACACACCTCACGATTCAACCAAGAGTCCAAAATACATTCAATTTCAGCTCCATTTCCTGCAACTTGGAAAGTGACAGTGCGATTGTTTTGCTTGTTACCTGTATCAACAATTGAATCAATTGTAAACACGGCACCACTGTCATCATCCTGCTGAACGTATGTAATTGGCTGAAATAATTCTTCTGGCAAAGGTGCAAGAGGGTCTGCGATGTCAAGCGTAACGGTTGCAATCTCACCCTCCGGGCAACATGCCGGTGTTGGGTCATCTCCTACCTCATTGAAGGTGACATTTGTAATGCTACAAGAAGGAACATAATTCAATTCTGCAATACCTGTTGTGGTATCACAATCGTTGCCCCCCAAAGGAAGGACACAAATACAACATTTTGGCGTTGGCATAAATTTTTATTTTTAAAACAGGCCGTTGTGTTTTTCAACAACGGCCTGAAAGATTCAGAATTTTGTTTTCCTAGCAATCAATAGTCAAATCAACAGAATTACCTGATGTTGTTGAGTTGATTTTCACATTGCTAATGAATGAAGGCAAGTTGGTGATTGTAATGTCAGTGAATTCAGGAGCAGAACTTGACAAAACAACTGTTGTTGATGGGAAGATTGCCTCCAATTCGTCTGCAATTGCATCAAAATCAGATGGATTTTTGTAGTCCAAATCAGCATCAACAAGATTGACTGTAATTGTTTGGCCATTAACATCATAAGATACTTCTAAAGCATCTTCAACAGAATTTGCAGCACCATCATTTGAATTGGTTGCAGTACAGAAAATTGTTGGATCACCCTCACCAAGTTTACTTGAGTAAACGATTGGACAAGAGCACTGAACCGCTCCGCTCCCGTTTTGCGCCTCAACTGTACCGGTTACATTGATAACAACACCGCTATCAGTTTGGTCACCTGGCAAAGTGATTGTGAAATTGCTTGATGTGATTCCTGTTTGAGCAGTGCCATCAGAAAGGCTGTATGATAGGTTGTAGACCAAAGTTGTATCTTGTGGTTGGTTTGAGCTAACAGAAACAGCAATTGTTGTTTCATCTGCATCTGCATCATAGGTTGCATTTGTCTCAACTGATGCGTACAAATGGCAAGTTGCATCAACAACGCAATAGTTTTTCACGTTGTCATCATAGCAAACCAATTGCAATTTTGCATTCTCACATGGCCCGCGTTGGTCCAATTTGTTGTCGGTGACAAAATAAGAATCGCAGATATTTGCAGCAAACAATCCCCAATGTTCAACATCTGAACCCATTGGAGGAACGCCACCATAAATATTGATTAGTCCAGGCTTGTCACAATTTGATTCCTTGATTTGAATACGTCCGAAATTGCTAATTGCCTGCTCAACGTTGTCACCGTCATCCAACAGCAACAAGTTACCGCGAACAGTCATGAAGAACAAACCTGTATCATTCAAACTGTTCAAAGGGATGAAGCGATTCAAAGAAAGTCCAATTCTGTCGGCAGTGTTGCTTCCATCCTCACAACAGTCAATAAATTTTCCGTTTTGCTGATCTTCGTATTCCAAAAGCAATTCAGGGTCAATACCAATCACAATGTCATTGACATTAATATCAGAGAAACCATTTCTGTGAATGTATCTCTTGAATTCCTTCATGTAATACTTGAACTTTTGCCAAAAGTTCGTTTCATCAATGTTTTCATACTTGAACAACAAAGGAACGTCATTGATCATCATATTGCGTTGCAACTCAATTGGTGCAAGCATTTCTGATTGTGGCTTACATTTCCAATCAGGCGTTTCAGTACCATCATTCAAAATGATACGCAAATCAATGATGCGCGTTGCAAAAGTTGATGCAACATAAAGTTGATTTGTTGCCAAGTCCAAAGAAGCGTTGAACAAATAATCACGCTTTTCTTTTCTTGTGTTCAACCAAGTCAAGAAGTCCAACAAATATTCATCAGCAGTTGCAAAATCAGTTGGAGCAGCAGAATAACGGTCACCACCTACAATTGCATTGATATAAACATTTGCAAAATCATTTGCAACGCTTGATAAATCAAATTGCAATGTGTGGAAATATTGGCCCTTACTTGCATAGTAAGCTTTCGCCATAATACCATCATCACCGTGCATGTCCTCACCTGAACCGTTGCAGGTTGCCATCAATAGGAACTTAGGCACAAATTCAGTGTATTTTTCAATGATTGATGCAATGATCATGTCGGCCAAATCTGTTCCTTCAAAGTCATCAGCGTTATAATCGCCATGACGTTGTGAAATCATATCTTGCCATTTTGTACCAATGAATTGCTTGATACACATTTGAATGTTCTTTTCTGTATTGACTACATAAAAAGTCTTTTCAAAATCTTCCATGCGGATGCTATCAAATGTAACGCCACATTCATTGACCGCGTGCGCTCCACTGTCTTGTGTGCGGATTGGCCCAACATCAATGCCGTACTTTCTATAACGCAAGCTGTTACCCAAAGACGAGCGGCTAAGACGTTTCAAAAGACCGCTTGACATTAGCGTATTATCAACGAGCATTCGTCTGCGAAGCATTGCAGATTCTTCATTGGTCCATTCCTTACATGGAAGGGCCAAACCGTCATTGATTTTGATTTCCGTTGCACAGTCATTTGCACAACCAACCTCCTGCACAAATGCAAGCTGTTCCGGATTTACTTTCAACATTTTATTGTTTTTTTATTTTTGAATAGATTGATTGGCTATTTTTTACGCTCTTCAAGTGCATTCACAATGTCTTGATACGTTCTTTTTTCTGCAATCGCCTTTGTACCGTTTTTGTGTGAATTTGTATTTTCAACATCTTCCGGCAATTGAGCATCAGAAAGGCCGCCTAATTCTTTGTTATGGGCAATCAGCTTTTCATTTTCTGCTTTTAGCGTTTCATTTTCAGCAGCAGCATTTTGCAGTGCTTCCAACTGTTCTTGCATTTCTGTTTTTTCTGCTTTCAGCGTTTCAATTTCCGCTTTTAGTGCTTCCGTTGAAAGTAGCATTTCAGAATTTGCAGCAGTCAATTTTTCTGCATCTGCTTTTGCCGTTTGCAATTCGTTCTGCATTTGGCTGTTCTCGCTTTTCATTTCGGCAATTTTTGCCTCAACTGCCTGAACGTCTTGTTCTGCTTCGTTTGCTGACTTATCGCCAAACATGCGAGCGAAAAAGCCCAATTTTTCTTCTTTTTGTTGCATAAGATTTTTTGATTTTGATTTACGCTTGTTGCGCTTTTCTCGTTTGTCATGATGACGACTTAAATACCTTGCTCTTTGTACTGCATATTCTAGGCTTTTAATACCATCAATGGCACCAATCTTTCTTGCCTCCGTTGCAGTGTATAATTTACCTTTGAAAACGCTTCCATCATTTTTGATTCCAGGAGCAGAATTTTTGACATCTTTGATGAATGTATCATTTAAGGTGTTCAGGAATTCTTTCATTGGCTCTTGGTTGCCTGCAAGCGCCTCCCTTGTGGGTCGGTTCTTTTCTGTTGAATCATCAGCATAGATTTCAATGAAGTCAATGCCCATGTTTTGCATGAATTCACTATCATCAACCAAAGTGATATATGTGCCGATTGAACCCCAAAGTGAATTTTTTTCAACAGCATAAATTTCATCTGCACCCTGAAAAGAAAAAACGCCTGCACTTGCCATCATCTCAAATGATACAACAGTGGGCGTTTCAGTTGCCTTGATTGCCTTTGATAATGATTCATTACCGAATGCCTCGCCTCCTGGTGTGTTCACTTGGAAAACAATGCCGTCTACATTTTCATTTGCATCAAGCTGCCTAATCATATTTTCAAGGCTTCTTGTTCCCTTGACGTAACCCTCCGCCATTGTGCAATAATCATCACGCATCATTGCACCCATAACAGGAACAACAGCAACAGAATTTTTTTCAATCTTGGTATCAGCTATTGTGGCACCGTTCATGATGGCAATGTTGCCGGCTGCATTGTAGATTTTGATAGCTGCCTTTGCCTTCTGTTCTTTGATGTGTTCTTTGGTCAATGTTTCATTTTGCAAAACACTTGAAGCAACTGCATCATATTGATTCAACAATTCTTTTGCCATCTGCTTTTGTATCAGCATTGGCTTTTGTGCCATTCCAAGAATGACTTTTTTCAAATTGTTAATTTTATTATTATCAGTCATATTTCAAAAATATGCACAAAACAAGACCAAAAACAAATATTTTGCTATTTTAAGGGGCGCGTCATCCCTCATTTTATAGCAAAATACTAGATATAGGTTTATTTTAGTGAAAAAATATATAAAATGGAAGAAACACTGATTTTGAAACTGCGCGTTTCGGCTGATCCCAAAAACGCAAAAACTATAAATGACCTCATAAAGCAAAACAAAGAACTTGCAAAGGTCATCAGGGATGCACCGCGCGAAGGTGAGGAAGGGTATGAAGAATTGCAAGGCACGTTGGAGGCAGCAAAAAAACAATATGCCAAAAACAGGGAAGAGATTCTTAAATTCAACAAGGAATTAAGAACGGGCGAAAAGCAAACTGAGGCAGCAGAAGATTCACTGAAAGGACTATCAAAACAACTGCGAAATTTAGAAAAGGAATACAAAGCACTTTCAAAGCAGGAAAGGAACACCGCACGCGGCAGGGAATTGCAAAGAAGTATTCTAAGGACTAGAAAAGAATTGCTAAAAGCGGAAAAAGCAATTGGTGATTTCAGAAGGCAAGTTGGTAATTATACGCGCACTTTAGTTGGTTTGAATTCAGGTTTTGGAACATTGGCCGTTTCTGTTGGGCAACTACGCACATTGATAGGTGGATTGCCTGCATTGTTCAATTCCGCTTCCACTGCTGCAAAACTATTCCTCACGGCTTTAGGTCCTGTTGCAATTGCCGTTGCTGCCATTACTGCTGCGCTTTCTCGTTTTCAGGGTGTCATTGATAGAGTGCAAAATTTGATTGCCGGTGCCGGTGCCGCATTTGATGTGTTAGTGGAACGTGTAGGCCGTGCAGGTTTGGCATTTGAAAGATTAAGAAACTTTGATTTTAGTGGTTTTGCTGATGAAGTCAAAAATGCTTTTTCGGGCATTGGTGATGAAATACAAAATGATGCCAATGCAGCAGCAGAACTTTCAGCACGATTGCAGCAGGTAAGAAATCAGGAAATAGAATCAAGGTCACAATTGGCGCAATTGGAGGTGGATATTTCAGAAGCAAGGCGAAAATCACAAGAGGCTGAATTGGACAACAGGGCACTTGCAATTTCAGAACTTGAAAAGGCAATTGAACTGACTGAGCAGAAAGCCGACATTGAAAGAAGGATTGCACAGGACACGGAAGATGCACTGCGCGAACAGGTAAACCTATCAACAGAAACAACGCGTGTTGAGGACCTTGCCAAGTTAGCTGATGCGGAAGTCAAAAGGATTCAAATCAATAAACAGTTGAATGATGAGCTCAGAGGCTTGCAGCGTAGATTGGTGCAACTGCGAAAAGCGGAAAATAAAAACAACGCTGATTCATTGAGCGGATTGCAAGCACTTCAAAAGCAGCAAGCGGAATTGACCAACCAATTGAAAGAACAAATTTTGGCTGGCGATGACTACACTGAAACATTGCAGAATTTGGAGGAAGTGACCAAAAAGATAGTTGCAGTTGATAAAACATTCAAAAGCCTAACAGAAGCAACAACGGACGAAATTAAGGCGCAAAAAGGAAGCATTTCTGATATTAACGAACAGCTCAACAAGCAGACAGAAGAACTTGAAATGCTTAATCCTGAAAGCGAAAAATACAAAGAGCTGCAAATGTCCATCGCGCAACTTGAAGCGCAAAGGGATGCCATCACGGGTGATTTGACTGACTCAATAATTGAACTAAACAAAGCACAAGCAGAAAGCATTGCAGTGCTTGAAGATTTGGAAACCGAAATACGCCTAAGAGATGAAGCGCAGGCGCAATTGAAACAGCTTGAAGGCACTTCAAAGGAAGTTGCAGAAAAAAGAACTGAAATAGAACAGCGACTTCAAAACGATTTGAGGCAAATCAGGTTGAACAGAATCAATGATGAGCAAGAAGCACTGCAAGCGGAATTGGATGCTGTTGATGATAATCTGAATGAACAGCTTGAGATTTACGCCAACAACGAAACAAAGAAAGATGAACTGCTATTGCAGGCACAGCAGCAAAGGGATGCAATCAGGCAAAAGGAATTGGAGCTTGAAAAAGAAAAGCTTGACATATCACAGCAAAATTTCTTGGATGCTGAAAAGGAAAAAACAGCAGCAGCAGCGAAGGAGGAAGAAAGAAGAAAGCAACTAAGGGATTTAGCCGTGCAAACATCTGTTGAGGCAGGGAAGAAAATACTTGAATTAATTTCTGTTATCCAGCAGCAGCAAACAGAAGAACAACTTGGCGAAATTCAAAAGCGCGAAGAAGCGGAACTAGCAGAAGCGGAATTGCTAGGAAAAACGGAAGCGGAAAAACAGAAGATTAGAGAAAAGTTTGAAGCGGAGCGCGAAGCATTGGAAAGAAAGGCAGCAGCAGAAAGAAAGGCAATTGCATTGGCTGAGGCAACAATTGACATTGCAAGCGCAGTGATCAACGCGCTATCAACGCCACCGGCACCGAACGCGGCAGCAGCAGCAGCAGCAGGCGCACTTGGAGCAGTGCAATTGGCAATCATCGCAGCAACAAATTTTGCAACAGGTGGACTTGTTCAACCTGTTCAATTGGAAGATGGCAAAATCATCAACACACCAAACATTCCACAATTATCAAATGGTGACAACGTTTTGGCAACTGTCAAAGTTGGTGAGGCTGTTATTAATCAAAGGCAAATTGCAGCGCTTGGAGGGTCAAAAGCAATGGCATTGGCCGGTGTTCCTGGATTCTCAACAGGTGGCAAAGTGGAATTAAACAAGGTAAAAAACGCAAGGGCATTTGCAACAGGTGGTTATGTTCCTAAGTTTTCAAATAGTATCATCAAAGCAAAGGCAATGCAGTCCGGTGGTTTAGTCACACCAAACCAAAAGATTGACATTGAAGGAATACTGAAAGACCAACAGCAGCAATTGTTGCAAGGCATTGAAACAGCAGTTGCAACGGGCGCTGCGAAAGGTGCAAAAGTTGGCATTGAAAGTTCTGATATAAATAATCAAATCGCAAGAAACAATGAAAGACAAGCAGCAAGAAACGAAAGAGCAACTTTCTAGCATTCAAAAAGCATTTATTCAATTAGTCCAAACCAAACCACAAGTTGTGCTTGAAGCATTATCTGAAAATGATATGATAAAGGCGCTTTCTTGGAATGATTCAATCAGGAATGGTGGGAAGCTAGGTTATAGACCTATTGCGGCAAAATACAAGGTTACTGAGGACAAAATCAGGTGGATATTAAAAACGATTCAAGAAAGAAAACAAGATACTAATGCTTAGAATTATATTTTTAGAACCTCCAAGCACGGTGCAAAATTGGATGCTTGATGATGATGGTCAAGTCAGTTTGGATTTGAACGAAAATACAACCGTTGCGCTCACCAAAATAATTGATGACTATATTGAGGCCGGCACAATCAAGCAGGATAATTTCAATGAATTTACCATACCAATCACCAAGAAAAACAGAATGCTTTTTGGTGCAATTGGCAACCCGTCTGCGCTCAATGTGAACAATATAAAGGTATTCAACATTCAATTAATTATTGATTCCGTTTCTTATCCTGCAACAGGTCTTGAAGTGCTGCAAACAAGCGATAATGAAAAGCAATATGAATGCACAATATTTGGTGAAATAAATGATTGGTATAGGCCATTGAGCCAATTGCGCTTGAATGAATTGGATATAGGCACAGATATAGTTGATTTTGCATTCATACAAAGTCAAAGCAACTTTGCCGTATATGATGGCAATGCAATCCCTGTCATGGCTCCTTTGGTGAATTATGGCCGTTGGTTTGTCAATACTAATCAGGACGTTTTTTCAGAGGCATCAGCGCAAACTGTCTTTAATAATTTCAGGTTTTGGCATCAACCGTATGAGCTTGTCAGGCAGGCATTGTGTCAAGTGGGATATAATTTAATTGCACCATACTTTGAAACGGAAGCCAAGCGCAAGCATTGGGTCTATCTTTTGGATCCTGAATTTGAAACAGCAAATCAATTAGACGTTGCCAATCGTCCTTTCATCGCGCAGCGTGCAACAGACTTGCCATTTATTGGTCTTTTTGAAACGCGTGCATCAGGAAGTCAAAATGATGGCGTTTTAAATATGGGCGGTACTCCCGTGCTTGATCCTGGCAACCATTATTTCACACGTCAAACAGGTGGAGCATTCCCACTTGAAAACTTTTATGGTTCATTTTATAGTGGTGGCATTGTTGGCACTTTCTCATTTGTTGCAACGGTTAATTTTACGCCTACAAATGCACCAAGTTTGATTGTTCCCGTTGCGCCTACATTTATAAATTTACGCGTATCAATTAAGAAGGCCCCAAAGTTTGGTTTTAATGGCCAAGATAAATTGATTGACAATTCAACAACGCTTGCAACAAAAGAATATATTTACAAGTCACCTTTTGTGAATGGCGTTTCATTAGATTTTGATTTCAATTTGGTCACTGATAGAATAAAGGTATATCAACACGAGGTTGTTTTTGTGCAAGTGGAATTGGATGCTGAATTGGTCAACACATTAGGTGTTTTTCTTGATGAATCTTTCATTATTCCTGACATGCGATTTTTGGCCGGTGCTGAATTCAAAAACAATGTTGAGTTGCAAGTCATTGAAGAGGGTGACACAATTGAATTTGGCAAGCTGCTCCGAAAGGACACAAGCCCAATTGAATTGATTGCAGGTTTGGCGCACTTGGATGACTTGAAGATTGAAAGCGACATCATCGGCAAAACAATTTCAATGTACCCTGAGTTTAAGGTTGATTTGGGTGGCACTGATGGTGTCCAGGAGGGATTCTTTTTTGAAAATGCCAACAACCCTTTTGAGGCAACGCCAAAAATACATGCGAATTCAGCAGTGCAAAGATTCAGAAATCAGGACTTAGGGCGAGATTTATATTTGAAGTTTGCAGATTCAACTGATGGCTATATTCAGTCTTTAGAATTAGAGGACCAACCAAACAGCAAAAGAATTGATCTTGGTGAGCAGTACAAGGAACAGGAAAACAGAATTGAAAACCCGTTTTTTGAACCATTGCTAAATAATATTGACAGAAGAATCAGTGGATTAATCATACCAAGTGGGCCAAATGTCAATGAAACATCTGCAATTTATATTCCTTTCATGTGGGCCAATGTTCCAACAGATGACAATTACCCTGATATTGGTTTTGATTATGGTCCTAGAATAGCAACAGCACAAGCAAATGGCGTTTGGACAATGTTGCTTGAGCCTTCCGTCACAGGTTATGAAAACGACACCGAAACGCTTTATGTGTACGAAGATAACCTTTTGGCTGCGCATGTTGTTCTTGGCCAAATTTTCCCTGATGGAGCAAAGCGAAAGGATTTCTTCAATACATTTGATTTAACTGATACAATTGTATATGGCAATGACTACATAAACACTGCGCTGAAAGACCAATATCAATTGATTTATGAACGTGCCATAAAGCAGGCATATTTTGGCGTTGTGCTAGAGTTTTTAGTCTGCATTGACTTGATTGATTTTTCAAATCTTTCATTCAGAAGAAAATGGCATATCAAATATTATTCATGCGCTTGGGGCGAGATTGATTTCTATGCACGCATTTCACGTGTCACAGATTATGTTTTTGGGGCGAACATTCTCACACCTGTTGAGGTGATTGCAGACAACAACAATTTCATCTGTGAATAAAAAAAGGCTATCACTTTTGATGATAGCCAAACAACTTACATTTCTTAACAAAAAAACATTATTCACAGTATGAATATGAATCAAAAATAAGGCAAATAATCTGCATTGTCAAAAGTGCGGATTATTTTTTTTCATATTTTTTTTACTTTTTTATTCCAAATATTTGGAATAATGGAATAAGCATCGTATATTTGTAACACAATAACGCATTAAACAACAACTAAAAATTAAAATTATGAAAGTTTGGAGCGACCAATACGAAAACAGAGACGAGGTAACAAGAGATTAT
>Ga0180432_10010050_pt1 | contig 11418 bp, 12 predicted proteins | sample SS_ome_10_FD_132414 | JGI IMG/M metagenome (GOLD analysis project Ga0180432, IMG submission 132414) | Hypersaline lake sediment archaeal communities from the Salton Sea, California, USA - SS_1_MS_2 metaG | ecosystem: Environmental > Aquatic > Non-marine Saline and Alkaline > Hypersaline >... | reverse complement strand
GGGCAAAAAATAAATCTAATGCTTTTTTATGAAAAACTTCATCGCCTGGGATACCGAAAAGTTTTCCATGAACCACACATCAAGGGAGAGTTTCGCACCCTTGGCGCTTCGGTGGAGCTATTTCTCCATGATTTTGAGATGCCTTCTTTGCGCAGAGAGGGGATATGTGTGAAAATAAAGTTTGCGGAAAACCTGATAGAATCAATAATAAATATAAACAATTTTAAACCCATACCGATTTTGGAACTTGAACCCGAAGAGGTAATGCTCTTTTTCGGACGCGATCGAGAGCGACGGCGGCTGGTTTCCATAGATCAGGTTCCTCAGCATGTCATCTATGCGGTTTTGGCTGCAGAGGACAGTCGGTTTTATCAGCACCGGGGACTTGACCCCCTGGGAATATTGAGGGCGCTTTATACCAATCTGCGCTATGTTTCCATACGTCAGGGCGGATCTACCATCACTCAGCAACTGTCCAAAAATTATTTTCTTACTCCTGAAAGAACATTTTTCCGTAAACTAAAAGAACTATTCCTGTCTCTGACCATAGAGATTATGTATGAGAAGGATGAAATACTTGAAATTTATCTGAATGAAATCTATCTGGGGCAAAAGGCATCAGAAGCCATCAACGGTATTGGTGAAGCGTCTTTTTTTTACTTTGATAAACCCGTGGAAGAACTTTCACTGATTGAAAGTGCGACAATTGCCTGCCTCATCAGAGGTCCCAACTATTATTCTCCTTATATTGATAAGACGCGTTGTAAGAAAAGAAGAAACCTCGTGCTTTATGCCATGAAAGATAAAGGATGGATTTCCGATGAAGAACTCGGAACCGCTTTGCTTACCCCCGTAACAGCGGTTGGTTATGAGTCATACGGTAAAAAGGCCCCTTATTTTATAGATTATCTGGCCGATCAGCTTAAAATGCTCTATTCCTTACAGGACCTGTCGAGTCTTGGACTTTCCATTTACACGACGCTCGACACGCAGGTTCAGATGGCAGCGGAAAAAGCACTGCAAAACGGGCTGTTACGTCTAGAGAAATCGAACTTTACATTAAGTCGCCCAGATCCCCAAAAAAAACTCCAGGGTGCTGTCATCGTTATGCAGCCAAAGACAGGATATATACTGGCGATGGTGGGAGGCCGCAATTACAATGTAAGCCAGTTCAATCGAATTACGCAGGCCCGTCGGCAGCCGGGAAGTGCATTCAAGCCGTTTGTGTATGTCAGCGGATTGGATAAATTTACCCCAGCCTCAATACTGTCGAACAAAGCTGAGACCTATGAGATAGATGGAACGATCTGGGAACCGAAAAATTATGCGCCCGTTCCCGAAGAAAGAATCAGTGTAAGGAGTGCGCTGGCAAGATCGATCAACTTGGCCACCGTTGATTTGGCCATGCGTATTGGTCTTGATCACATAGCCGCCACGGCAAACTTATTCGGTTTTTCAATACCTGCTCATCCTTACCCTTCCCTTTCACTGGGCGCATACGAGGTAAACCTCTTGAATTTGGCACGCGCATATTGTGCTTTTGCTGCAGATGGTGTATTACCATTTCCATTGGCTTTAAAAGAGGTCCTGGACGAGAATGGAAATGTACTCGAGCAAAGGCATATGAGTATCAAACGGGTCATCTCTCCTGCCAAAGCCTTTATCATAAGCTCTATGCTGCGGAGTGTCGTCCTTGAAGGAACCGCCCGCTCTTTAAAAGATATGGGAATATTCATTCCGGTTGGCGGCAAGACCGGTACAACGAATCACTTTAAAGACGCCTGGTTTGTAGGCTATACACCGGATATCCTTGCATTGGTATGGGTGGGATTTGATGATGGGTCTTCCATTCATGCCTCCGGCACCAGGGCCGCCTTGCCGATTTGGGCGGAACTCATCAAGGCCTTGCCACGATTTGTGTCGGGGAATTGGTTTAAAATGCCGCCCGGAGTCGTTAAACGGACGATCTGTTCCGAAAGCGGGCAACTGGCTGAAAGAAACAGATGCCCATACCCGGTCGAAGAATATTTTTTGACCGATAATGTTCCTACGGACTATTGTCCGATTCACTGGTAGTTTCGACGGCGACATTTTAGGAAAGGGGTTTAAGATTTTGTCAAACCGTTTTAAATTATTGCTCAAACTTTGTATTGCAGGATTTGGGATAGGTATCTTAGGCTGTGCTCAGGTTACTTCAACCAGTTCGACGCAAGGAAGCTGGAACCGGCATATGCAAACCGGGGAGACCGGGAGTTCTGCAGATAAGCCAAGCCCGCGTGCCATTGCCTCTTTGCAATTAACCGATCAGGGACGGCTGTTTTTAGAAAGCGGTAAGCCGGATCAGGCAATCAGGATTTATGAGCAAGCCCTCAACCTGGATCCGGCAAATGGACAGAACTACTATTACCTAGCTGAGGCCTGGCTCATGAAAGGAAATATTGCACAGGCTGCTGAATTCAATCGGTTGGCGGCGATCTATCTTGAGGGCAACCCGGAATGGATGGGTCGCACCATGCAACAGAGGGATAGGATTAATCAGATTAAAAGGAGGTAATCGATGGAATTATTTCGGCAACAGTCTAAACCGGTGAGTGTTGTTATGACCCTCTTGATACTATTTTTCGCAGTCCCTTATCCACCTGTTTCTGCCGCAATGATCGGCACAGAAACTGTTATCGAGACGGCAAGGGCACAGAAAGTCCGTGATTGTCTCAACCGAATGATGACACGCGAAGACCTACAGACGGTATTATCCTTATACGGCATAAGTCCTATTGAGGCTAAGGCGCGCCTCGACACCCTTTCTGATACCGAAATCATGTGTTTTTTCGATCAGATAGAACTGCTTCCTGCGGGCGGAAGCGACCTGGGTGTCGCTTTTATTGCCGTTGGTGTCATTTGTATTGTTCTATTCATAACAGATCTTCTGGGGTATACCGACGTTTTTTCGTTCACACGATAGATCAGGAAATAAGATTTGTTTAAGAAGGCCAAAGCTATGAAAGAACAACATTCGAATTTAATGAAAAAAAGTATTTTAAACTTTTTTAAAAAGGGGGTTCCCATGCTTAAAAAAGACAAGAAGGTCGATATGGACAACAAGCCTTCTATTATTAAGGGCCCGGTGGAGGGAAGGACGATTATCGGTGAAAAGATTTCCATCGATGGGGCCATCCGAGGCAGGGAGGATCTGTTTATTGAGGGATCGGTCAAGGGGAAAATCGAAGTGGAGGCTCACCACTTGACCGTGGGAACCAGAGGTCAGGTGGAAGCCGAGATACAGGCCGCCAATGTCACCATCAGCGGCAGACTTGTGGGCAATATTAACGCCACCGGCAGAGTAAAGATCACAAAGGAGGCTGATTTTAACGGTGAGATCAAGTCAAAGAGTATTTCGGTGGAAGACGGGGCGTATCTCAAGGCGGTCATAGAGTTGACGCGTAAGCCGGACAAGAAGACCGTTCCGGTGGTCAAGCCGGAAGAGAAGCCTGCCTCGGAACCGGTGAAAGAATCGTTTACCATCGCCGGCAAGAGCGACAAGGGGAATTGATCATTGACCACTTTCGCTTCCTCTTCAGATCGGCGGCGGCAGGATTCGGATCATCGGTTCAAGACGGTCGACTATACCAGCAATGCTCTGCAGCTTTTCATGGACGGTCTTGACGGCCGGCCATCCGCCCAGGTGCTCGACCTTGGGCCTGTATGCCAGGAGAACATCAGGTTTTTGGCCCGGCGTGTGAAAAGGGTATATGTCTGCGATATGTTCATCCGTCTGGATAGGTGCCTTGGCAAAGGAGATTCTGTTGATCGAATCTGGCCTGAACTCGATTATCCTCCTAAAAGCTTCGACGGAATCCTTATATGGGAACTGGCCGACCGTCTGGAAGACGGGGGGGTTAGATCACTGGTTGATCGGTGTCATGCCCTGTTAAAACCCGGTGGAATGGCGGTTGTCCTGGTTCTGGGCGAACAGGCGGCGCGTTTAGGGGTGAACTCATTTGTGCTTGGACAAAACTTTGGGGTTCGTTTAAGGCCTCAGCCCCATCTGAATCTTCCTATTCGCGGCCGCCAGAATAGAGACATTTTGGCAATGATGACACCTCTAAAGCCGGCCAAGTCGTTTATCTGCCGCCTGGGCTTCATGGAATTTCTTTTCACCCGTGACTGAATCGTTCGCACTGAAAAAATCGTTATAGTTTAAATAGTTGAGGAGTCGGGGAGTTTTTTTAATTTAACCGCTCCATGAATAATCCACAACTCCACCGTACAAACTCATGCATAAGGGCTCTTAACGAAAAAACAGTGTATCAATATTTAAATAAATTGATCAGGTAGATAACATTTTTTATCTTTTCATTACAAATTCATAAAAGTGCTGTTTTTTCGCAACGATCCCTAATGCATTCAAACAGTGTACGATTTCGTTGCGGATCATTCATTTCGCTTCATTTGGGACTTTAAAAGGAAAACTCCCCGTCTCGCCAGATAAATGGTATTTGGAAGTTCATGCTTGAGACGAGGACGAAGTCCTATCCCGAATATCTCCTGAAAATTTTCGGGCTATTTACCTCTGGGTTTTACCACATACGTCAATTTTATTCTATCTTTTGATCCGGATTCAATTTTCAGTGATGCCGGATTGAGTGCCAGGCGAACGGTTAGGCTTCCGGTTCTATCAATATTATCCAAGGGTACTTTTTCCGTGTAAAGGGTTGAGATATTCCCCAGAATACGCTTTCCGCCGATCACTTCAACCTTTTCAGGTTTAATGGTTAATTGCGAAAGGATTATATTTTCAGGTAATTTTCCAACCCAGTCAACCTGTACCGGCAGCTCCTTTGTTATGGTTTTGTCCAGGGTTACTTCAACCACGGGTGGGGTAATCTTGCTTAGAAAGATCCCCGGCGGCAGGGAAATATTTTCCTTTGTAATGGAAAAGCTATTGCGGCCAATAACCGCATTACCAAGATCAAAGCGCACCTGAACCTGGTCAGGTCGAATAGATTTTATCAGGGCTCCGGATCCACCCAGTTGAAGCTGGACGGTATTGACGGATGTGTCTACAATTTCCAATGCAGGATCATGTTTCGTGTATTCCACCGGTATTTCAAGGGTAATCAGAGTGTCCATTCCTCTTGAGAAGCTGAACCACATGCCGGTTATAAATAAAACGGAGACCAGTGCCGCTACGCTGATTTCAAATTTTTCCTTACGCAGAATGGCCGGCTTTTCTTCGGTTATACCCATATGTTCCTGCAATACTTTTACCAGTTTTTCATCATCATCAATCTTCGTGATTTCGGAATTTTTTGCAGCAAGTACATTTCCGCTTTCTTCGGATACTACGATAACCAATGCATCTGTGACTTCAGACAATCCTAGCGCAGCCCGGTGACGCGTACCGTAATGTGACGGCAGGTTATTTCTATGTGACAAGGGAAGAATGACCCCCACCTCGGTGATCCGATTTCCCTGAATTATGGCGGCGCCATCGTGGACAGGATTGTCAGGCCAGAAGATGCTTGTGATCATTTGTTTGGACACCAATCCTCGCCACGGTATTCCGCTCTGCATAACATCCTGCAAATCCTCCTTAGCCGGAAAAACAATCAATGCCCCGCTATGTTGTTTAGACAATGTGTTGACACTCTCAACGATGATTTCTATGGGTGTTTGAACGGATTGTTGCGGTAATCCCCAGAGAATGGCCTTTAAATTTTTTGCCTGGAGAACGTCACGGATTTCATTTCTGAAAATAATTATGATAATAAGGGCGGCGACAGCGGTAATCCCCTGCATGGCCCAGCTGGTTAAAATGAGCCCGAAAAAAACAGCTATCCGTTGTAAGACCCAAAGAAGTGCAATACCGGTCAGCACTCTGAAGACATAGGTCCCCCTGAAAAGGACATAGAGGCGAAACAGGATATAGCTGTTTAACAGGATATCGATGAGATCCTGCCATCGAAAGTGTGTAAAAAAGGACATCAATACGTCTCGGAATTTCCTTTTTTGGACACAGATGGACACAGATTATAATGATTCTTATATTAAGAAATAAAAATATTATCTGTGTATACCTGCCCGCTTGTGCCTCGCATGGCAGGCGGGTCTGCGAAAATCTGCGTCCTAATTAACTTGGTTCCAATACAATCAATCCGTGATTGTAAATCTTACCGTATGAAAAATATTTTCTTTCTGATCGGTGATTTCAACTCGCCAGTGGCCTTTATCCGTTTCTCGAAGCTGAATAGTGCTATAAGTTGCCCAGCGGGGGGGCTGAAGCGTCAACTTTTTTTTTGTACTCGGTTTATCGTTGTGAAACCATTTGTGGTAGATAAACGTTTTTTTAGGCACCGGGTCGAATGATGTAAAACAGGAGACTTGACCGATTTGAATGGAAAAAATAACGGCCCGGTTTTTTGGTGTAAAGTCTTTTATTTCCTCACACATTACCGCATTATCCAGTACCGGCTCTTTTGAATCCCGGGTGGGAGGAGTATCTTGATTGTTTTGCGGCAATACGTGTGAAGCCAGGAAAAGATTGCAACAAATCAGAACAAATATGAATATATAAAGGTTATATTTTGTACCCATGATAATTTTCTGCGAGTTGCCTTACATCGTATGTTAATATTAAAGATTCAGGTAATAACCAAGGCAATAACCGAGTCCCATCTCCCGGATCCACCCCGGTACTATCTCCCGGAGCTGCGGGGCCCCGATAACGGGATCTACGCGCTGCTTCGACAGGAGGGGCAGGCGGGAAAAAAATGATGAAACAGTGGAATAATGGGATAATAATCAAAAACCCATTACTTAGTGCCCGAACGAAAACTAGGATTTTTCGTTAAGATCAAGGAAGACGAAAATTTTAACCACAGACATACATTGAGTATTTCGAGGATTAAAATTTGAGTCTGACGCAGATATTGGCGAAAAAGACAGTTTTTGTTCAGGCACTACTTAGACTATCTGATATTCGGATTTTATCAAGTAAAAAGTTTTTTTGGAGCATGCCAAGCAATAGATCTTCAAAACCTGGCTCATAAAGGATTTTTGTTTGCCATCCGAATATGAATGGCATAAAACTTGCTCATTTAAAATCAGTGCGGATAAGGCAACGGCCAATTTCAATTGCGGATATGTCATGAATCCGATGGTTAAAAGTGAACCGCCTAAAAAATAAGGGGAGTGGGTGATAATAAAACGTAAAACTAGAGACGGAAATTGGCTCAAAAGGTTAGCATTTTTTGTAGACACTCGGTTCTATGTATTTCAAAGAGTGATTCAAACCATTCAAACTCTCGGCTCCGCCGATTATAAAATAACCCTCCGGCTTCAAAACCTTTGACAATTTTTGTATGACCGTTTCTTTGGTAGGAATATCAAAATAGATCATTACATTTCTGCAAAATATGATGTCAAAATTTTTTGACGGAGGAAAATCTTTCAAGAGATTGAACTTTTCGAATTTTACCATTCTACTGATATGTTTTTTAAGTCTCACATGATCTTCCCATTTGCCCATCCCTTTTTGAAAATAACGCTTTATCATATGTTTGGGTATATGTGACAAAGACTTCTTTGGATATATGGCCCTTCTGGCTTTTTCTAAACAGGAATCCGAGATATCCGTTGCCAGTATGGACGGCTCGAATCCCAATTCTAAACAATATGTAAGTAAAGAATACGGTTCTTCACCGCTTGAACACGCCGTGCACCAGATATTACGACAGCTTGTATCTAAAAACTTAAACGTTTTTGATTCTCTGAAAAAATAGGTGTGGTTGGTGGAGACGGCATCAAGAAAACTATTTAATTCATCAGGATCTTGCTCAATCATCGAAAGATATTTCTCAGGCTGAACACCGAGTTCTCTGATCCGTTTCCCGATCCTGGCGTTCAACAATTGCCATTTTTCTTCCGTCAGATTAATACCGCATTCATTGTAAACGATATCACAGTACCTTTTGAATTGTCTCTTGGTTATATTTGCCAATTTTCGAAGCTCCGGAAAAATTTATCAGGTAATAGGCAGTTCAATTTTCAATCATTTTAAGCGCCGTTTTTGTAATATCCCCAAGACCGACGACTTTTTCTGCGGCTCCGAGTTTAATGGCTTCCTTGGGCATACCGAAAACCACACAGCTTTTTTCATCCTGTGCAACGGTTCGGGCACCGGCTTGTTTCATTTCCAGCAATCCGGCGGCACCGTCCGATCCCATCCCGGTCAGGATAATGCCCACAGCGTTTGCACCCGCATAATTGGCCACCGATCTGAAAAGAACATCCGCAGCAGGCCGCTGATGATGGACGAAGGGCCCGTTTTTTACTTGAACATAATATTTTGCACCGCTTCTTTTCAGCAGCATATGAAAATTTCCCGGGGCTAACAGAGCCAGTCCGTTTGCAACCGAATCCCCATCATGGGCCTCTTTAACCGTTATCTGGGAAAGGGAATCCAGCCGTTCTGCAAAAGAGGTGGTGAAATTGGCGGGCATGTGCTGAACGATAACAATTCCGGGTGAATTGGGAGGCATAGCGGTAAGAACCGTTTTGATCGCTTCGGTCCCGCCTGTTGAAGCGCCTATGGCGATTATTTTGTTGGTGGAAGCGATCAGGGCCCGGGACAGGGTTACCGGTTTTACCGACTCGGATTTATTAACAAAGTTAATCTGCTCTTTGACATTCACTCTCGCGACGGCCCGGATCTTATCCGCCAGTTGAACGCTCATGTCTCCCACCGAATAGGCGGCTGAAGGCTTGGAAATGACTTCCAGCGCTCCCCTGGCCAAGGCTTCCAGGGCCATTTTCCCCCCTTTGGGTGTCAGGGAACTGACAATGATCACCGGAAGCGGATAATATTTCATCAGTTTTTTAAGAAAGGTGATGCCGTCCATGCGGGGCATTTCGATATCCAGTGTGATGACATCGGGTTTAAGCTTAACGATCTTGTCCCTGGCCACATAAGGATCAGGAGCCGTACCGATAACTTTAATACCTCTTTCACGGGACAGTTCATTACTGAAAACCTTGCGAACCACCGCGGAGTCGTCTACAATCAAAACTTTTATGTCTGTTCCCATAAATTCACTTTCAATTGAAAATTGAAGATCGGAAAATTTGTATATTCGGTTCTTGGAAAAATTTAATCTTCGTTTGTAATATTCATTTGAAACGCCAGATAATTTTCCATGGTTTCAATGACAACAGAAAAACTTTTTTCAGAATCAGGTAAACCTTTAATAGAATCATGAAACTCGACCAATTCGGGAACCCCGAGGTCAAAAACAACATCCGAATCATACATACTAAACGTATTGCCGATAATCATATTTATAATTTCTTTGATGGTATCATTGATTTGATCATCGGAGATTTCTTGTTCATCTTTTCCCATAAAGTCGGCGGTGATAGATAATGCCGATTTTTTGGGGATACAAAAGACCGCATAACCGGACAGGGGGCCGCTAAAACTCAATTTTGCAGCTATAACCGGATCTTTCCCCGTGTTCCACAGCTCAAGAATATCTATATCATCAGAAAAATCCAAAGACAAAAAAAACATGGTTTCCAAAACGTCAGAAATCGAGTTCTTCATCGCCGTTGTCATATCTTTGTTCTTCATCTTCTGTTTCTCCCATTATATGCTTTAGTTTTTGCTTGATTTGTTCAGGTGTAAAAGGCTTTTTAATATATTCTATTACCCCTTTTGCCATAAATTCTTCGACCCTTTCCCTGCTTCCTTCCGTTGTGATCATTACAGCAGGAATTGACTTGAGGTGATCGTCTTTGTTCATTTCTTCCACAAGCTCCAGGCCGTTCATATCGGGCATATTGTAATCCGTCAGAACCAGATCGAGCCATTCCTCATTTAAAATATCAAGCGCTTCCCGCCCGTTGGCGGCCTCAAAAAACTGCCCCACATTAAACCCGGATGCTTTGACGATTTTTTTAATCACCGCACGCATGGGAGTGGAATCATCCACGATTAAAATATTGTAAGCCATTTTTTGTCTCCAAATTTAATTCATTCTAGGCATATAAAAATAGGCATTCGACCTTAAACGTTTATCATGGCTTCAACCTGTTCTATTTTTTCCACAAAACCGGCAACCATTTTCTGAAACTCGGTTTCTGTAAGTTCCAAACTCTCTACCACTTCCCGGTGGAATCTGTAAGCCAGACCATCGGAGCCCACACCGATCCCCATCATCATACAGATCGTGTCTGCCATATAGACAATTGCAGCTTCAAACTCGCTCATGGAGGTTTCCTGTGGCCGGTGATGGTGTCTGATAATTTCAACCATTTTTGGGCTGAACTTCCAGTTCTCGGCAACCATTCCGCCCAGCTCCGCATGATCGATTCCAATTACTTCCTTTTCAGCCTCTCTGAAAGTAAAGTTCTGTTTTGTTACCAGGGCGTTAATTTTTTCAAAAGAGTCCTTTACATACTGGTTCAAAATCACTTTGCCGATATCCTTTAACAGTGCGGCTGTAAATATCAGGTGAGTATCCTTTACCCCTTTTTTCTCGGCAATCTCACGGGCAATCAGGGCGGAAGAAACCGAGTATTTCCAGAGTTCACCGGCTTTCAAATCGTACCCTTCTTGCGCGGTTTGTAAGTTTTTGCCGCTGGCCGACAATAGAACAAGATCGACCACCTGGGACATACCCAGATACACAATGGCCTGATGCACGGAATCGACTTTTTCCGGCAGACCGAAATATGCAGAATTGACTACCTTTAATAAATTGGCGGTTACGGCCGTGTCATAAACAATGATTTTTGAAAGATCAGACATGGAACTTTTAGGATCCTCGGCAATAGACATGACCTTGCTTGCTACCTGGGGAATCGGTGTTAAGCGTTCTATTTTTTTTATGATTGAATTAATGCTGCTCATATCTTTTTTTCCCCCCTGCCCGACACTTTCAGCCATATATCACCGGTATTGATCGCTATCTTGATGGTTCGATTGACCGTACCCCCAACATCCTTGTAATCAATGATTACATTGTTTTTATGAAACATTTTCCGGACGGCGATATCATTCCTTTTGCCGATATTAAACAATCCTTTCTGGTCCAGGACCTGTGATCCTCCTACCACAATAACTTTCATTCTCTGTTTTTTAGCACCTAGCTCATAGGCGGCCTTGAAAAGGGCAGGAATGCCGGTATCGGCAAACATATACGGGTTCTTTCTGGCTTTCTCCTGATCCAGACTCGATTCCGGGAGCATATAGTGTAGCAACCCCCCTACCCGTGCTACTGAATCATAAATGGCGATACCGATACATGATCCCAGAGAATAGGTGACGAGGGTTGCTTCAATATCGTTTGTGACTTTCATATCTGAAACGCCGACTATCAGGTTCATCGATTTATCCTATAAGTAATTACGCTCTATCGT
>Ga0180432_10010049_pt1 | contig 11418 bp, 10 predicted proteins | sample SS_ome_10_FD_132414 | JGI IMG/M metagenome (GOLD analysis project Ga0180432, IMG submission 132414) | Hypersaline lake sediment archaeal communities from the Salton Sea, California, USA - SS_1_MS_2 metaG | ecosystem: Environmental > Aquatic > Non-marine Saline and Alkaline > Hypersaline >... | reverse complement strand
TCAACACTCGTAGACGACTCATTGTGCCCTCCTCGTTTTTTCGGCTGCGCCGTTTGGCCTGTAGCATACCACAGTTTGCCGCTTATGAGGAGGCGACTTGACCCAACGCTTGTGCGCGCTAACAAACATTTCCGGATCTATGCCGAGCTCGATCAGTTGGCGCATCGTCTGGGGGTCTATGACCGACGCAACATCGCCTGTACCGCCGAGCGCCACCGTAACGGCCATGACGATGATCCACACGATCCCGCCGGCTGCTCCGCTGACCAGCCCGGCGATAGCGCCCGCCCCTGCGCCCGTCCCTGCGGCCCGAGGTGGGGTCAGGAAGAACCCGGCCAGCACTCCGATGCCGGCGTATACCAGCCACGTCAGCCCGCAGCAGATGCACCCGACGCCCGGTATCTGGCTGAGCAACGTCATCACCAAGATGATGGCTGCGCCGATCAATCCTGCTTTCAGTCCTGCTTTTCCGGTCATGATAACCTCCTATGGGGATTCAAGATTTGTTGATCATAAGATGGGCAGATTTGCTGTGGGTAGTGCAAAAGGTATCTCTTTCGTAACTGCTCAGGTCAGACCTCCGAGGTCTAGAAGATGGTTTCAAGTAGCAAAATTGTGGCTTGGGCAAGTTTCTCGACGAGCTAAATTGACTGTCAGAGACCTCGGAGGTCTAAGATGCCATTGTCAAGCTGTTCACTTTTCTGCTCAATCTATCCGCATTGTACAATTTTTATCATAGACTGTCAATTGGCCCGTTGGGGGCAATGAGGGTCCGAGTCGCCGAATTGGCCGCCAAAGGCCATCACCACCGCCGGGCAGCCCCGGCACAGGTCGAGGTGATCGCAGGCGCGGCAAGGCCCGCGCACCAGATCCTCCAATTTCCGGAAGCGGGCGAGGATGGCCGATTCGCGCCAGGCGCGCATTACGTCGCCGTCGCCCACGTCTGACCAGCGCACGTGGCTGCACGGCAGCACGTCTCCCTCCTGGGTCACGGTGACGAACTTGCGGGCGGCCGAGCAACCCCACACGCCGGCGCGGTAGAGGCTGTGGGGGGAGTGATTGGCGAGCAGAAAGGTGAGCGAAGCGTCTACGGTGATCCTGGTCGTTGGGTGCTGGGCGCCGGTTGCCCGCAGGGTGCGACGGACTTGCCGGTAGTCGGCGGCGGTGGGAGATTCGCGCTCCAGCCAGTCGCCCTCGGTGGTGGGGGGCTTGGGGCGCAGGAGATTGACGGTGGTCGCGTCCATCCGCTGCCCCAGGCGGATGACGGCTTCCAGGTCGGGGAGGCTAGAGCGGGTGATGAGGACGTTGAATCCAAAGCGCAGCCCCGCCGCCCGGCAGGACTCTGCGGCCGCCATCGCCTGGACAAAGTTGGGCCGCGTGGCCGCGTTTATCTCCTCCGACGCGCCGTTGAGAGAGATTTGGGCCTGCCCCAGCCCGGCCTCCTCGAGCGCGGCCGCCATTCCGACCGTCAGAAGATTGCCGTTGGTTGTGAGGTTGGGGACGATGCCACTCTGGCGGGCCAGGCGCACCATATCGAGCAGGCGCGGGTGCAACAGCGGCTCGCCGCCGCCCAGCGCCATCTGGAAGACGCGGGCCTCCGCAGCCTGGCGGACGACGCGCTCAAACAGCTCGAATGGCGCATCGGTCGGCGTGACCGTGGAGCCGGGCCGGGCGGAGTAGAAGCAGCCAGCGCAGGCCTGGTCGCAGCGCCCGGTGACGGAAAAGTGGATGGTCTCGGGAGCGGCCAGCGCGCGGGGCGGGGCGGTCGTCGTGGGAGCCGCGTCGCGCACCGCCGCTACCTGCCTCAGGGCGCCGTTGGATGGGCCTGCCGCTACAAAGCGATGCTCCCGCAGGTAGGCGAAGAAGAAAAGCGGATAGTCGCGCAGTTCCCCCTTGAGCAAAAAGTAGAGTGCGTCCAACCCCTCCATATCCAGCAGGGCCGTCTCGGCCGTTTCCTGCTGGAAGAGCAATGCTCCGTCCGGCTCGGGCCGGATGATAGTGTGAGGCGCGAGGGAGGGCATTATAAGCAGTAGATGCCGAGTTTTACCCCAGCCTTTTTCGCCGCCAGCCCCAACAAATAGTCGTAGTAGGGGAGGATGAACTGCCCATCGTCCATCCAGCGGCCAGTGATGGTGAAGGTGGCGTCGGGGTTGAGGCGCACCCGCAGTGAGAGGCCGTGGTGGCGGTTGATGTCATCCTGCACATAGTCGCGCGGAGGCCCCCAACTCCAACCAGCCAGCTCATCCAGTAGCCCGACGGCTTTATAGTTATCGTGCACGAGCTTGTAGGCCCGCTTCGCCTCACGGGGCTCGAGTTTGCTGGCCGGCACCAGAGAGCAGCCCAGGTAGAGTACGACGCCGTCGAGAGGAATTTCGTCCTCGGAATAATAGTACTCCTCGTCCACCAGGCTGCCAGGTTCGAACTCCTCGTCGTAGCCATAATCCTCGCACATTTCTTTCTGCTCCTCGGTCAGGTCGAAGCGAAAGGTCTGGGCCTCCAAGAGCTCCAGACGGTGAGCGCCGGCATAGTTGAGGATGGATTCAATGACTCGCACGCCGATACGGCTGGCTTTCCAGCTATCGGGGTCGAACTTGACGATCTGCTTTTCCAGGTGCTCCAATGTCTTGGCTGTCAGTTTGTCCTCCGCCTCGCCCTGGTTGACGATGAAATCGCGCAGCCGGAGCAGCGGCTTCTCGAAGGTCAGGTAGTAAGAGCGGACAAAGTAGCCGGTCGAGAGTAGTCCTCGCACCACAGTCCCCAATTGCTCGGGCTGAGGGACTTGGGCCTCGTAGGCTGCCTCTGACGAGTCAATTTCGTAACCGTGCCAATGAGCCTTTAGCATGTGAGCCTCCTTTCTGAGGTCGCTGTGGCAACCGAAGGTTGTACGCAATCCGTTGTCGCGCTGCCCGGCCAGGTCTCAATCGTCGCCGGGTGGTTTGATGAACAACCCTACCTCGGCCATCTCACCGGCAGAAGCTACCGACACTGTCCCTATAATGACGGCGGAAATGTCGGTGTGATCAATCTCAAAAGTCGTGGAATCGGACATTGGCCCGCTCTTGGTCTCTCCATTCCAAGCGTAGGTATACATACAATCTCCCCCGTACCCTTTGGCAAAGATCGTGGCCTTCCACCCGTCTGTGGTGTAGACTCGGTCCAAATACCAGGCTTCTAGCCGGAGCAGGCCGCCTTCACAGTTGGCGGGAACGGTCGAGGTTAACACAGCCGTCGCGGCAGGTGTGGGCGTCAATGTGGGAGTGGGAATCGCTACGGGCGGTGTGGGTGTGTCCGTTGGTGGCGGGGGCGCGACGGGGTTCGTTGGCGAGTGAGGCGCGGGGGCCGTGTACTGCCCGTTTCTCCCGTGGCCGGCGGGTGGGGGCAGAAATATGGATTGCTCCGCATAGGGTATGACGGTAGAAGGACTGTTTTCGGCGATCAGCCAAACGTTTACCTGATATTCTGTGCCTTGCTCGTCTGTGAAAGTGATAGCGACCGCGTGAGGAGGGTCGCTTGGGGCCATTGGGACGTCAGCCTGGCCCCAGGGCCTTTCGGTGTAACGGGCCAGTGACCGATTGGGGCCGAGCGCAGTGATGGTTCTGGGGCCGGCTACTCCTTCCACGGCGAAGAGGGCCAGCCAGTCACCGTCCTCGGGCAACCCGTGCCGCACTGCTATGGCGCGGGCGTAGCAATCCATCACGGAAGCGGCATAGCGGCGCGTGACGCGCAGGTGAATCTGCTCCCACGAGCCGTTATAGGCGGCCAGCGAGTAATACAGGTCACCGTGTCCATCCTGGATGACGGTGGCCAGCGCCCGCGCTCCCCAGAAAACGTTTGTCCAGGGGTTTGCCAGCTTTTCGGGACTGGGTCGCCAGGGGAACGGCATCACCATCATCAGCCCAATGGCACCGGCCGGCCCCTCGGCCGTCGAGCGACCCTGTGACTCCTTCCAGATCAAGGCTGCGATCAGGTCCGGGTCCAGTCCCCGCCTCTCGGCTTCCTGAAGGATGATGGGCTCCCAACGAGTGACTGCGTAACTCCAGTATGGTGAAAGGGTCAGCTCGTCGGCGGGATCCCCGCCCTGCGCAAGAGCAGGGTAGTGAGATATAACAATGATTATCAGCGCCACGGGAATAATGGCGAGCGTTAGCCGTTGTACCTGCATTGCGGTGCGATCGCTCCTTAATCCTTCCTCTGTTGTAGACGTGAGGGAAGCGGAAGTACTATATCGGAAAGCACGTGATTTGTCAAGCCATGTCAGCAATCCAATCGTGGCCGCGCCATAACTCGGAAAGGTCGTCAAATGCGCTGTCTCAGGGCAATCAACGGGCCAAAATGGGTGTTTGAGCGGCCAAATTAAGCCAAAAATCTTGACGACGGGGCATGATTGTGTTAAAATATGTACAATTTGTAGAACACTGAAATCTCCTAATTTCGCCAAGTCGAGCATCGGGGCGGTTAACCACATAGTGGCTGCGAAAGCTTTTTACCTTTAACCTGCTTATGGTCCGTTTCGACGTTTCCGTTCTCATCAAAGCTCGACTTGGCGCGGCGCTTACTTTGGACGTTGACGCCGGCCCCCAGAGCCTGGACGATAGCTCGTCGGAATTCGCCCCAGCTCTGGAGGTGGACTTTCTCCGAGGAACCGTTCAGGCCATCCGCGTGCAAGGCGGATTGCTCGTTCAAGGCGCTTTGGAATCGCAACTCGGGTTAGAGTGCGTTCGCTGCCTGGCTCCTTTTGCCCTCCCTGTTACGCTGCAATTGGAAGAGACGTTTCGGTTGGCGGGAACGAACCCCAAGCCAGATATGCCCTATGCGGTGAGTGATAGCGGCTGGTTAGATCTGACCCCCTTGCTGCGCGAACAAGGTTGGTTGAGCATCCCGATGAAACCCCTGTGTAGCGCCGATTGCAAAGGATTATGCCCGCAATGTGGCGCGGACCTCAACCTGGAATCGTGTGCATGTGAGAAAGTAAAGATTGATCCGCGCATGGCTGCATTGGAAGAGTTGCTGTAGAGCTGTTTCGAGATCAGGAGCCCTAATGGATATGGTTGATGAACTATTGGAGAGGGCGGAAGTTCAGGGCTATTTGACGACTGACGACATTTTGGATCTGTTGCCAGAGGCTGAGGAGACCATGGAGCAGCTCGAAGATATCTTTATCGTGTTGCACGAGGCGGGGATCGAAGTATACGATGACAAAGATGAAGCAGATGAGGAGGAGCAATCGCTAAATGCTGTTGTGACCAGTGCTTTTGAAACTGACGAGGACGAAGGCTACGATTTGAGCAGAATATCCAGCAACGATACAGTGGGCCTGTACCTCAGAGAGATGGCGCGTGTGCCTCTCTTGACGATCGAGGAAGAAGTCCGGTTGGCTAAAGCCGTCGAAGCCGGTCGCGGTGCTCGAGATATTCTGAGTAACGACGGCTCTGATCCGCAACAACGCAGGAAACTTGAGCAGCAGATCGAGGATGCGCTGTCTGCCCGCGAGCATCTGATCAAGGCGAACACCCGCCTGGTGGTCAGCATAGCCAAAAAGTACATGGGACGCGGCGTGCCGTTCCTGGACCTGATCCAGGAAGGCAACCTGGGTTTGATGAAAGCCGTGGAAAAATTCGACTACACCCGGGGCTACCGCTTCAGCACCTATGCCACGTGGTGGATCCGGCAGACGATCACGCGGGCGATTGCCGACCTGGGGCGCACGATCCGCGTGCCGGTTCACATGTCGGATCGCATCCGGCGGCTCTACAACGTGGCCCGGCATCTCGAGCAGGAGTATGGTCGCCGACCGACGCCGGAAGAGATCGCGGTCGAGATGGAAATGGAGCCGCGCAAAGTGCAGTGGATGCTCAGAGTATCGTGGCGGCCGATGAGCCTGGAACGGCCAGTTGGCGGGGACGAGGACAGCGAGATAGGGAACTTTATCGAGGACGACACGACCCCCACTCCGACGCAGGATGCGTACCAGCACCTGCTCGGCGAGAAGGTCGAAGAAATGCTGGCTACGCTGAGCCCGCGCGAGGCGCGCATACTAAAACTCCGCTTTGGTCTCCTCAACGGCCGCAGCTACACGCTCGAAGAAGTCGGTCAAAAGTTCGGATTGACGCGGGAGCGCATTCGGCAGATCGAGGGCAAGGCACTGCGCCGCTTGCGTCACCCCCGCCGCAGCCGCCAGTTGCGGGACTATTTGCGTTAGAGTGATGAAAATGGTACGCCATCGTTTTGCGATTATCATGATGATGTGCGGCTCGCCGTGGCGGGCGAGGGAGGAGGCTCCCGGCCCGCGATAGGCCGCTCCACGCTCGCGGCCTCACGGCAAGACACCGCCAGCCTCGCTGGCGGTTTTTGCTTATTCATATCCTGTGCTAAAATACACGTTACTCGTAAGGAGGACACCGATGTCAGAACACATTCTCGTCGCCATTGCCTGGCCCTACGCCAGCGCCAAGATTCACACCGGCAACGTCACCGGATCCCATCTCCCCGGAGACATCTATGCCCGCTACCACCGGCTGGTCGGCAACCACGTGCTGATGGTCTCCGGTTCTGACTCACATGGCACGCCCATCACCGTTGTCGCTGACAGAGAGGCCAAGTCCCCGCGTGAGGTCTTTGAGCACTTCCACCACGGCTTCCTCGAACTGTTCCAGCGCCTGGGTATCAGCTACGACCTGTTCACCCACACAGACACGGAGAATCATCGCCGCGTCTCTCAGGATTTTTTCCTCGCGCTGCTAGAAAAGGGCTATCTCTACAAACAGGTGCAGGAGCAGATGTACTCCGAGGCGCAGCAGCGGTTCCTGCCTGACCGGTATGTCGAAGGCACCTGCCCGGAGTGCGGCTACGAGGGCGCGCGAGGCGATCAATGCGACCGCTGCAACACGCTGCTGGACCCCAAGGACCTGATCAACCCACGCAGCAAGTTCGACGGCAGCACGCCCGTCATCCGCGAGACGGAGCACTTTTTCCTCGATCTGCCCAAGTTGGCAGAGAGTGGTCTGACTGACTGGCTCCAACAGGGCAAGGAACATTGGCGGCCCAACGTCATCAATTTTGCCCGCCGCTACGTGGGTGAGGGATTGCAAGGGCGGCCCATCACCCGCGACCTGGAGTGGGGCATCCCGGTGCCCGTGCCGGAATGGGAGAGAAAATGTCTCTACGTCTGGTTCGAGGCCGTCATCGGCTACTTTTCCGCCAGCCGGGAGTGGGCGCGCAACCAGGGCCGGCCGGAGGTGTGGAAAGATTGGTGGTACGACCCGGCGGCCAAAACCTCCTACTTTATCGGCAAAGACAACATCCCCTTCCACGCCGTCATCTGGCCGGCGGAACTGATGGGAGTGGAGCGGCTCTACGAGGACGACCAATCCAAGAAACTCAACCTGCCCTACGACGTGCCGGCCAACGAGTTTATGAACCTCGAGGGACACAAAATCTCTGGCAGCCGCAACTGGGCCGTGTGGATGGAGGATGCGCTCGATAGGTACGACCCCGACGCGCTGCGCTATTATCTGACGGTGGCGATGCCAGAGACGCGGGACACCGACTGGCTGTGGGGCGATTTCGTGCGCCGCAACAACGACGAACTGGTGGCGACCTGGGGCAACCTGGTCAACCGGGCGCTGACGTTCTCCTACAAGCGTTTCGATGGACGAGTGCCCACTCCAGGATCACTGGAGGATTTGGACGTTCAACTCTTGGACAAGATTGAGGCTGGCTTTGAATCTGTCGGCCAGTTGATCGCCGATTGCAAAATGCGCTCCGCGTTGGGCGAGGTGATGGCGCTGGCGCGGGAGGCCAATCGCTATCTGGAAGAGAAAGGCCCCTGGTTTCAGATCAAGGAGGATCGCGAGGCGGCCGGCACGACCATCTACGTGGCGCTCAAGGCCATTGACTCGCTCAAGGTACTCTTTGCCCCCTTCCTGCCCTTTACGTCCGAGCTGGTGCACCGTTACCTGGGCTACGAGGGGAAGTTGTTTGGGCGGTCGTACACGGATACTTTTGAGGAAGAGGGCGGACGGAGCCACGAGGCGCTGTGCTACGACCCCAACGAAGCGATGGGCGAGTGGCAGCCCAGCCGGCTACCCCCAGGTCAAGCCCTGCGCCAACCCAAGCCCCTGTTCAAGAAACTGGACGAGAGCTTGATCGAGGAAGAATTGAGCCGCATTGGCATCGAGTGAACCCGGCCTACAGCACAGAAGCAGCGCCATTTGACACAAGCTCTCGTTTGGGCTAGAATCCTCAACAAGTTGAAACACTGTTGGTAGACGTAGATTGCAAATAAAAGGAGAGAAAAGTATGGACAAGCGAACGCAAAGAGTGTTCAGTGTGTTGATCCCCGTCATGGTAATGGCCCTGGCGTGCACTTGCCTTCCCTCCGGGAATGGAGGAGAGGAGCCCCCTCCTCCCCCACCTCCCCCTGAAGCTATTTTCCAGGATGATTTTGGCGACGCCGGCTCAGGCTGGGAGGTGGGAGAGTACAACACCGGCAGCGTAGGCTACGCGAGCGGCGCCTACTTTGTGATCTCTTCGGACCAGGAATGGGTCATGTGGGGTGTGGCTAACCGCTCCTTCGATAACATCATCGTTGATGTGGACGCCACACAAGTCTCAGCCGGCCCCACCGACGATAACGCCTACGGGGTCGTATGCCGGGAGCAGGGCGACGGCGGTGGGTACTACCTGCGTATCTCGGGGGATGGTTACTATTCCATCGCCAAGTCCGATGGAAGCGATTTCGAGTCCCTGGTGGATTGGGCCGAGTCTGACGCCATCCGGCAGGGGAATGCGACCAATCACATACGGACGATATGTGATGGCTCGTCCCTGGTCCTGTTCGTCAACGGGCAGCGCCTGGCGCAAGCCAACGACAGCACGTTCACCAGCGGCGATATCGCGCTGACCGTGACGACCTTTGAGCCAGAGCCGTCAGAGGTCCACTTTGACAACCTGGTGGTGACCGAGCCGTGACGGTGCGACCTCGTTTGTCTGTCGGCGGCCCTCTCTTGGCGGGAGGGCCGTTTTTTGTGTTGGAGGGAAAATTGCAGCCGCGGACTCCATTCCGTGCCAGCGCATATCTTGGAGTGGGGGGAGCTTGGAGAGCGGGTCGAGTAGTGGTACAATACCGTCCACCTGCGCGTGCAATGCAACACAGTGCCCAGGCATAGGAGAGTAGCCCGGTGAAGAAGAACAGCCATTATCAATTCGAGAGATCGCCACTGTTGATCGTCGTCTCTGGCCCGGCCGGGGTGGGCAAGGATGCTCTGCTCCAACGCTTGAAGGAGCGGGGCTGCCCGTTCCACTTTGTCGTCACTGCCACCGATCGTCCGCCGCGTCCGGGCGAGACCCACGGGGTGGATTATTTTTTCCTCACTACCGGCGAGTTCACCAAGATGGTCGAGCAGGGTGAATTGTTGGAACACGCCATCGTCTACGGGCAGCACAAGGGCATTCCCAAGCAGCAGGTGCGCGAGGCGCTGGCCGGCGGCAAGGACGTAGTCATGCGCGTTGACGTGCAGGGCGCGGCCACTGTACGGCAACTGGCGCCGGAGGCCGTGTTGATCTTTTTGACTGCTTCATCAGGGGAGGAGTTGAGGCAACGGCTGCGCGCGCGGGGATGCGATTCCCCCGAACAACTCGAGAAACGCATCGCCACCGCCCACGAGGAGATGAGCCGCCTACCTGAATTCGACTATGTCGTCGTCAACCGGGATGGGGAGTTGGATCGGGCGGTAGACGACGTGCTCGCCATCATCCAGGCCGAGCATTGCCGCGCTCAACCGCGTGTCTTGAAACTGTGAACGCTGGCTATCCCTCTCGCGCGCCAGGTAGGCGAGCCCGGCTCGTCAATCCCTGGGTAAGACCTCGCGCAACACCCGCAGAGCGTTGCCCCCCATGATCTTGGCGCTTTCTTCCTCAGTAAAACCTTGTTCTATCAACGCCTCGGTGAACAGAGCCATACCACTGGCGTCCATCGGGGCGGTGATCCCACCGTCAAAGTCTGAGCCTACGGCCAGGTGATCCACGCCTACCAGATCAACGCCATATCGTATAGCGCGCGCAGTGTCGGCAATGGTTTCTCCGCACACCGCTTGCTCGAACATGGCTATGCCCACGACGCCGCCGGTCGCCGCGATCCCGCGCACGTGGGCGTCGGAGAGGTTGCGTTGGTTGTCGCAGGTGCCGCACACCCCGGTGTGAGAAACGATCACGGGCGCGTTCGTCAGCGCCAATACGTCGTCAATCACCCGTGGCGAGGCGTGGGCGAGATCGAGCAGCATGTTCCTCTCCTGAACGCGCTGCACCAGCTCGCGCCCAAAGGAGGTCAGCCCGCCCTTTTCCAGCCCGTGGGCCGAGCCTCCGGCCTCGTTGTCGAAAAAGTGGGTCAGGCCGATTATGCGAAAGCCGGCGTCGTAGAGCGTGTCGAGGTTGGCGAGTTCCCCCTCCAGCGCGTGGACCCCTTCCAGCGCGAGAAGCCCGCCGACCAGTTCTGTCTCCGTCTCGCGCCGGGACAACAGCTCGTCCAGGTCTTGTACGCTCCGCACCAGTGCCAGTCGGCCCTGCGACCGGGCCGCGAACCGCTCCAGCTTTTCCGCCTGGTAAAGGGCCCGTTGGCAAAGGCTGCTCCACGTGCGGAACGGCCAGGCCTGAACCACGGCCAGCATGGTGATCAGGTCGCTATCGGCGGCGTTGCTCTCAAAATTCAGCCCCATCGGAACCTTTGACACCGCGGCAAAGACCTGGAGGGTGACGTTGCTGTCAATCAGCCGGGGAACGTCAATGTGACCGTAGCTGCTTCGTTTGAGTAGATCGCGCTTCCAGAGTAACGGGTCGGCGTGGAGGTCCACGATGGACAACCGCCGGTGCAGGCCCTTCATCTCGGCGGCGATCTGATAAGGGGGCAGCGTCGCGACCCGGTTCTGTGTTTTTTCCAGCACTGGTGGTGCGATCAGGAACGCTGCAATGGCGGCGACCGCCAGGAATAATAAAACGATCACACCACCCCAGACGAATATAGACATCGTTTTGCCTCCCCGTGCCTGATTGACTGACAGATCTTTTAGAAGCAGATTCTCGCAGATTATCTGGTAAGTCTCTACCTAGAAAATAAACTTACATTGACCATTTTCGTCCTTGGTGGTGTGCCAAGGAACATGTTGACTTCTCAAAAAGTTGGGGAAAAAGGGCGGAATGCCATTCCGCCTTACATTACCCCGGTTTATTGAGATGATACATCTGGTAGTAAAATCAAACGGGTGTGTTTCAAATAAGTTGGGTAAGACCTCGGAGGTCTAATGAGATGCGGTTTTGGGCGAGCACAAGCTCGGCAGAGACCTCCGAGGTCTAGGGTCTCTACTGAAATGAAAATTAGGACACTTGTCCGGTATGCCCTCCAGAGTAGAATAGGGGACAACCCTA
>Ga0180432_10010047_pt1 | contig 11419 bp, 5 predicted proteins | sample SS_ome_10_FD_132414 | JGI IMG/M metagenome (GOLD analysis project Ga0180432, IMG submission 132414) | Hypersaline lake sediment archaeal communities from the Salton Sea, California, USA - SS_1_MS_2 metaG | ecosystem: Environmental > Aquatic > Non-marine Saline and Alkaline > Hypersaline >... | reverse complement strand
CAGGATTTGCGACGTTTTCTGACCCGGGGCGAGCTGATCGGCAAGGAGGGCAAGCACCTGGTCAGCATCCCGCTCCAGGGGATCGACATTCCGACGTTCCGTTACGGCGATAACGACAACCACGGCGTGGGCACCGGCGACGGCAAGGCGGGTGACGCCGTGGACGCCGAGGGTGAGGGTATCGGCCCGGGCGGGACCGAGCCCGGACAGCACATCCTGCAGGTGGACATCACGCTCGACGAGCTCGCCGACATCCTGGGCGAGGAGCTGAAGCTGCCGCGCATCCAGCCCAAGGGCAAGCATCGCATCACCAGCCAGAAGGACCGCTACAGCGGCATCCGCCAGTCGGGGCCGGAGGCTTTGCGCCATTTCAAGCGGACGTTCCGGCGGGCGCTGCGGCGGCACCTGATCGCCGGGACGTACGACCCCCGCAGGCCGCGCGTTTTGTTCGAGCGGCGCGACAAGGTCTACCGCAGCTGGAAGACCGTCCTCAGCCCCCAGTCCAACGCCGTGATCGTCTACATGATGGACGTCTCCGGATCCATGGGCGACGAGCAGAAGGAGCTGGTCCGCCTGGAGGCCTTCTGGATCGACGCCTGGCTGCGGCGGAACTACCAGGGCATCGAGTCGCGCTACATCGTCCACGACGTCCGGGCCGCCGAGGTCGACCGGGAGACCTTCTACCACCTCCGCGAGGACGGCGGCACCCGCATCAGCAGCGCCTTCCGCTGCGCCCGCGAGCTGCTCGAACACCACTACCCCCCGCAGGAGTGGAACGTCTACCTGTTCCACTTCTCCGACGGGGACAACAGCTCGGAGTCCGATTCCCGGGAGTGCTGCCAGATCCTCCAGGAGCACCTGCTGCCCGCCTGCAACCTGTTCGGCTACTGCCAGGTGGCCAGCGCCTACGGCAGCGGCAACTTCATCAACGTGCTCCACGAGCACCTGGCCGACCAGGAGGACATGATCACCTCGCGGGTCAACAACAAGGACGACATCTACGACAGCATCAAGGCCTTCTTCTCGAAGGGAAAGTGAACCGGTGCCGCTGCCATGCCCGCTGCCATGCTGAGCCAGGAACTCGCCGAATGGAAGGACCGCATCGCCGAGTACGCCCAGGCGGAGGGCCTGGACTTCTATGAGACCATCTTCGAGGTCCTGACCTACGACCAGATCAACCAGGTGGCCGCCTACGGCGGCTTCCCCCAGCGCTACCCCCACTGGCGCTTCGGGATGGAGTACGAGCGGCTGCGCAAGCAGCACACCTACGGCCTGGGCAAGATCTACGAGATGGTCATCAACAACGACCCCTGCTACGCCTACCTGCTGGCGGACAACGCCCTGGTCGACCAGAAGACGGTCATCGCCCACGTCCACGCCCACTGCGACTTCTTCAAGAACAACATCTGGTTCGCCCACACCAACCGCAAGATGATGGACGAGATGGCCAACCACGCCACCCGCATCCGCCGCTACGTGGAGCGCTACGGGCTGGAGGAGGTGGAGCGGTTCATCGACACCTGCCTCTCGCTGGAGAACCTGATCGACCCCCACTCGCCCTTCATGCGCCGCCAGCCGCCGCGGCACGCCCCGCCGCCGAACCGGCGGCAGCGTCCCCAGCTCACCCGCTACCCGGCCAAGGCCTACATGGACCGCTACATCAACCCGGCCCGCTTCCTGGAGGAGGAGGAGCGGGCCCTGCGGGAGGCCGCCCAGCAGGCCGCCGGGCGCAAGCCGGCCTCCCCCCAGCGGGACGTGCTGCTGTTCCTGCTGGAGAACGCCCCCCTGGAGGACTGGCAGGCCGACATCCTGGCCACCGTCCGCGAGGAGGCCTACTACTTCGCCCCCCAGGCCCAGACCAAGATCATGAACGAGGGGTGGGCCAGCTACTGGCACTCCACGATCATGACCAACTACTGCCTGCGGGACCAGGAGCTGATCACCTACTGCGAGCACCACTCCGGCACCCTGGCCACCTCGCCGGGCCGGCTGAATCCCTACAAGCTGGGCATCGAGCTGCTGCGGGACATCGAGCGGCGCTGGAACACCGGCCGCTACGGCGTGGAGTACGAGGCCTGCGACAACATGGAGGAGCGCCGCAACTGGGGCCGGGGCCGGGAGCCCGTCGGCCGGGTGGTGGGCCGCAACTCACCGGGCCGCGAGAAGATCTTCGAGGTCCGCCGCATCTACAACGACGTCACCTTCCTCGACGAGTTCCTCACCCCGGAGTTCGTCGAGGATCAGAAGCTCTACCACTACCGCTACGACCCCGCCACCGGCCGCATGGTGGTGGTCAACCGCGATTTCAAACGCATCAAGCAGCAACTGCTCTTCATGCTCACCAACCACGCCCAGCCCTACGTCTACATCCTGGACGGCAACTACCGCAACCGCGGCGAGCTCTACCTGGGCCAGAAGCACGTCGGCCTAGACCTGGACATCAAGTACGCCACCGAGACCCTCCAGGCCGTCCAGCGCATCTGGGGCCGCCCCGTCCACCTCCACGCCGTCATCGACGACCAGCCCGTGCTCTTCACCCACGACGGCCAGCAGGCCACCCAGCAACACACCACCGACTCGGTCCCCGCCCCCGCCAACACCCTCTAGAGAGGGGAAAAGGGGGTCACTGCCGCTGCCGCTCGGCCAGACGCTGCTTCGTTTGCTGGAGCAGCCTCTCGAACCGCTCGGGCTCCACGAACTCGACGTGCATGTCGCCGAAGAGCACGTTGACCCCCTCGCCGTCGTTCAGATCAGTGCGTTCGTGGGCGACGACCGAATCCCAGCGGACATGGGCGGCGTGGTGGCCGGCGATGTACACGTAGGAGACTCCGCCGGTCTCGTCGTTGGGAGCCCGCAGGTTCTCGGCCGTGAGGTAGCCCTCGTCCAGCAGCGTCTGGAGATCCGGCGGGAAGGCCTCGTTGTGGTCGTTGGCATAGACAAGGCAGCCCTGCCCGACAATCCGCAAGTTGGTGGCACTGACGACGCGCTTGCTCAACGCCCGGGCCCGCGACAGGGAAGGCAGCAGGATCGCCGTGGCCATCACCGTGGTCCCCCCGGCGCTCTCCGCCACCGATGGCACCCCGAAAGGCAGCGGCCCGTAGGACGAGCACAGAACACCACTCTCCTCACGCTTCGCGGTGGACACATGGGCAAACAGGTGCTGGGTGAGCGGCCGCCTGCCGGGAAGACTGGACACGTCCAGCTTCAACCCCTCACTCTGGCCCATCGACAAGCCCATCTGGGCGAGCGGCAGCGCGACGGCGTAGAGCTGCTCGATCGCCCGCCGGGTGTCGAGGTAGGTCACCGACGAGCCCAGACCGCCCAGGGTCTTGCGGGCCCGGGCGAAATCCGGGTTGGTCGCCAGCGAGTCCTCGGGGGACGCGTCCAGCAGCCGGTCCACGGCCGCCATCACCATCTGCGGATAGAGGCCCACGACGATGCGCTTCTGGTGAACGGTCCAGGCCGGCGCCACCGGCATCGGCACGCCCGTCAGGTTCAAGTACTCGATCCGGTGATCCCGGTACGACGTCGACGAAAGACCCAGCGAGACGTCCTCGTCCTCTTCGGCGACCATCCGGGCGACCGCCTGGATGATCTTCCGGATACTGCCCTGGAGCCGCTCAGGGTCGGTGGAGTCAGCGATGACCGTGGTGCCGGTAAACCACAGGCCGCCGTTCTCCGCCGCATCGTAGGCGACCACGGTGCTGCCGATGAGGTCCAGCAGATCCTCATCCAGGCGCAGCGCCAGGCTCTTCTCCAGTTCCGCCACCAGGTCGGCCGCCTCCTGATGCGCCTCGGCGTCGATCTGCTTCATCAGGGACATCGCCTCAGCGTAGATCCGGCCCGGCTCGATGCTGAAGACCGTGCCCCAGTACGGCTCTTTCGGGATCAGGGCCAGGTCATCCTCGGCCACCGGAGTGGCCGACCCGATCGCCAGCAGCCCCTTCGGCGGTCCTTCGGTGTGCAGGAACACCGCGCTGTAGCACCCCGCCCCGCGGTAGTGGAGCTCCCAGCATAGCGACCGCAGCGAGCTCAGACCCAGGCCATCCACAAGTTGCCAGATCAGCGCCTGCTTGTCCTGCTCCTGAACGAACATGGGCACCAGCATGCGGGCCCGTTCGAGCAGGCCGGCCACATCCAGGTACAGGCACATCCCCCGCGTGTGGGGATCGCTGTTGAGCTGTTTCCGCGACAGGGCCATCTGCGGGCTGCCCGCCAGCGAGGGCGTGTCGTCGGAGGGGGAAGCCAGCAGCCGCTGGACCGTCTCCGTGCCCACCGCCAGCACGAACTTCCCGTCCGCGGCGCCGAAGAAGACCCCGCCGGGCACCGGCACGAACAACTGCTCCATGGACCGGCCGGCCACCGTGGCCGGCTGCGGAGGAGGTAACGGCGTCTTGTCCAGCACCGTCCGGAAGTCCGCCGCGAAGCCCCTGGCCCGATCCCCCAACTCGAGCACCAGCGCCGCCTGGGCGATCGGCCCGCTCTCCCCGAAGCCGAAGTCGATCACCGCCAGGGCACCGGGGTGCCGGAAGATGTCGAACACCATCCGCCGGGCGGCGTCGTACGCCTCGACACCGACCTCCTCGACCGCCGCCTGGCGGAGCAGGCCGTCCAGCGCCTGGTCCAGGTCGCCGAAGAACCGCCGCACCTGCGGATCGGCCAGCGTCCTGCCCATGGCCGTATCCTTGGCCGCCACCCCCGCGTAGTCGCAGCCGGTCCAGCCCAGGTAAAGCAGCGTCTCCGCCGGCATCCGTTCGGCAAAGTCCACGGGCTGCCCAACGGACTGCCCCGGCATCACCCCCAACACCGCGCCCATGCCGAGCAGCATCACCACCCGCACGCCAGACTTGCTATGCACGTTTCTTCCTCCGTTGAGTGTTCGCCAGTGAAAGGAACTGCCCCGCGCGCCCCCGACCCGTCGCGGAGACACGGCGTTTGGCGCGGCATGCTAAGTCCTCCCCCCTACCCCCATCAAGGGTGAGGCACCACGGGGGATAGGGGGAAGGGGGGTCACCCATCAGCCTCCCCGCGGTTGGACCCAGCGAGGCCGGCCACTTACAATCCGTTCTCGGGCAGGGCTGGAACACGCTGGGTCGCGGCCCGCACGCCGCGGGCGCCGGGCCCCGGGAATCTCGTCCGTGTACGGTGACGCCATAGCTGCGCTGCGGTCGGCCGAGACGCCGGACGACCGCGTCCGACAGGCCGAAGCACTGCTGGCACAGGCCCGTGAACTGTGCAGCGGCGAGGTTGGCCTAGACGGGCTGATCGCCTGTGCCGAAGCACTCCTGCACGCCCTCGAGACCCGCCACGCGGCCGCCGGGCCTCCCGGGCAACTCCTGGCCGTCTGCCACGACTTCATCGATCTGGCTCGGGCGAAGCCGCTGCGCCGGGCCGCCTACGATCCCGACGGCCAGGGACCCGGGACCCGCTGGCTGGAGGCCGTCATCCGCCTGATCGACGAAGCGAACTTCACCGTCGGCCCCCTGTTCCGCCAGCGGGCCGCCCAGTACCCCCACAAACCGCTGTTCCTCGTGCCCCGCGGCGAGCAGGTGACCGAACACACCTGGAAAAACGTCGCCGCCCGGATTGACGCCGTCGCCCGCGGCATCGTCACCTGCTGCCGGCAGCCGGGCGGCGACCCGGCCGACCCGCCCCGCGTGGCCCTGTTCACCCCCAACCGCCCGGACGGGGCCATGTTGGACCTGGCCTGCCTGACGAACGGCATCTTCATCACCGTCGTGCCGGCCAACGTCGTCGAGGCCCAGCTCGAACACATCCTCTTCGAGTCGGGCGCCAGCCTGCTGGCCGTCGCCGGCAGTGCCGAGCTGCGCATGGGCCTTACCGTCCGCGAGGAGCTGCCCCGGCTGCGGCACATCGTCACGCTCGACGAGTTGCCCCGGGCCCCCGGCTCGGGGGTGATCTCGCTGAAGGAACTCACCGCAGCCGGCCGACAGGCCGACCCGGCCCTGCTCGACCCCTTCCGCCGGGCGGTTCGCTCCGCCGACGTGGCCACCACCATGTACACCTCGGGCACCACCGGCGCGCCCAAGGGCATCAAGTTCACCCACCTGAACCTGGTCAGCAAGCGCTTCGCCCGGGCTGCCGCCCTGCCCGACATCGACGACGGGGAGGTCTTCCTCTGCTTCCTGCCGCTGTACCATACCTTCGGGCGGTGGTTGGAGATGCTGGCCAGCGTGCACCTGGGAGCCACCTACATCTTCGCCGAAACGCCCTCCACCGAAACGCTGATCGGCCACATGCAGCGCCTCCGCCCCACGGCGATGATCAGCGTGCCCAAGAAGTGGCGGGACCTGCACGGCCGGGTCGTGGGCGATGCCCCTGCGGCAGCACCCCGCAGCGCGGAGGAAGGCCGCCGGGCCCTCGCCCGGCTGACCGGCGGGCGGCTTCGCTGGGGCCTCAGCGCCGCGGGCCGCCTGGATCCGGCCATCTTCCGCTTCTTCCACAGCGCCGGCATCGAGCTGCTGAGCGGCTACGGCATGACCGAGGCGACCGGCGGCATCACCATGACCCCTCCGGGCGGCTACGTGGAAGAGTCGATCGGCAGACCGCTGCCGGCCATCGAGATCCGCCTCGCCGAGGACGGCGAGCTGCTGCTCCGCGGGCCCTACGTCGCCACCGGCTACACCAACCCCGAGGACGACGCCGCCGCCTTCCACGAGGGTTGGTTCCACACCGGCGACCTCGTGGCCCGCGACGACCGCGGCTACCTCCGCCACGTCGACCGCAAGAAGGACATCTACAAGAACGCCAGCGGCCGGACCGTCGCCCCCCAGCGCATCGAGGCTCTCTTCGCCGACTTCCCGGAGGTCTCCCGCGTCTTCGCCGTCGGCGACGGCCGCGAATACGTCACCCTGCTGATCCGCCCCAACCCCGAGTACCAGGAGGTCTGCTTCGAGCGGATGAGCGCCACGGCGTGCCACGAGTACTTCCGCGAGCTGGTGGTCTCCTGCAACCGGTACCTGGCCCCCTTCGAGCGGGTGGTCAACTTCGCCCTGCTGGACCGGGACTTCTCGATCGAGCACGGGGAGCTGACCCCCAAGGGCTCCTTCCGCCGGTCGGTGGTGGTCGAGAACTTCCGCGACGTCATCGCACCGATGTACGCCTCGACGTGGGTCGAGCGGGAGGTGGACGGCCTGCGCGTCCGGCTGCCCATCGCCTTCCTGCAGCACCTGGGGGCCACCGAAACGGGCGCCCGGGCCGAAGCCGACCGCCTCGAGTTCCGGGCCATCGGCAAGTGTCTCCGCATCCACCGCGAGCCGGGCAGCGACCGTCGGGCCTGGGTCGGCAACTGCTGCTACGAGCTGGCCGGCGGCACCATCGACCTGGACGACTGGCTCCGGCTCCCCGAGCTGTGGGTGGGCAACGCCGAGCTGACCGACATCACCGGCGAGACCATCCTGCTCTGGTCGCTCAACGCCGGCGACCGGACCACGGACGCCCGCATGGTGGCCGTGCGGGCCCCCTCGGTCTCCGTCGACGAATGGCAGCGCCGGCTCGACCTGGCCGCGGGCGCCGCCCCCAGCCTGCTCACCGTGCACGCCGCGTCGGTCTACCTCAGCGGGTCCGCCCGCGACGATGCCCTGCGGGGCGTCGAGTATCTGGTCTACGCCATGCGGACGGGCCTGGCCCGCTACGTCGAGCTGGCCGAGGCGCGTCTTCAGCTCGCCTGCCAACACCCCGACCTCACCGTCCGCGGGCTCTCCTTCGTCAGCCTGCTCGAGCACCAGCCGGCCGACCGCTTCGCCCGGACGGCCGGCCTGTTCTGCGCGTCGCGGCAGGACTTCTTCGACGCCCAGACCTGCAAACGGGCCGCCGCCCTGGGCCTCAAACCCGATCACTGGCGGCACTTCAGCCGGGCCCTGGCCGGCCTGCGGAACGAACTGCGCCACGAGCAGGGGCCGTTCCGCGGAGCCCGGCTCGTCGAGGCCGTCCGAACCTACGAGTTCGTGATGGACCTGCTCCGCTCGTTGCGACGCATTGCCGAGGCGAACCGGGAGTTCTTTCTGCCCGTCCGCCGCGAGCTGGTGGCCTGGTGCCTCACCCCCACCCCGGAGGCCATCTGCCAGACGGCCGCCCAGGCGGCCCACAAGGCCATCGAAAGTCTGCGCACCTGGCTCGGGCCCGGCCTGGACCAGGCCACCGATCCCGAGACCGGCCGGGTCTACCGCCGGGCGGACACCCTCCACTTCGAGGACGGCATCGAGCCCACCGAGGTCGAACGCCTCCGGGCCGCCGTCGAGGAAACCGAACTGGTCCGCGAGGCGGTGTACCTGCTGCACGACGGGCGGCGGATCGACCTGGGCGACCTCGCTCCGGGCAGCATCTGGATCAGCCTGCTGACCACGCGGTTTGGCCGCAGCATCTACCACGCCGGGGTGCGCACCCGCGCAGGCGAACGGTGCGACTTCACCATCTTCGCCCGCAACTCCGCGCCGGAGGACGTCTTCCACACCGAGCTCCGCCTGCTCTGCCTGGCGGCCGAGCCCCCCGGCGAGCTGCCCCTGGCCCCCCAGCTCGGCGGCTACTGGCCCTGGCACGAGGTGGCCACCGCCGAGTACGTGGTCGGCCAGTCGGTCGACGGCACCGCCCGGCACATGCACGACCACCCCGACCGCCACGTGCGCCAGCGGCTCAAGGACTCCTGGACCCACATCTCCTGGTCCGCCCTGGCGGCCGCCTACGAGTTCTTCCGCCGCACCGAGGGCCTCTGGACGCTGACCAGCACCGTGACCCGGGACGTCAGCGTTCCGCTCAACGACTTCGATCCCGGCACCCGGCTGCTGTCGGTGGGGGGGCGCCGTCCCTACCGCCACGCCCTGGGCATGGTTCTCGAACTGCTCCACGAGTTTCACGACCGCATCTGCTTCCAGTTCCCTGGCCTGGCCCCGGTGGCCGCCCGCAACACCGTCTTCGCCGCCGCCCTCGAATCGCTCGGCGAACGCGAGGGAATCGACTTCCTCCGCCAGGCGCTCGCCCAGGCCGAGCAGGCCGGCGCCGGCGAAGACGGGACCGACGCCATCCGGACCGCCATCGAGGCCTACCTGGCCCGCATCACGCAGGATGGGTACACCCCCCGGGCCCTGCACAACGCCGTGGCCCGCTACCACGCCTGGTTCGCCCAGGTGCCCGACGCCACCGCCCACACCCGGGCCGCCCAGCTCCGCGAGCTGGAGAACAGCTACGCCATTCGGCAGGTCGCCCGCCGGTTCCCCGCCACCCGCCTCCGGCTGTACGCCGAGACCGTCCTGCGGGACCTGCCCCAGGCGGAACGGGCCACCGTCGAGCAGGCCATCCGCCGCCTGCGGGAGGGCGAACCGCTCAAGGAGGTCATGGCCCGCCTCTACGCCGAGCTGCGCGACAAGCTCGCCTCGCAGGAGCTGCGCTACTACCTCACCCGGGTGACCTACCCGCACCTCGAGCCGGAGGACAACGCCGAGCTGGTCACGGTGTCGGAGGTGGGCGGGGACCGGGCCGAACTGGTCACCCGCTACATCGACCGCAGCGGAACCGTCCTGCGGATTCGCCCGGTGACCAGCTCCCGCGAGGTGGACATGCTGCACCGCATCTTCTACGCGGGCGGGCTCGGCGGGATCAGCGCCCGCGATCAACTGCTGGTGGCCGTGGACCAGACGGACACGCCGATCGGCGGCCTGGGCTTCGTCCGCCGCACCCCCACCCACGCCCTGCTGGACAAGATGGCCGTGGCCCACCGCTGGCGGGGCCGGGGCATCGGACGGCTGATGGTCAAGGACTTCCTGCGCCGCCAGGCGGCCGACGGGGTCAGCATCATCACCGCCCAGCTCATCCGCCGCGACTGGCTGGAGCAGTTCGGCTTCCGGTCGCACTCCCGCTATCCCGGCGTCGCCATCCGCCTGCCGGACGAGCTCCAGTGAGAGCGAGCGGCGTCCCGGCGCGGCGGCAACGCCGTCGCACGCAGGCCACGCCCGCCGCGCGTGAACCAGCGCCGGGATAAACCCGGCGGCTCGCTGGAACGCTTCCGATCCGCTGCCCTTGCGTGTAGGATCCGGCGGACCGGGGCCGGTCCTGGCGACCGGCGCCGGCATGTCGTGCCCAGGCAGACGGTGACGATCGGTTGAAGAAGGCGAACGGGCGCTGGGCGTTCGCAGGCGACGCAGCCAGCGTCCTCGACCATGAGCACCCCTGAACAGCGTTCCGGCCGCAGCGACGGCGGCCGGCAGAGCAGTGGAGAATGCAGCATGTCCAACGTGTCCCCCTCTCGTACAGCGTTCCTCGTCCTGGCCGCCGCGGCGGCGCCGGTCCTGCTCGCGGTCCTCTCCTGCAGCCAGACGCCCCGGCAGCAGTACCAGGCGGAACTGGCCCGCACCGAGGAGCCGGCCCTGCACGCCGTCCACGACGACCGGCTCCGCGAGCTGATGCACGAACTCGACAACCTGGCCCTCAAGCGGCTGCCCCAGGAGCTGGACCCCGAGACCAAGCACGGGCCCCACGCCCGCCAGGTGGCCGACATCGCCGCGTCCATGGCCGACGCCGCCGACCGCATCCGCGCCAGCAGCGCCACCATCGAACTCGACGACGACGAGCGGGAGGTGTTCAACCAGCTCGCCTCCACGCTGCGCAGCCAGTCCATGCGGCTGGAGCTCAGCGCCCGGGACAACGACCTGCCCCGCATGCAACAGGACCTGGACCAGATCACCACGACGTGCAACGCCTGCCACAGCGCCTTCCGGGCCGTCCCGCCGCTGGAGGAGTGACAGGCCTTATCACGGCGCCGGCGCTGGTCGACGGCACCGGCGGCCGCCCGGCGGCCGATCGGACCGAGGCGTCCCGGCGTCCCCGGGGCGCCGGGACGATCGTGCCCGGGTCGGGTACCATCGTGGGGACCGGCGGCACGTGGCCGGCCGGTCCGGCCAGGAGCCCGGCGCGTGGACGGACAACCCCGCATCGCCATCGACCACCGGTGCATCGCCGAGTTCTGCCGGAAGCGGCGGGGGAGGGAATTCGCCCTGTTCGGCTCCGTCCTGCGGGACGATTGCGGACCCGACAGCAATCTGGACGTGCTGGTCCGTTTTGCGCCCGGGGCCCGCTGGGGACTGCGCGACGTCTGCCGCATGGAGGACGAACTCCGGGGCATCCTTGGCCGGCAGGTCGATCTGGTGACCCGGGATGCTGTTGAGCAGAGCGAGAACTACATCCGTCACCGCTCGGTGCTCGAATCGCTGAAGGTGATTCATGCCGCGGGATGACGAGGCACGGCTTCTCGACATGCTGCTGGCCGCGCGGGATGCCCGCGACTTCGCCGCAGGGCTTTCCCGAGAGCAGTCTGCAGCGGACAAACGTACGCACAGCGCCGTGTCTCAAGCTCGAAGTCGTCGGCGAAGCAGCCCGAGCTGTCACTCCGGCCTCCAGGGCCGCTCAT
>Ga0180432_10010046_pt1 | contig 11419 bp, 10 predicted proteins | sample SS_ome_10_FD_132414 | JGI IMG/M metagenome (GOLD analysis project Ga0180432, IMG submission 132414) | Hypersaline lake sediment archaeal communities from the Salton Sea, California, USA - SS_1_MS_2 metaG | ecosystem: Environmental > Aquatic > Non-marine Saline and Alkaline > Hypersaline >... | reverse complement strand
TGGTGGCACATAGCAACGCTGTATAACATAATATTGCCAGTGTTAGTGTATTATTTTGGGAAAAATATTCTCTCAAAAAGACCAACAGGGTATGGGGATACAGATATCACTGAACTAAATCCCGAACTAAAAAAATACAAAAACATACTCATAAGAATAGGAAAGACAGAACTAAAAATACAGCCAATATTCATCTGCATACTAATTGGAATAGTGATGTTTACATTTGCATTAACGCCTTTATTACTTCATTGGCTAAACCCTTCGCCATCGTTTGACGTACAACTGCCATTTGGGATAGATTTGCTAGGGTATAGAGAAGGCACAGGGCCAAATGCAGGAAAAATACTAGGACCTTATGGATTAGGGGCGGCAATAATCAGTTTATTCTTTCCACTAGGATTAGCACTCAGCATAGGATTATATTATAGATTAAGAAGCAAGAACATCATTAAATTAAGAAATAAAACTAAAAAACTAGAAGATGAATTTGCATCATCATTATTTCAGTTAGGAAATCGTTTAGGGGATGGTCTTCCTGCAGAAATAGCATTCCAGAAAGTAGCCCAGGTAATGAGGGATACGACTAGCGGCAGATTCTTCAGATTAGTTGCAACAAACATAACAAAACTAGGGATGGGAATAAAAGAAGCAATATTCAATCCAAAAGTAGGAGCATTAGTTTACTTCCCATCAAATATAATCCAGAGCTCTATGCAAGTTCTTATAGAGAGCATAAGAAAAGGACCGTTAATTGCTGCACAAGCACTTATGAACATATCTCGATACATCAAAGAGATACACAAAGTAAATGAAAGATTAAAGGATTTGATGGCAGATGTCATAGCTGACATGAAATCACAGATACACTTCTTGACACCAGCAATATCTGGAGTTGTGATTGGCATCACCTCTATGATAACGTATATTTTAGGTGCATTAGCAGGCAATATCCAGAATTTAGGAACATCGCAAATAGGGGGAAGTGTGACAGACATAGCTTCATTGTTTGGAGACGGAGTGCCAACATATTATTTCCAGGCAATAATTGGAATCTATGTGTTTCAGATTGTATTCTTGCTTACAATATTATCCAATGGAATAGAAAACGGAGCAGACAAGTTAAGTGAGAAATATTCACTAGGAAAGAACTTGATCTATAGTACAGTGCTTTATTGTGTGATAGCATTTGTTGTAATGCTAATCTTTAACATGATAGCATCACAGATAGTAAATGTGACTGGAGTTTTGGGTGGATAGACTATATGCATTCTAATGGCGAAAAATTTATATATTCTGCTTAACAGAAATAAAAATATGGTTTTTAATTCAAAAGGAAAAATATTAAGTGTAACAGGAAAGGAGAATCAAGTAATTATAATCGCAGAAATGCAGAGCGGTTTTCTTAAAGGTCCGATAAAAATTGAAACTGATGCAAAATACTATGCAGAAAATATGGCTGCGCTGGGCTTAGAATTGCCAACAGGTGCACCTTGGTCTGAAGAGAAAAAGAAAAAAAGTGAAGAAGCAAAGGGGAAAATTATAAACCATAAAATTGATATAATTATTGAATGAAATAGATTATTTAATTCTAATAGATTTTAAAAAAAATGGGACGAGAGGGATTTGCCGCAAATCTTCCGAGTTTATCGTGAATAAACACGGGCCACTGGACATTCTGCCGCAGACTATTTAAAGAATAAATTCTCGAATATATCTAGATGAAAATCGATAAAGAATTGGCTGAACTTATTGGAGTAATAATTGGAGACGGCCACATTTACAGGCATAATAACAGCTATAGAATTGGTTTTACTGGAAGTCCAATAACTGATAAAGATTATTTTAAGGTTGTCAAGAAATTAATTTGGAATGTCGGGAGTAAAAAAGTAAGAATAATTAAACGAGCACGCGGATTGAGAATAACTTTTGGATCTAAGAAAGTATTTGAAGAATTAGTATTTGGTTTTGGACTTCCGTTTGGCGAAGGAAAATGTGAACGTGTAAAAATCCCTGAAATTATTGTTAAAGACTGGCGTCTTGCAAAACACACTATTAGAGGTATTGCAGATACTGATGGAAGTATATTTACTGCAAATAAGCACGGCTCTCCGAACTATCCTTCTATTGAAATTACTACTTCGAGTTATTCTTTAGCATTACAAATAAGACAGATTTTAAGACAAAAAGATTTTAGAGTTGCAAAAATATGGAGCTACAAATCGAAGCTCAGTAAAAGGACCACATACAAAGTTCCTCTAAATGGCAAAAAGAATTTAGCTAAATGGCTTAAAGAAATTAGTTTTTCTAATCCGCATAAATTAAAGAAAGCTTTGTCTGCAGTATAAAAAAATGGGGCGAGAGGGATTTGAACCCCCGACACCACGGTAACTGAAAGACCGAGCTTCCAGGTGGATTCTTGCTTCAGCCGTATAAGCCAGTGTCCAAGAAGAACAGCTGTGTGCTCTCCCAGGCTGAGCTATCGCCCCAATATAGAAGATAGAAAAAATCATGATTTAAAAGCTTTGCGATTACAATACACTTGTAGAATACTCTTAATACGGCTTAACTAAAGATTCAATAAAAGCTTTATCTGCTAAAACAGGAATCTTCTCACAGTCATATAATCTTGAATGTGCTGTTTTTACAAAACAATCAGATTCAGAACCAAAATAACCTTCCAAAAATCCACTTTTAACATCTATTGCGCGAATAAGCTCTGCGACTTTTTTTGGATTATCAGAAAGAATGAAAACAGCAGACATGTCTGCAGGAATATCACCCATAGAATTGCCAACAACAACTAAATTAGAATAATGCTCTGCAGGATGCAATCCTGCATCCTCTGCGACATGCAAATAACTTTTGCCCTCGCCAAATAATACATCGCCATTTACCTGGTTAATATAAGATGCAACCCTCTTTTTCTAAGTTCGGCAGCAGCATAATCTGCAGGAGATGCAGTAGTAACTACGTGCGTAAATCCCTCAATCCAAAGTCCCTGCAATGCGGGCTCGGATAAATTTTCTTTTCCATTACCAATCAGCAACCCGTCCAAATCCCAACATACAATCTTAGGTCGTTCAGGCAATACTTCGTGTCTTTTGCGTCTTAATATTCGTCTCATTTGCTCTCCCATCAGTAGAATGTAGTAGATAGACCTTATAAAACTTATGACCTATTAATCGTAATATGTACTATTTTTAACTAAAAACTCTACTCTGCTAAACAAAAATCGACTGCGGAAGTATGGTAATCCCGTTTTGCAGGTTCTAATTCAAATACAGAAAGTCAATTAATTTCATAATCACTTCACGTCTTTAAACTCAATCAAGCCAGCCAATAACTGGTACAGGACATTGTTCAAATCCTTGACCTTAACGCGCTTTTGCTCTGTAGTATCTCTGTCTCGAATAGTTACATCATCCTTTTCAAGAGAGTCAAAATCAATTGTTACACAGTAAGGAGTACCGATTTCATCATTTCGGGCATATCTCTTGCCAATAGAACCAGATTTATCAAAAGATGCGCGGTAGCAGCACTTAAGTGAAGTGTATACTTCTTGTGCTTTCTTAGTTATTTCTGGCTTATTTGAGAGCAATGGAAATACTGCAACATTCAAAGGAGCTAATTTAGGGTGAAGTTTTAGGACAACATTATCCCGCTTTTTATCTTCTTGATAAGCATCGTACATGAATACAAGGAAAGCTCGTCCAACACCCAAAGAAGGTTCTGCAACAACATGAGGAACCACTTTTTGCTTGGTCTCTTCATCAAAAATAGCCATATCTTTTTTAGAGTGCTTTGCGTGCTGCTGCAAATCAAAATCAGATCTGTCAGCAATACCTTCAAGCTCTTTCCAACCAAAAGGAAAATTATACTCTAAATCCCAGCAGTCAGAACTGTAGTGTGCCAGCTCATCTTTCTTGTGCTGTCTTGCACGCAGATTCTTAGGATTAACACCTAAATCAATAAACCATTTATGGCAGGATGCAAGCCAAAACGCATGCCAATCTGCCTTGATTATCTTATTTTTCAGGGCATCTTTGATATTCATCTCTTTAGGCTCTTTATTTTTCTCCTGCATATCTGCGGAATAAATAAGAATCTTGTATTTTTCTACATCTTTGATATAAGGACACTTTTGCTTAGGCCGTATGAAATATTCAATCTCCATCTGCTCAAACTCTCTTACTCTAAACAAGAAATTTCTTGGAGAAATCTCATTCCTAAATGCCTTACCAATCTGCGCAATACCAAAAGGAAGTTTTAATCTTGAGACATCTGTTACTGCACGGAAATTAGCAAAAATCAACTGCGCAGTCTCTGGCCTCAGGTAAGCCCTCGCATCATCTGTAGGCTTAGGACCAATCTGAGTGTGAAACATTAAATTAAATTTAGATGCATTATCTAATTCGCCTTTGCATTTTTGACACTTGATTTTATTTTCTTGGATTAATTTATCAATAGCAGGAGCTTTCAAACCATCTGCCTGAATCTTAAGAACATCTTCAATCAATAAATCTGCACGAAATCGCTCATGACATTTTTTGCACTCTACTAAAACATCTTCAAAACCATCAACATGGCCAGAGGCCTTCCAAACTTTAGGATTAGCAAGGATACTGCCATCAATACCCACAACATCTTCTCTATTCTGAACAAAAGTCTGCCACCAAGACTGCTTGATGTTATTATTAAGCTCAACACCTAGTGGGCCAAAGTCAAAAACACCTGCAAGACCGCCATAAATCTCAGAATTAGGGAAAACAAAGCCCTTTTTCTTGCAGAATTTAAACATTTCATCTATAGATAACATAATCAACAATAATTCATCCTGTATTTATATAATTTACTTTTTCAGCCAACCAATCTCTTTTTCATCCAGATCAAGCTCTGCAGAAATCTGGTCTGCGACAACAGGATTATTCTTAAAAATTTGCCGTATGTATGGAAGCGAAGACTCGAGTGCGCGCCTAGAACTGCAGTGTGTTTTTTCAGCAATCTTAGAGACAATAGCTTTTCTTTGGCCGTACTTCATTTTTGCCTGCCACAACTTTAACAAACGAGTAGACCGCACATATTTAACTGCGCCAGCATATTTTGCTTCTTTTGCAACAGCAACACCTGCAGAAATCAAGGCATTAACATATACAAGAAAACGCCAGTGCTGTCTTTTTCTTATTCTGCCTTTATACACATCTGCCCTGCTTAATGCATCAAAAGCTCGAGCAACATCCTGCGGTTTTGTGTACTCTCTAGGACAATTATATTCGACCCAGAGCAAAGCTTCGTCAAGATTCATATTAACATCATTAAAAGCACTAACTGCTATAGCAGGGTCAGAACTCTTGAAAATCTTAACAAGAGCATTATTAACACTATCCTGCCTATTACGTTCACCAAGACTCTCAATAACATCTTTTGTGAGCTTTTTAGTGCCTTGTGTAAGGGACTGTAAATCATTAATCGCAGCTCTTAAATCACCGCCAGACCTTCGAGCCAGAGTCTTAAGAGAACTGTCATCAAACTCAATCTTTTCTTTTTCACAAACATTCTTTAAAACATCTGCAATGCCCTCAGGAGTAGGGGAATCAAACTCAATCAAAACAGAACAAGAACGCAATTTATTGAATTTCTTGTTCCAGGGATCATTAGCAGTCATCACAACAGGAAAAGCACTCTTTTCAATTAACTTAACCAAAGCAGGAATGCCTCCCCTGTCTTTAGTACCCGAAACGCCATCTACTTCATCTACAAGAACAATCTTTCCACGAAAAAATAAAGACTGCTGCTTAAGAACATTACCAATCTTCTCATTAATCTGTTCTGCATTACGAACATCAGAAGCATTAATCTCAACAATCTCTAAACCCAATTCTTTTGCCAATGCATGGACTGCACAAGACTTACAAGAACCTGGCGGACCGTATAAAAAAACTGAATTCTTTTTCTCCTGCTTAAAACCCTGCACAAACTGCTTAAGCTTGACAGCATTTGCCTGCGGAACAGCACAAACTGTTACAGGACTGTATTTTTTAATCCAAGGGACCATTTTCAGGGGTAAGACGACTGATTTTATATATTTAACCCGAAACTTATTTAAAGCCTCTGTCATCAATTACGTCTACAATGAAAGAACAGCGAGAAGAAGGAATCAAGCAATATAACGAACTCAGGGAAAAAACAGGTCTACCAAAACTAGAGGAATTTGAGAAAGAGTTTGAGTGCAGAATACAATCTCCTGCAATACCAGGCATATTAAATGTATTAATGGACAAACTAGGGCAGTGCTGCAGTCATATAGAGATAATCTTCCAGCCAGGAAGAATGGCAGATGCAATAGAGGCAAAATTCCATTCAGAAGAAGAGAAAAAAGAATTATTTGCGTTCTATAAACAAGTGCTTTCCAAGATACACGAAGTACATGCAGCTATGTTTGATAGCAGAGAAGCAAGATTAAGAGAAATCAAAACATTATACCCGTTCTACATGAAAAAAGTCAAGCCAGTAATGAAAAAGTACCTAGATACGCAGGCAAAGGCATGGCTTACTGAAGAAAAAACAGAACAAAAACAATACTTTGGATAATCATGGAAATTCCCAAAAAATATAATCCCCAAGAAGCAGAAACTAAATGGTCTAAATACTGGGAGAAAGAAAAAATCTATGCATTTGATAAAAAATCAAAAGCAGAAATATACTCAGTAGATACTCCGCCGCCTACTGTTTCAGGCAATGTCCACATAGGGCATGCATTCTCATACTCACAGCAAGACTTTGTGATAAGATTTCATAGAATGCTAGGCAAAAATGTATTCTATCCCTTTGGGACAGACAATAATGGAGTAGCAACAGAGAGACTTATAGAAAAAACAAGAAAAGTAAAAGCAAGAGATATGCCTAGAGAAGAATTTGTTAAAATTTGCCTGGACGAACTCAAGAAAACTCTTATTCCAACATACATAAATGACATGAAAAGTCTTGGACTAAGCTGTGATTTTGATATTTTTTATACAACAATAGACAAACACTGCCAAAAAATATCACAGAGAAGCTTTATCGAGCTTTATGAAAAAGGCAGAGAGTATAGAAAAGATGCTCCAGTAATGTGGTGTCCTGAATGCGAGACAGGAATAAGCCAAGTAGAGTGTGTAGACAAAGAGACACCATCCACATTCAATGATATTGTGTTCAAGGTAGATGAGAAAGAACTAATAATTGCAACAACCAGACCAGAATTGCTTCCTGCCTGTGTTGCAGTATTCTATCATCCAGATGATGAGAGATATAAACCACTAAAAGGAAAGCTAGCAAAAGTTCCGTTATTTGATCTTGAGGTTCCAATAATTCCAGATGAAAGAGCAGATCCTGAAAAAGGGACAGGAATAGTTATGTGCTGTACATTTGGAGACCAGACAGACATGGAGTGGCAAAAAGCACACAATCTAGAGATAAGAGAAGCAATAACCACAGACGGAAAAATGTCTGAACTAGCAGAAAAATATGCTGGAATGACAATCAAAGAAGCAAGAAAAGCAATAATCAATGATATGAAAAAAGAAGGTCTGCTAATCAATCAAAAACCAATAACACACGCAATAAATGTTCACGAAAGATGCGGAACAGACATAGAGTACATAAAATCAAAACAGTGGTTCATAAAATATATGGACCTAAAAAATGATATGCTAAAATGGGGAGAAAAACTTAACTGGCACCCAAAACACTATGTATCAAGATACAATAATTGGGTAGAAGGGCTTCAGTGGGACTGGCTGATATCGCGGCAGAGATACTTTGGAATACCGTTCCCAGTGTGGTATTGCCAGGCATGTGATGAACCAATAATGGCAAAAAAAGAAGACCTGCCAGTAGATCCACTGCAGGATAAACCACCTGTAAAAAAATGTCCAAAATGCGGCACAAGCAAATTCATACCAGAAAAAGATGTATTAGACACATGGGCAACATCATCCTTAACACCAAGGCTTGCAATAGAGTTAATGCCCGAAGCACTACAGAAAAAAATGTATCCTATGAGTCTTAGACCTCAGGCACACGACATAATCACATTCTGGCTGTTTAACACAGTTGTTAAATCAAATCTACACTACAAAAAGAATCCATTCAAAGACGTAATGATATCTGGCTGGCTCTTAGACCCAAAAGGGAAAAAAATGAGCAAATCAAAAGGAAATGTTATAGAACCGAGCAAGGTTATTGAGAATTATTCTGCAGATGCATTGCGATTTATGGCAGCAGGAACCAAACTAGGGGAAGATCTGCCATATCAAGAGAAAGATGTTGTTACAGGAATGAAAACAATAACTAAACTATGGAACGCAAGCAAATTTGCATTCATGCATCTTGAAGATTACAAAGGAGCAAAACCACCAAAAAAGCTAGAATTTTTTGATAAATGGCTGTTATCCAAATTAAACAAGATAATCAAAAGCTCAACAGATGCTTTTATGAAATATGAATACTCCAGAACAAAATTAGATGTTGAGAAATTCTTTTGGCAGACATTATGTGACAATTATCTAGAGATAGTAAAAGACAGATTATATAATCCTGATAAAAGAGGAAAAGAGACAAGAGAGAGTGCACAATATGCCCTGCACACTACATTATTATCTGTAATTAAGATGCTTGCACCAATAATGCCGTTCATAACAGAAGAGATATACCAACACTTTTTCCAGAAAACAGAGAAAAACAAAAGCATACATATCTCTAAATGGCCTGCATTTGACAAAAAACTTGTTGATGACAAAATAGAGGAAGTCGGAGATGCTTTAATCGAGATAATTGGGGCAGTGAGAAAGGAAAAAACCAATAACAAAAAATCACTTGGCTCTGAAATTGCTAAATTAACAATTGAGTGTGATAAAGACCTGCAAAAAAGCATGGAAAAAGCACTAGACGACATTAAAGCAGTCACAAAAGCAGAAACAGTAGAGTTTGGAAAAGCAAAAATAGAAGCAACAACGGAAATAAAGATAAGTGTAGAATTCTGAGTGCATAGCACGCTTCGTTTAGTTTCTGATATTTCTTTTATTCCAGATTTATTTTGAATCGCAGTGTACGTTATAGAACTTCGCTAGGTGCTATGCAATCGGATTATTTTTCTCGTCTTAAAAAATCACCAATATCAAACATTCTTTTTACGACTGTTCTTCTTGCAGTTAATTCTGCAATCATCTGGCCATAACCAAGACATTCGTTATCTTGATTCATTATGAGAACAAAATCATTGATTTGCGGGTCTCCCTCTGCCTCTTTGACACCTTTTGTAAACAAATCTCTTTTACAGATAAAGAGCCACTCGCCTTTTTTAGTGACAATCACTTTTTTCTTGGCGTGTTTTGCGAGCAAATCTAATAAGTAAAGACTAGGCTTTTCATTCTGACCCAGAAAAGTTCCAATATATGCTGCCTGTTTATTGATTTTCTTGAAAACTTTTTTCAACTCTGGATCTACTAAATAAAACTCCCTGCCTATCTTGACAACATTAGTTAAATCAATTATTTTTTGATCTGTGAATTTTTGAATAAGTTTTATCATAGTTTCCTGATTTTTGCAATGAAAAATCCCTCTGTATTTGTTTTATTAGGCCAGAATCTGGCGCAGTTAGCTATTTGCTTGTCAATCTTTTTACCAAAGACCTTAGTTAGACCTGAATCGCCGGCCTTTAGATTTGTTTTTTCAATCTTAACCTTGAAATTATTAAGCATCCACTGCATATTAAGCTCATTTTCCTCTGGCTCTAGTGAACAAGTTGAATAAATTAAAATTCCGTCTTTTTTCAATACTGTTAAGCATTTTTCAATCAAGCTTTTCTGTATCTCTGCAGCTCTTCTGATGCCTTCGAGGTCTCGTTTCTGAAACCAAGCAGGATCTGTGACAAAATTACCAGAACAAGGAGCGTCTAATAATATTTTATCAAACTGCAGATTCAATGAATCGACTTTGTTTGCGTCCATTAAATATGCAATGCAATTATTAACACCACATCGCTCAAGATTAGTCTTTAAAGAAGCTAATCTGTGCCTCTTTTTTTCCAGAGCGATTACTGTTCCCTTGTTTTTCATGAACTGTGCTATCTGAGTGGTCTTTCCTCCTGGAGAAGCACAGCAATCCAGTATTAATTCGTTTGGTTTTGGGTCAAGCACCTGAACAGGGAGCTGGGCTGCAGCTTCTTGCAGATAAAAATAACCTAATAAATATTCAGTGATTGCACCTAGTGAGAATTTTGAGGAACAGTAATAACCATATTTAGCAAATGGGATAAGCTCAAGCTTGACACCCAGCTTCTTTAGTCTAGTGATTAAATCTGCTTCTGAAATCTTAAGAGTATTAATCCTCAAAGCCTGCCTTAATTGAATTCCAGAAACTTCCTGGCCAAGCTTCTTGTACCTATCCAGAAAGAAATTCATACCCTTTTCCATCGCACACCCTGCGGAGTGTCCTCAAGAACAATACCCTGCTCTTTTAATTTATCTCTGATTTCGTCTGATTTTTTGAAATCTTTTGCTTTTCGAGCTGCTTCACGCTCATCAACTAGTTTTTGAATGTCATCGCCTATATCTTCTTCTTCAACAACAATAAAACCAAGAACTTTGTCTAAATCAATCATGAAAGCCTTTATTTTTTTGGCATTGTCTTTGCTCAAAGCAGGCATAGCCACATTAATCTCTTTGATAAACTCAAAAATAGCTGCAAGAGCTCTTGAAATCTCTAAATCATCATTAAGTGCACTATCAAAATCCTTTTTTGTCTTGCTGATTGATTTGTCAACAAGTTTTTCATCGCCTTTACCACTAGCTTCATCAAGCTTTTTCATAAAGTCCCAAATCCTCTGCAGAGAATTCCTTGCAGCCTCAAGACCTTTAAACGTGAAATTTAATTGCTGACGATAATGCGTGCTCAACAAAAGATACCGCACAGCAAGCGGATGATATCCTTTATCAATAATATCTCTTAAAGTATAAAAATTACCCAAAGACTTGCTCATCTTCTGACCCTCAACAAGAAGCCACTCATTATGAACCCAGTACTTAACAAATAATTTACCAGTAGTGCCCTCTGCCTGAGCAATCTCATTCTGGTGATGAGGGAAAATCAAGTCAACCCCGCCGCCATGAATATCAAAAGTTTCACCAAGATACTTCATGCTCATGGCAGAACACTCAATGTGCCATCCTGGACGACCTTTGCCAACTTCTGTTTCCCAGAAAATATCTCCATCCTCTGGAGTCCAGGCTTTCCATAAAGCAAAGTCTCGTGCACTCTCTTTATCATATTCATCTGATAACACTCTTCCAGAAGCGCCTTCTTTCAGCTGTTCTAGATCAAGGTTTGCGAGCTTTCCATAATCCTTAAATTTAGATATTGAATAATAAATACAACCATC
>Ga0180432_10010045_pt1 | contig 11421 bp, 7 predicted proteins | sample SS_ome_10_FD_132414 | JGI IMG/M metagenome (GOLD analysis project Ga0180432, IMG submission 132414) | Hypersaline lake sediment archaeal communities from the Salton Sea, California, USA - SS_1_MS_2 metaG | ecosystem: Environmental > Aquatic > Non-marine Saline and Alkaline > Hypersaline >... | reverse complement strand
CATCTGCGATATTGTGGGAGCGTGCGTGGCGCTGGAGGCGTTGGGGGTCAAGCAGCTGAACTGTTCGGTGCCGGTGGTGGGCTGGGGAACGGTGCATTGTGCGCACGGGGTATTGCCGGTGCCGGCACCAGCGACAGTGGAGCTCTTAAAGGGGGTAGCGGTCGAGACGGGCGAGCAGGCGGGGGAATTCATGACGCCTACAGGTGCGGCAATCTTGACCACACTGGCCCAGTCGTTTGGTCGGATGGAGCCTATGCGAGTGGAGGCGGTGGGCTACGGCGCGGGCCAACGCGAGCTGGCAGGTCGGCCGAACGTGTTGCGCGTGCTGGTGGGCGAAGCAACCAAAGGAAGCCTGGGGGCGGATCAGGTCGTGCTCCTGGAGGCAAATCTGGACGACGCCACCGCAGAGGTGATCGGATACGTAAGTGAACGGCTACTGGAGGCGGGGGCGTTGGATGTGTATACCAGCGCCGTGATGATGAAAAAGAACCGACCGGGAACATTGGTTAGTGTGCTGGCACGGCCGGGCGAGACAGCGGCGTTGGAGCGGGTGTTGTTCCTGGAAAGCACGACGCTGGGCGTGCGGCGACGGGTCTGTGAACGCTCGGTGCTGCAACGGGGGCGAGAGACCGTGGCGACACGTTTCGGGCCTATCGCGGTCAAGGTGGGGTACCTCGAGGACCGAGCGGTAACGGCGTCGCCGGAATTTGAGGATTGCAGGGCGGCGGCGTTGCGCTGTAAAGTAGCATTGAAAGACGTAATCGCGGCGGCGTTGGCTGCTTATCAGAATGTCTGATTGCCATCATCAAGGACACGACAGTGCTTATCCAGCTTATTCCTATCCTCGCACAAGCCGCTCAGCAGGGCGAGCAAAACAGTTTCCTTCGAGAGGACCTGCTCAAACCCTTCTTGCTGGTGGGAGGCATTTTGGTGGTGGGGTTGTTCTTGATGGTGCGGACCCAACGTCGCGCTCAGCGCAGCCGGGCCCGGGGAAGACTATCGGCACAGGAGCGCGTCGAGCAGATGCGCGGAGCGTCAGACGTGTACCGCCAGGTCAACGAGCTGATGGCGGCGCTGGCGGATCTGTCCCGTCAAATCAACGGACAGATAGACACGCGGATGGCAAAACTGGAGATACTGTTGCGGCAGGCGGACGAACGCCTGGGACGTCTCGAGGCCCTGAACGGCGGGCACGACCAAAGAGAACAGCAGCCCCGGGGGCAGGGCCAGGCAAGTCTGGAACAGATAGCGCAGACGTTTCACCAGAGCCAGACGCGACAGAAAAATGGCGGGGCGATGGCGACACGCGGCACACAGCACGAGCCTGACACCTCGGGCGGCGATTCAGCATTGGCACGGGAGATTCTGGATTTGTCGTCTCAGGGTCTGGCGCCTTTGGACATTGCCCGACGCCTGGAACGGCCGGTGGGCGAGGTCGAGCTGGTGCTCTCGCTGCACAGAAAATAGCCAAAGGGCAGGGGGCGAACAGGTCAGAGACAGCTCCAGAAGTACCAGGGGGGCTCCGTCAGGGATTGGCCGCGGTCTCAGCAGGTGTGAACGTATCGCCGTAGAGGCCAGTGAGTTCTTCCGCAGTACTACGCAGCAGGGTGATGCCTTCGATGCGCTGTTTGAGGACAGTGCCTTTCTGATCGATCCAGGTTTCGGTGATGGGCCCGTCGGCGCCGGTCTGTTCGACCAGATAGAAAACAGGAACGGATACGGTCTTGGCGGGGCTGTTGTCGCCTGAAGGGGTTTCGTCTGTGATGGTCAGGTCGGTCTGCGCCGCAACGCGTAAGGTGCGCCAGCGCAGGGCGTGGTTGCTGTAGGTCTGAAAGAGGAACTCATCGTTGACCCTGAGGTCGCACGCGCGGCCCAGCAGGTAGGCCAGGGCCCAGGGGGTAAAAAGGGCTTCGTCGGTTTTCGCCTGGATGGAGCGGCTTTTTTCGGGATCGTTGGGGTCTTCAAAGTAAGTGACATGAAGCGTGCCCGCCTCGCCAGTGGCGGTTTCGTGGGCGAAGGGGGCTTGGTCCGCACTGGTGCTGATTTGGACCTGAAAATCATGCTTTTTAAGGTCGGAGGCAAGAGAAAATTGCGCCTGGAGATCGAGGCTCACTGACCCATCCAGGCAGGGCAAGGCAGCGCCGGCGAGGCTTCTGGACCAGCCCAGCCCCGTGATGAAACGGGCAGCGTCGGGCCCACCCCTCAGGCAGGTGTGTTCGCTGATACGCAGCGCGGGGGCGGCCTCGCCGGTCAAGAGCGTTTCGCCAAGGCAACGGAAGCCTATATTGCGTCCCTGGGCGGTAATGCGGAAATAGAGCTGGTCCTGCAGGAGCAGCTTCAGGCGGTCGAACGGGGCGTCGGCAAGGGCTTGTTCGGCGCGGCGACGGGCCTGGCGCCAGCGCCGTGGTTGTTCCTTGCGATCGAAGCTGACAAAGGTTCGGGCCACGGCGTCCATGAGGGTGTTGTAGTCGGGGGGGTCGGCGGGGGCACGCGCCGGACAGGCCATGGCAAGCAGGTAGAAGCGATTATCTTCTTTCTGGATGAGCGATTCATGGAGAACGTAGGGATCAGCAGGCAGGTTGGGCTCGTGCAGCGGGGGTTGATAGGCAATGGCAGCACGTACGGCCGGGGCGCTGTTGATCGTGTCACATTCGAGCTGTTGGATGGACGCCTGCTGGGGGAAGTGCGCCCAATAGGCGCGGCGGGCGTCAAGCATGGCCTGAACGTCAGTACGTTGGCGACAAACAAGCAGACACAGACTCAGGGTAAGGTTCTTGGGAGCATTGTGGAAGCGAATGAGTTCTTTGCTTTCGGGAACTCTGACCGCCTGCCAGTTGGCGAGAATGGGAATATCAGGCCCAATGAGCACGTTGTGGGGCTGGCCCGCTGGCAACTCTTCAGAAGAACGCTCCTCCAGAGGGAGCGGGGCGCAGGCGCTTTGTCGGGGAACGATTTGCGAACCCACCGGCGGCCGGATGCTGAAGCCGTGGCGGATATCGACATAGGCAGCATCGAGAATATTGGGGGGCAGCTCGCCTGCGGTGAGTACGGGGCCCGCCAAGGTCATGAGCAGCAAGAGGAGCAGCAGGAGGGAACGACAGGTATTAGAGCAGTTCGCCATTGGGGGCTTCCTGTGAGGTGCCAAGCCAATCCTCCAGGACGGAGGTGGCCTCAGGGAATGTATTGATGATCTCGTCGCGGCGCACCTGTTGCCAGAAAAGCCCTGGTGCAGGGTGGTCGCGGCGGTAGAGGAGTTGGTGGTCCCTGTCGCAGAGAAGGTCTTGGCGACGCTCCTGGTCTATCCAGGTCAGTCGCAGGGGCTGGCCGTCGGGGTGTTGTTGTTTCATGGCGTTGGGCACCGAAGCACCGTCCTGCACGAGTATGTCGACCAGCTGGACCTTATTGCCCTGCTTGAGCGAGGGCATCGGCACGGTAAAAATGGTGTCTTGGCGATCGGTGACCTCCAGAGCGAGACAGGCCGCAATGTAACGCAGCGGAGTGGGAATGAGGGTGTCCTGGTCGACGTTCTGCGGAGGCAGAATGAAACGCCGAAACCGCGACCGCTGGGCCGAACTGAGCACGTGGTCTTTGACGCTGTGCTCGTGGTGTCGAACAACTGTCTTGCCTTGAAGGTCGTACTGGAGCGTCGCAGCGTAAAGATACGAGGCCAGGTCGTTGGCAAGGTCGAATTGAGCATGCAGAATCGTCTTGCTTTGGGGCCAGTGTCTCAGCTCACGCCCGGTAAGGGCAAGCGAGTGGTCGGGACGAATCTGCGGTTCCAGGACCAAAGCCGCATAGCCGGTGATCTGGTCTTGCTGGCCGATAAGGAAAAACTGGGTCTGGGGTTGGCGCCCCACCAGCTCAACAAGGCCCGTTTGACGGATGTGGGTGATCAGCTCGGCGCCGCGTTGATAGGGCAGCTGGTCCTGCAGGCGTGCCTGAACGATGGTGTAGGCCGCCAGCAGTGACAGGAACAGGGCCAAGGCGAGAGCCACAATGGCAGGCTCAGGGCGTTCCGCAAGCAGGCCTTGGGCCCACCGATGGCGAAAAGTAGTATGGGGTTTTTCCTGTTTTTGCATCGCGCTCCATCATACCGAGTCGCCGCAAAAGTGCAATGGCCCAGGTTGGCCGGGAGAACGACGCCCTGGGGACAGCCGGCAGACTGGAATTTTGGGAAGATTTTGCATTTTGTTGGCCGATGGGTAGGATAATAGCATACTGGACGGCGCGGGGGGACACGCCGGTGGCAATCAGGCCCCTTGGGGGGTATTTCGGGAAGGAACAGCGATGGCAGAGCAGAATTCGAACCAGAGACCAGCACTTGAGGATGTCTTTCCGCAGGCGGCACGCCGGCCCGCGGTAGCCAAGGCCGTACCCGTATATATGCCGCCCGGTGGGGGCGAAAACCCTCGGCGACGCCGCTCATTATGGGGGACGCTCTTCACCTCGCTGCTGTTTTTCGTGCTCCTGTTTTCCATCGGGCTGAACCTGTGGCTCGGAATGGTGTTCCTGATGATGCGACCGGACGTATATCGGGCCGGGGAAGGACCAGACACGATCGCACTGGTGCCCATCGACGGCATGATCGACATGGAAATGGCCGAACAGGTCCGCCGCATGCTCAAAAAGGCTGCCGAGGACGAAACAGTCAAGGGCGTGGTCCTCGTCGTCAACAGCCCCGGCGGACAGGTGGCGCCCTCGAACATGATTAACAATTATGTCAAGCAGTTCCGCAAACGCCACCCGCAGCGCAAGGTGTATGTATCCATCGAGCAGTTGGGGGCCAGTGGGGCCTACTGGATTGCCGCCGCCGCAGAGAAGATTTACGCACAGGAAAACTCCATGGTGGGCAGCATCGGGGTGATCTATCACAACTTCGTGGTCAAAGACGCCTTAGAACAGAAGCTGGGGATTGTGCCCGTGGTGATCAAATCAAGCCAGTCACCGCACAAGGACGAGTCCTCCCCGTTTCGCATGCCCACCGACGACGAAAAGGTGGAGATTCAGGGTGACCTGGACACGGTGCACAAGCGGTTTGTCGAGGTGGTAAGCGAAGGACGCGGGCTGGCCGCAGAGACAGTTTGGCCTCTCGCTTCTGGGCAGGTGTGGTACGGCACCGAGGCGCAGCAGAAAAAACTGGTCGACGCAGTGGGCTTCCTCGACGATGCCATCGACGATTTGACGGCGGATCTCAGTCTGGAGGATCCAACCGTAATCCGTTACACGGAACCCAAGAGTCCCCTGGGAGCTCTTTTGGGCGGCAACAGCAGTAGCCAGGCGCTGGACGCATTGGACGTGCACAAGCAGTTCGATCGTTGGGCCACTACCCCGAAGACCCAGGCCTTGTGGCTGGGCGAGTAAGCCGGAACCGTGCCCAAAGTGGAATTAGTGGAAGGGGCAATCGGGCGAACATGCGCGATTGCCGCCCCGCCCAGGCATCTCCCAGACATGACAGCAAACACCCGCAGGCCGAGGGACACTCCGCGTCGAGCCACAGGGGGCCAGAGGGTATGTCACCCGCCGCCTTGAGCGACCCCAACCCAGGGAAATCCCTAGGCCCGTCACGGGAAAGTCACTGTGGTTACTACGGGGTTTTGCGTCGATAAAACCCTTGTGGCATGAGGGCCTCCTGCGAAGCGGCCTTCATCACGTGTAACAAGCAAGAAACCGCTAAGCTGAACCATAACGCCGGGCGCGATCGGCGTTTATACAACCTTCCTTTCCCTGACTTGAACGTCTCGGACGTAGACAACGCCGAGGCGTTCATTTCTTTTACGCGTTGGCAGTGTGGTTGAGCTTGCCCCCCGCCACAAGGATGGCCCGTTCGCGGTCGGTAAGCGTCAGGTTGCAGTTAAAGCTGACATCTTGCGAGACGTTCTTGATGGTGATCTGGTCGGCATTCATCACGGCATCGAGGAAACCTTCGGCAACGAGCTGGTCACCCGCCCCAATACGGTCGTAATCGGCCGGGTCTGCGAACGTCGCTGGCACGATGGCGAAGTTCACCAGGTTGGCACGATGGATACGCTCCATGGACTTAGCCAGCACAAGTTTCACACCGAGGTACATGGGGCACAGGGCGGCGTGTTCGCGGCTCGACCCTTGCCCGTAGCTCAGCCCCGCAACGATAATGCCGGCATGACCGTCCTTCTTGACGTCGAGGGCACGCTCCGCGAAGGAGGGCTGGCCCGCCTCGTTGAAGCAGTTGAAGACGAATTTGGCGTATTGCGGGACATTAGAGCGATATTTAAGGAAGGTCCCGGCGGGCATGATGTGGTCGGTGGTGGTCTTGTCGGGGCAGTGGATCAAAACGGTACCGTCCAGGCGTGCTGGCGGTGTTTGCGCCGCCGGCGGCGTGACAATGGTATCGGCACGGATGATGGGGGCGTCCTCGGCCTGGTCGGGGCTAAACGGCGGTTGAATCATACCGTCATCAATCGCAAACGCCTGCGGAATAGCCACTTCGGGGTAGGCAATGCCCAGCTGCTCGGGAAGTCTTCGCGGGTCGATGAGTTGCCCGGTAAGGGCCGCCGCCGCCGCAGTCTCGGCGCTGGTGAGATAGACCAGGTCGTCTTTGGTGCCGCTGCGACCCTTGAAATTGCGGTTAAAGGTGCGCACGCTGGCCTTTTGCGGACTGGGCGATTGACCCTGGCCGATGCAGGGGCCACACGCCGCTTCCAGCAGTCGCGCCCCGCTGGCGAGCAGATCTGCCAGCGCGCCGCTGTCCGCCAGCATACGCAAGACCTGCTGCGAGCCAGGCGCCAGTGCAAACTCCACCTCCGGATGCACCTTCTTGCCTTTGAGTATCCCCGCAACAGTGGCCAGATCGGCGAAGCTCGAGTTGGTGCAACTGCCGATGAGGACCTGACAGACAGGAATGGAGGGCAAATCAGCGATCTTCAGCACGTTGTCGGGGGAGGAGGGCCCCGCAGTAAGCGGTTCCAGGCTGGACAAATCGATCTCAATGACACGGTCGTACGGCGCGTCCCTGTCGCTACAGAGCGAAGTGAAGGCCTCGCCACGCTGCTGGCCGACAAGAAAATCACGCGTACGCTCATCAGCCGGGAATACGCTCGTGGTGACACCAAGTTCCGCACCCATGTTGGTGATGGTCGCACGCTCCGGAACCGAAAGCGAGCCCACACCCGGTCCGAAATACTCAGCGACGCAGCCAACATTGCCCTTCGTGGTCAGGATGCTCAGGACCTTGAGAATGACATCCTTGGCCGCAACGTACGGTTGCAGTTGGCCCGTAAGTCTGATGCCTATCACACGCGGGGCGGCCAGGTAAAAAGGCCCACCGCCCATGGCAACGGCGACATCCAGTCCGCCCGCACCGATGGCAAGGGCCCCAATGCCCCCGGCAGTGGGGGTGTGACTGTCACTGCCCAGCAGCGTAGCACCCGGCCGGGCGAACCGTTCAAGGTGAACCTGGTGGCAGATCCCGTTGCCCGGCCGGCTGTGGTAGGCGCCGAGCTTGCGGGCAATGGACTGCAGATAAAGGTGGTCCTGGTGATTTTCCGGCCCGAACATCGCCATGTTGTGGTCCACGTAGCTCACTGACAGGTCGGTCTTCACACGTTTGAGATTCATCGACTCACAAAGCAGCATGGCGGTGGTGCCGGTCGCGTCCTGCGTGAGAGTCTGGTCGATGCGGATGGCGATTTCCTCCTGGGGCCGCAGCTCCCCCTCGACCAGGTGTTTCTCTAAGATTTTGTATGTCAAGGTTTTAGGCTGCTTATCTGGCATGGGTCACCTCATTGGGGATGCATGTAATGCGGTGGTTAGGCTTGGCCCGGCGGTCCGGTGGACGGGGCCCACAAGCTGAGAGTTATAGCAGGGACGCACCTTTATTTCAAACAAGAACCGAATCGCGTAAATTGCCTAACGGGTCGAGCTCCAAGTGCCGATAACAAAGAATACAGCGGGCGGTCCGTCTGACATCAGACCGTTGGGGGGAACAGGCGGGGGTCTGAGAGAGCAGTCTACCGGCGCAGCGGGCGGATGAAAAAGGTGTAGGCAGAGGCCTCCACAGCGGCGGCGTAACGTCGGCGACCTTGGACGGCGTGAAATTGGCAGTGGTGGGCATGATGACGGTTGCTCAGTATGACGGTGTTCTCTCCAAAGCCCCTTGGCGACGTAAGTCCTTGGCATCGGAGAGGCGAGTGGGGCTTGACCGCAATATGTCCCAGCCATCAGAGGTACTCAGGCGACCGGACAACTATGGTATTTAGGCAGGATTTTCGCAAAAGCACCTTGCTTTCGCGACGAGTGCCGACAATAATTGAACGTACATATGAAGCAAGCATATCTGCGTGCTACCTACGTGCAACAGAGGGTTGGTGTGCGAGTGTGGAGGGATTTTTGATTCAGGACGCCACGTTTGAAATCGACCGATCGGCAGACAGGATGGTAAGGCCATGAAGGTTCTAATGTTGGGTTTGGAATTCCCGCCATTCATCTCGGGAGGTTTGGGTACGGCATGCTATGGCTTGACCAAAGCCCTGAATCAATTGGATATCGATATCACCTTTATCCTGCCGCGGCCGATTCCGAGCGAATATTCCGAACACGTCCGTCTCGCCAGTCCCTCGACCCGTTTGAGCCGCTCCGGCCTCGAAGCCTACAAATTGGCCGAATTCGCCCATGTCACCTTTCGGGCGCTGCCGGCGATGCTCTCACCTTACCAGACCTCTGAGGGCTACGAGACAATGCTAAGCCACCTCCGAGAGCACAGCGGCCTCCGAGAAGTGGCCGGCCAGAGCAGTGGCAGCCTGGCGATGCTCTCAGGGGGCGAACAATACGGCATGGACCTGTACGAAGAGGTCCATCGCTACGCTCGCCTGGCCACCGCCATCGCACAAGAGGAAGATTTCGACGTCGTCCACGCACACGACTGGATGACCTATCCCGCAGGCATTGCTGTCGCCGCCATGTCCGGTAAGCCCCTCGTCGTGCATATCCACTCAACTGAGTTTGACCGTTCCGGCGAACACGTCAATCAGCGAGTCTACGACATCGAACGCCAGGGATTGCACGCCGCCGAGCAAGTCATCGCCGTAAGCTATCTGACACGCCAGATCTGCATGAACCGTTACGCAGTGTGCGGCGACAAAATCCAGGTGGTTTACAATGCCATTGACGTCGACGGCCAGCGCATGGACATGAAAGAAGTCTCCATCAAAAAGGATGAGAAAATCGTCCTCTTTCTCGGACGTATCACCATGCAGAAGGGGCCGGAGTACTTCCTCGCCGCCGCCAAAAAAGTGCTCCAGGTAATGGATAACGTCAAGTTTGTCATGGCAGGAACGGGGGACATGATCACACGTACCATCGAAATGGCCGCAGAAATGGGCATTGGACACAAGGTGCTCTTCACCGGGTTCTTAAGGGGCTCCGACGTCGACCGGGTGTTCCGCATGGCCGATTTGTTCGTGATGCCCTCGGTGTCAGAACCCTTTGGCCTGGTGCCCCTGGAAGCCCTGCGCAACGACGTGCCCGTGATCATCAGCAAGCAAAGCGGCGTCGCAGAGGTCTTGACGCACGCCCTGAAGGTGGACTTCTGGGACATCAACGAGATGGCAAACAAAATTATTGCGGTGCTGCGTCATCCGCCGCTACAGGCAACCCTCCGGGAACACGGCAATTTTGAGGCGCGCAAGTTCTGCTGGCGGGATTCAGCGCGTCATTGCGTGGATGTATATCACTCGCTATTAGCGCCGGTGTAAGTCCGAGCCGTCAAGGCTTGCGGCCCGCCGTCGATCACGATACGCGCAAAGAACAAGCTGGGCTGTACGCACACCTACTGGGATGCGACAATTTCACGAGGAATTTTAACCCATGGCATCAGTGTGTTTCTACTTTCAGGTACATCAGCCACACCGCATTCGACGATACAGTGTGTTTGATTCCGGCAGCAACTACTTCGACGATTACAAGAATGCGGAAATCTGCCGCAAAGTAGCCCAAAAGTGTTACTTGCCCGCTAATCGTCTCATGTTGGACCTCATCCAACGTCATGAGGGACGCTTTCGGGTCAGCTACAGTATAACAGGGACCGTCTTGGACCAGCTCGAACAGTTCGCGCCCGAGGTGTTGAGCACATTTCACGCCCTGGCACAGACCGGATGCGTCGAGTTTCTGGCCGAAACCTACTTCCACAGCCTCTCGTTCCTGTATTCCCGCGCCGAGTTTGTCGAGCAGGTATCCCGCCACCGCAGCCGCATCGAAGCCTTGTTCGGACAAACCCCGAGAGTATTCCGCAACACCGAGCTGATCTACAACAACGATCTGGCCCGCGCAGTCTCCGAGCTGGGCTTCGACGCCACACTCTGCGAAGGAGCCGACCACATACTCGGCTACCGTAGCCCCAATTATGTCTATAGCCCGCCGGGAATGAACGATTTCAAACTCTTGCTCAAAAACTATCGCTTGAGCGACGACATCGCGTTTCGTTTCTCCAACCAGGGATGGGCGGAATGGCCTCTGACAGCACCCAAGTTCGGCCGATGGCTCTCCGACGTCAACGGAAACGGCTACACCGTCAACCTCTTCATGGATTACGAAACTCTGGGCGAGCATCAGTGGGAAGACACCGGCATATTCGAGTTCCTTCGACACCTGCCCGACGAGGTGTTCAAACATCCCGACAATGACTTCAAAACACCTTCCGAAGTGGTCGCCTCCTATGAGCCCGTCGGCGAGTTTGACGTCCCACACATGATCAGTTGGGCCGACATCGAACGCGATCTCTCCGCATGGCTGGGAAACGCCATGCAGTCCAACGCACTCTATGAGCTCTATCGTATGGAAGAACAGGTCAAACAGACCGCCGACGCACAAATCGTCGAGGACTGGCGCAAGCTCCAGACCTCCGACCATTTCTATTATATGTGCACAAAGTGGTTTGCCGACGGCGACGTGCACAAGTATTTCAATCCCTATGACAGCCCCTACGATTCCTACATCAATTTCATGAACGTCATGGACAATTTACGCAGTCGGTGCCGGCAGGCAAACGGAACGCGGCCCACAACGACGCCGCGACAGCACGTGCCCCTCAAGGCATAGACACTGCGCGGGGGGAAAATATGGGCAAATGAGGCGGAGGGCGAACGAGTGGACACCAGTGTACTCGCTCGCCCACTTTTTTACACGCAGACGGGGCGTCAACCCGTCACTGCTGGGTGGACATGGAGCTCCAAAACGCTATGGGCGAGACAATGCAGCAGACCAAAACAAACGTACGAGCAATAACTGTTCAACCAAACGATCTCGACAATTTGCTCGATCGCGAATGGCTCTTGACCAACAGTCGCGGCAGTTACGCCTCCGGTACCCTGATCGGATGCAACACCCGGCGCTATCACGGATTGCTGGTGGCGGCCTTGCGACCTCCCGTGGAGCGGGTGGTCACACTCT
>Ga0180432_10010044_pt1 | contig 11421 bp, 8 predicted proteins | sample SS_ome_10_FD_132414 | JGI IMG/M metagenome (GOLD analysis project Ga0180432, IMG submission 132414) | Hypersaline lake sediment archaeal communities from the Salton Sea, California, USA - SS_1_MS_2 metaG | ecosystem: Environmental > Aquatic > Non-marine Saline and Alkaline > Hypersaline >... | reverse complement strand
TGGAGCAGCCGCTGATCCTAGCCGATGAAATGAGCATTTTCCACCCTAAATTCGAGCCGGAGTTGTGTCAAAGTTGTTGACACATACCACACCTCTCGCTCACGTTCTCTCGATTACACCCAATTCGATCCGATGGAGGATACTGAAAGGCTGATGTGCGACATCTTTAGCGTCCGTTGTCCCCACACACGTGGGGGTGAACCCTACACGCCCCACGTACCACGAAATAGTTATCCCACGTGTGGGTGAACCAGTTTGCCGATTTTCCCGATTGGCAGACTTGCAGACTTACCCGACTCGCTCGTCTCCGCCTGTCGTGGTAAAATAGCGATCGTCTTACCAGGTGGGCATACAGACATGACACCCGAAACCGTCGCTTCCGCAGTCCTGGGCTACTTACTGTCCGTGGTCGCCGCGACCGCCTCGTGCGTGTTTATCCTGGTCGGCCCCGGCCTGATCCTGGCCTTCGTCATGAACGCCCTGACCTGGTTCGTCCGCCGGCAGGCCTACCAGGTTTTTGGCGCCCGCTTCTACCCCCTGCTCTTCGGCTGGCTGGGGAGTATCGTCCACGAGCTCGGCCACGCCCTGCTGTGTCCCCTGTTCGGCCACACGATCGAGGACATGCAGCTCTTCAGCTACCTGGCCCCGGGCGGCCGCACCGGCTACGTCAGGCACAGCTACGACAGGGGCAGCCTCTACCAGACGATCGGCAACTTCTTCATCAGCATCGGCCCCATCATCCTGGGCACGCTGGTGACCTACTATGCCTCCCGCTTCCTCCTGGGGCCGCAGGTGTTCCAGGCGGTCAGTCTCGACGCCGTCCACAGATCCCCCCCGGCCTGGGGGGCGGTGGTCGGGGAGATCGGCAGGAGCGCGCTGGCCGTGGTCAGGTCGCTCTTCACCTGGGAGAACGTGGGCGATTGGCGCTTCTACCTGTTCCTCTACGTCGCCTTTAGCGTGGGCAGCTCCATCACCCTGAGCAGGGCCGACGTGAAGGGCGCTTGGAAAGGATTCGTGGCCTTCGTCGGGCTGATCTTCCTGTTCAACCTGGCCACCGTGTGGCTGAGCGGGCGGGCCGTCGAGCCGGGGCTGGTGATGTTCAGCCAGGCCTACGGCAGCTTCTACGCCGTCATGGCCTTCGCTCTGATCGTCAACGCCCTGTTCGCCCTGGTGCTCCTGCCCCTGTGGTTCCTCAGGTGAGGCCGGGGCCTGCCGGTGGGGTGGGGCGGCACAAAGTGTTGCCTATGACAAACTTGCAATTTATTTTGTACAGACCTTAAGGGTTTTGTGCTGAATTTAGCAAAAAAAGAGCCGCTACGCCAGCGAGGAATTGCCATATACACAGCCTCGGGCAAAACCCTTAGGGTCTCATCCTGCAAAACCCCAGTTCGTGACATTCGTATATTCGTGCAATTCGTGATAGAGGGGACGCCACAGGACGCTCGTCTCCTCGTTCTTGCTTGAAGTTCTCGAATCCTGGGACACGGAGGGCCCTGAAGAAAGAGACACACAGGCGACACCGGTCTCACGCGGATACACGAAAGCCTTTGTGCTGTTACCCGGCCCATCGCGCTTCTCGTGCCTTTTCGCCAGTTTCGCGGTCCAAGGCCTCTTGTCGGTTTGAGGCGCAGCTTCGCTAGATGCTGATTTCGGCTCCGATTTAACTTCCGACTATATATCTTATGTAAAGTACACCCCTTGGCAGGTGGCTTAACTTTACATAATGTGTATCGAGTTTACATAAATACGCCCACGCGCGCCGGTCACCGCCCCCTTCAGCGAGCTTCGGGCCATCTACTTGCCGGAACCCTGCTTTGTGATAGAATACGCCGGCCCTAAACCATAAAATAATGGAGAAAGGATACCAGCGCCGCATCTCCACCCGATTGGCACGTGACGCAATATAGGTTACAATCAGGGTGGATACGGTCCATGTGGATTGATCGCGACCGGGATCGTCGGCGCATTTTGTTCACCGGGACAATGGATAGATATATCGAGCGTGTCAGGCACAATCTGGCCCACTATGCCCTCGAGTGGGGGCTTCTCTCCCTCTCTCTCTTCCTGGCCTTCGTGATCGGGTTCGGCGCCTACTGGCTGTGGGACGGACAGGCGCAGGCTCGCCCAATGGGCGTGTTTTGGGAGGCCTGGGAGCACGTGGAGCAGCATTTCTACGGTACGATCCCGTCGGCGCAGGATCGTACCTACGGTGCCATCCGCTACGCGCTGCTGCTGCTCGACGATCCCTACACCCGCTTCGTGGAGCCCCAGCCCCGCGAGCTGGAGCGGGACCGCATGCGCGGGGCCTTCGGCGGCATCGGGGTCACGTTGGGACGCGACAGTGAGGGCCGGCTGGTGCTCTTCCCCCTGTCCGACTCCCCCGCCGAGCGCGCCGGGATTCTGGCGGGCGATCTCCTGCTGGAGGTGGACGGCGAGACGGTCTCCCCTATGTCGATTGAGGACGTGCGCGCCCTGATCCACGGCGAGGTGGACACCCCCGTCACGCTCACCCTCTCCCGCCCCCCCATCCCGCCGTTCGAGCTGACGATCGTCCGGGACGAGATCCAGGTGCCCTCCGTCACCTGGCGCGTGTTGGACCAGGCGCCCGACGTGGGCTACATCCACATTGAGCGTTTCACCGAGAGGACGGGTGACGAGGTGCTGGACGCCCTGCAGGAACTGGAACAGAGGGAGGTGACCGGCCTGGCCCTCGACCTGCGCGACAACGCCGGCGGACTCCTCGACCCGGCGGTGGCCACCGCCAGCCACTTCCTTCGCTCCGGCGTCGTGTTGTACGAGACACAGCGCGACGGCCAGGAGCGCACCTTCCCCGTCGAGGAGGAGGGGATCGCCACCGACGTTCCCCTGGTCGTTCTGGTCAACGAGGGGACGGCCAGCGCGGCCGAGATCGTGGCCGGCGCGCTGCAGGACCACGGCCGCGCCCCCCTGGTCGGCCAGCCCACCTTCGGCAAGGGGTCGGTGCAGCAGATCTACGAGCTCTCCGATGGCTCCTCCCTGCACGTCACCTCGGCGGTGTGGCTCACGCCCGACCGGCACCAGATCAAGGGCCAGGGCCTGACCCCCACCTTCCGCGTCCCGCGCGGTGAGGGGTCGCAGGACGAGCAGCTTGATCGCGCCGTGGCCTACCTGCACGCTCAGTCATAGAGATGGAAATGGAGTTACAGATGAAAAAGTCGCTGCGTAGTGCAATCAAGCTTGTGCTCGCCGGCGTGATCCTGTTGACGCTGACGTCGCTGGCCTTCTCAGCCGGGTTCGGCTCGGCCTACCTGCTGACCCGGGCCGACTTTCTGCCGATCGCGCCCCCAAGTGCCCCGACCCCGATGCCGTCGCCCCAGCCTCAGGCCGAGGAGATTGCCCCCACATCCGTGCCCACCCTCACCCCTACCCCCATCCCCATCCCCAAGCCGGAGAACGAGGACCAGGAGACGTTCCAGCTCTTCTGGGAGGCGTGGGACCTGGTACAGCGCCACTTCTACGGCGAGCTGCCCGACGAGCAGGAGGTGACGTACGCCGCCATCCGGGGCATGTTGAATGCCTTGGACGACGAGTACACCTCCTTTATGGAACCCCAGATCGCCGCCATCATCGCCGAGGACGCCACGGGCGAGTTTGAGGGCATCGGCGCGTACGTAAATATGGGGCAGGATGGCAAGCTGGAGATCGTGGAGCCCTTCCAGGGAGGCCCGGCCATGGAGGCGGGTCTGCGCACCGGCGACCGCATCCTGGAGGTGGACGGCGTCTCCATCGTCGGCGTGACGATCTACGAAGCCCTGGCTCTGATCCGGGGGCCGGCCGATACGGAGGTCGTGCTGTTGGTCGAGCGTGAAGGCGTGGCGCAGCCCTTCGAGGTCACTGTCACCCGGGCGCGCATTGAGATCCCCATCGTCGAGGTGGAGATGCGCGACGACGGTGTCGGTTACATCCAGTTGCGCGAGTTCAGCGCCAAGGCGACCGATCTCATGGAGGGGGCTCTGGAGGAGCTCCTGGCCCAGGAGCCGCAGGGCATCGTCTTCGATCTGCGCCAGAACCCCGGGGGGTGGTTAGAACAGGCCGTCAAGGTCAGCGACCTGTTCCTCGACGATGGCCTGATCGTGCTGGAGCGATGGAGCGACGGCCGGGAGTTCTCCTTTGAGGCCCAGCCCGGGGACATCGGGGAGCGCGTGCCGCTGGTCGTCCTGGTGGACGAGGGCAGCGCCAGCGCGGCCGAGATCGTGGCCGGGGCGCTGCAGGACCGGGAGCGGGCCGTGCTGGTTGGGGAGCCCACGCTGGGCAAGGGCTCGGTGCAGCAGCCGTTCACCCTCAGCGACGGCTCTGAGCTGCGGGTCACCGTCGCCCTGTGGTTCACCCCCGACGACCGGGCCATCCACGAGCAGGGGCTCGCGCCCGATATCGAGGTGGTGTGGCCCGAGGAGACGCCCGAGGGGGAGGAGGCCGAGCCACAGGTGCCGCCGGAAGAGACGGAGACGGAGACCGATCCCCAGCTGGAGCGGGCTGTGGAGTATCTCCTCACGGGAAGGTAGCTATGCCACGGAGGAGGTCGGGGATCAAGGTCGTCGCCACCAACCGCAAGGCGGCTTACGACTATCATCTGGAGACGCGGTACGAGGCCGGGCTGGCCCTGCTGGGGACCGAGATCAAGTCCATTCGCGCCGGCCGGGTGAACCTGAGCGACGGGTACGTGCAACCCCAGGACGGGGAGCTGTGGCTGATCAACGTCCACATCGCGCCGTACGATCCATCAGGCAGGTACGGCCACGATCCGCTGCGCCCCCGCAAGCTGCTGCTCCATCGCCGGGAGATCGACCGCCTCATCTCCCGCGTTCGGGAGCGTGGGTATACGATCGTGCCACTGAGGCTGTACCTGAAGGACGGCCTGGCCAAGGTCGAGATCGCGCTGGCCCGGGGGAAGCGCAAGTACGACAAGCGTGAGGCCATCGCCAAGCGGACCGCCCGACGGGATATCGAACGGGCTCTGAAGGAGCGACACAGGCGATGAAGCTGACCAGGCGGGAGCGGCTGGCCGACCGGCCGCCCCCGCTGCTGCAGGACCCACAGGAAGGGGAAGAAGGGAAAGAAGGGGCAGGCGAGCTGTTCTCCATCGGTCAGGTCAACCGCCTCCCTCCCCAGCGGCAGGAGCAGGCCTATCGCGCCCTGGTTCCCTCGGAGCTTCTGCTCCGTTTCGGCATCGACCCCCACACGCTGGCCGACGATCGGGGCCGGCCCCTGTTTGAGTTCAAGCCCGGTCCCTCTTCCGTGGAGCTCATCCTGCGTCACGCCTGGGACGCCGAGGATCCGCTGCTCTATCTCCAGCTGGCCGACACGCCCAACAATCAGATCGAGGTGCTCCTGTTCGTGCTCAACGATCCCTACTCGGAGCGCTTCGACGTCGACCGCCTGCCCGATGGCACGCCGACCTACTTCGGGACGCAGGCGCGGAATATCGAGGAGGAGGTGCGGGCCATGAGGGCCGGGCTTGCGCCCGGGCAGGTGCACCGGGGTCTGGGGGCCACCCGGCGGCTGATGCCCATCCTGGAACGGTTCGTCGCTGGCCTGCATCACGACGCGTTCTACATCCAGCCCCTCGCCTATCACAACGCCATCTTCTTCGAGCGACTGGGCTTCGCCTACGTGTTTGGGCTGGGCCGGATGGAGTGGATCCACGAGGAGTTCGCCCCGGGGGGACTGCTGTTCGAGCGACTCGACGCGTCCACGCCGTTCCGTCACCCTGAGGCAGCGGGCAGTATACGCGGCCGCAGTTGGGCCATCCACGATGGCATCCTGGGCCAGCCCTTCGGCGAGATCAAGATGTACAAGCGCGTGGGGGTCCACGCCGGGATCGTCACGTTCCCCAACGCCCGCTGGTAGCCCCCTACCCTCCACTTCCCACTTCAGGTGAGGGGAATAATTACTGCCTGCATTTGCGCCCGGCATTTCGCATAGTCTAGATTTCCGCTCCAGGCAAACGCTGCAGGGTGATAATCTGTGCATCAATGACTATGCGAAGGGGAAGACCTCGCAGGATTTAAGCGGATGTATGGCCTATTCCCCGCACCCGTGGTACCCGTTCATCCGCCCAAACTGTCCTTGACACCTCCCCATCCTGGGTTATAATAGAACTTCTGTAAATCATCAGCAAAACAGGAGTATAAACGTGGCAACAGAAGAACCCACTCACACATCCCCCCCCAACTCGATCGATTCCATCTCCGACCTGAAGCCCAAGATGCGCCTGAGAGGCATCGTGCGCGACGTTCAACTCTACGGCGCGGTCGTGGACATCGGCCTTGAGTATAATGGCGTCGTGCACATCTCCCAGTTGACCCCTAAACGCGTCAATCGAGTCGCGGACGTGGTCAGCCCCGGAGACGAGGTCACCGTGTGGGTCACGAAGGTGGAGCCTAAAAAGGGCCGCATCGGGCTGACCATGGTCAAACCTCCCCAGGTGGGATGGAACGAACTGGAGGAGGGAAAGACGTATACCGGCCAGGTGACCCGCATCGAGTCTTACGGCGCCTTCGTCGACGTCGGCGCCGAGCGACCGGGCCTGCTTCACGTGCGAGAGATGTCCTCCGGCTATGTCCGGCACCCCTCAGACCTGGTCCAGATCGGGGACGAGGTCGAGGTACGCCTGCTCAAGGTCAACCGACGCCGACGGCGTATCGATCTCTCTATGATGGGCCTGGAGATGGAACAGGTACAACAGAGTGATGAGGACGAACAAGCGCCGCGCAAGACCACGATGGAGATCGCCCTCGAGCGTGCCCAGGCTCAGAAGCAAGCCCAGGAGCGAGGCCGACAGAAGCACCGTCAGCCCGACCTCTCCGAACGAGAGGGCATCCTGGAGCGCACGATCGCCCAGCACTCGGAGTCGGCCAGCCGCTCCCGGCAGTAAGGAAGCTCTACCCCTCCACCGCCTCACGAGCCGCCCGGATGTTTGACGTGGGCGCAACGATCGGTGTCACACAGCCCGTTCCCAGGATGAACCGCCGCCCCCCGGTCTGTGCAATCGCCTCAGCGGCCTGCTGATGCACCAGGTCGGGGGTTCCCTGTACCACTCCATCCCACCGCCCCAGCCCACCACACACCGCCCCCCCAAAGCGACGCTGCCCCTCGGCTAACGTCGGTGGGGTCTCTCGATCGTGCCAGTTGATCACCTGGACCGGATAGTCCGCCAGGAGGTCGAACATCACGTCCTCTCCGTGCAGGTGCAGCACGTTGAGCCACAGTCCCTGCGCCGCCTCCAGGACGCGCAGATCGTAAAGCCGTCCAAACGTGGTGTATTCCTCCTCGCTTAGCAGCCCGTACTGGGCGTGCTGCACGGCGTAGAACACCCCCGCCGCCGCCGTCCGTTCCACCACCGCCTCGACGAAGCGGATGGTCGTCTCGGTGATCGCCTCCAGCCCGGCGCGCACCGCGTCCGGATAGCGGCGCACGTGCACCGGCAACCGCTCCGCGCCCACCAGGTTCTTGGCCTGGGAGAGGGGATTGAACACCGTCTGTATGAACGGAACCTCGCCGGCCAGCTCATCCCCGATCAGGCGCAGGCAGCGCAGTTGAGCGCCCAGCGCCCCCTGCCCGGGATCGAGCACATCCCTCGGCCAATCGTCAGGCGACTGGACCGGTGCGCTGCCTGCGCCATAATCCACGTAGTCACGCGTCCCCTCCAGGTTTCCCACCCACCGGTCCTGCGCCCCCCAATCCCGCAAACAGAAGCTGCTGGCCGGGGTGACCTTGACGAAGTCAAAATCGTAGCGCCGCTGAAAGGCCACCGTCGCTGCCGCCAGATCCTCAGGCCGTTGGTCATCCCCGGGGAAGTGACGCCACAGGGCCACCGGCGGGCGGTCCACCGCCTGCCCCTGGATCGTGGCCCGCAATCGTTCTTCTTTCGTCATCTCACCCATGTTACCTATCCTCCTTTTCCCTTCCTATCAAGTCCTATCAAGTGCGTCGCACTTTTCCACTCTTTCCCACTCATTCGTTCTCTTTCACGCGGAACTTCACGTCGCCCAGGTGCACGTAGGGGCCAAACTCCCCCTCAGGCGGCACCGGCTCGTCCGTGCTCACAATCACGCCGAAGTAATACCGGTTGGTGAACAGGCTGACCGGCGACTCCGCGGCAAAGACGAGCGGGTCACGCACGATCTCGCCCGCCCGCCAGTTCTCGAAGGCGTAGTCCGCCGGCGGGCCCGACCAGCGATATACCTCCTGTCCCGCCGGATCCAGCAGCATCAGCTCCCGAACGCGCGCGGCCGGGTGGTCACGATCGGCCCGCCAGAAGAGCGTGAGGGGCCACGTGCCGGGCAGCTTCACCTTGGGATAGGGCTGCTCGTACCCCAGGAGCGTGACGCCCGCTTCGGGGAAGGTCACCGTCACCCCATGCGTCATGCCCAGCTCAGCCATCTGGGGCTGGCGACGCGGGCGCTCTACCTGCACAGAGGCGATGACCAGGCTATCTCCGCTGACCTGCCCGCTCTCATCCCGCCGCTGCAACCGATACTCCCCGGCCATGGAATAAAGCCCCACATTGAGCGCATACGCCCCGGGAGGCGTCCCCGGCAGGACGTGAATCGTGTACTCGTCCCACACGTATTTGTCGAGCGGCCACAGTTTGGTCGGCAGGTTCCCCGGGTTGAGGTGATCCTCCTGGCCCCACAGGATGTGCAACGGGCGGGCCAGGTGTACGAAGGACTGGTAGTTCTCGTCCAAGGGCGCCAGGGCGTGCCAGTACAGGACCACGGGGAACGCCTCGCCGGAGCGCACGCGCGGATAGGGCAGGTCGTAGCCCAACAGCTCGATCTGTCCGCTGCCCCCCCGGTAAAAGGTGGCCCGCTGCTCGTGCTGAGCCGCCCAGGCCTGTCCAGGCGCCGAGGTGTAACGCAGCCAATCGTCCCGACGGTCTATCACCCCGGTTTTCAACCCCACAAACAGCAACAACACCCCCCCCAACCACAGCCACGTCCGGCGTTGCATGGAGTGGCCCCTTGGGTTGCGGGGAACGTGACCATCCCCCGGCGGCACGCGCCTCCCGCCTCCCATCACCCCCAGCGCGACGACGAGCGTCCCCACGCCCGCCGCCGAGATGACCCACCCGGCCGTGCGTGACGGCGTGTCCTCGAAACGCACCAACACCTCGTGCTCGCCCTCAGGCACCCACACGGTGATGAACCCCTCGGGGCCGGCCACCTCAATCTGGGCCTCCTCGCCGTCCACGTAGACGTGCCAGCCAGGGAAGTAGAACAGATACAGGCGCAGGATGAACCCCTCGGGAGTGGAGACCCGCAACAGATCCCCAAGAGCCCCCTGCTCCACGATCTCGACGCTGGCCCCCTCAGGCAACACCGCCCGGTTGACCCGGTCGATCGGCCCAGGCTGGGTGTAGGAATCGACCAGCGTCCCCTGGGGGAAGATGGGGGCCTGCACCGCCTTCACCGGCACGAAGTCGCCCGTCGAGGTCGTGCCCAGCGCGTTGCCGTGCATCTCCCAGAAGATGATGTCCACGGGGGCAGTACCACCGAAATCAGGCCCCCACATGGGCGGGTAGAGCACAGGGAGCGCCAGGAGCAGGAGGGCCGCCAAGGCCACCGCCACCGCCGGAGCGCGCCAACGAGGCCCCTCAGGCAGCACCGTCACGCCGGCCGCGGCGCAGACCGCCAACATCAGATTCGCCGGTCCCAGCAGCCGCCAGGGAAACTGGAGATACGGCATGAGGGGCACCTGTTCCCATACCCCCGTCGAGGCGGGCAGCATCAACACCACCAGCACCAGCCCGGCCAGGAAGAAGTAAAGCAGCGTTCTGCGCCGCTCAGTCCTCCCCTCCGCCGCCCCCAAGCGTGCCCCGCCGTCCTGGCCCGGCACCCCAAAATCGAGCAGCGGGCCCAGCGCGAGCAAGGCCAGCAGCCACTGCGCCAGGCCCAGGTTGAGGCGGTAGCGGGGGGCCACCGCGCCCATATCGAGCACAGGCGAAGGGGCCAACAGCTCGTACAACGAGAGGAAATGCTGGTGAAAATCGAAGTGGCCCGGGCCGATGACGTCGAGCTTGACCGCGCCGCGCTCCAGCACAGCGGGAAGCCAGAAGAAGGCCACCGTCGCAGCCGCCAGGGCAAGGGCCAGCAGGCCCCACCCGGCCCGGCCACGCCCCGTCCCGCACATCACCTCCCATCCCCAGTAGGCCAGCACCAGGCCGCTGGCCACCAGGCCCAGCAGGTTGTGGCTAAACACCAGCGCCGCCAGCGTCAGCACGCTCGCCCCCAGTGCCCCCCTCCTCCCCACCCCACTCATCAAACGGCGGAAGGCATAGAACACCGAGGGCAACAGACACAGGGCGAAATGCTCTGCCAGCACCCCCCGAGCGTGGGGGTCGACGAAGACGACGTAGGGAGCGAGGGTGAAGGAGGCCGCAGCCAGCACCCCAGCGGCAGGGCCGAAGAGCTCCCGCCCCAGCAGGTACGTCCCCAGCGACGCCAGGACGAAGCCCAGGACGAACACCGCCTTGACCCCGCCCACGACGTCCAGGCCGGGCAGCAGGGAAAAGGCGTTGGCCAGGTAGTAGGTCAGGGGGGCGTAGTAGTTGAAGATCGGGTATCCGTATCCGAAATAGAAATCAGGGGCCCAGCGCGGATAGAGGACCCCCGCGCGCAGGGTATGCCCCAGCTCCGCCGCGCGGTAGACGTGCAGCTCAGCATCCGTCCGACGGGGGAGTCCAGGCCGGGTCAGGAAAGGGGCGGCCGCGACCAGCGCTATGGCCAGGGCGAGCAACAACCCCCAGTCCAATCGACGCATCACAGCCCGACGATACGCGCCGCTCCTCGTCAAGCGGATAGAAAACATCCCATGGTGGACAGAAAACATGCCAAGAAAGAGGTCAGTTCTGCGCCACGAGCTCCGGGATCTGCTCCGGATGCTCGGCCACCGGCACCCCGACGGCCTCAAACGCCGCGATCTTCTCAGCGGCCGTGCCGCTGCCCCCCTGGACGATGGCCCCCGCGTGCCCCATGCGCTTCCCCGGCGGCGCGGTCCGCCCCGCGACGAAGGCCGTGACCGGCTTGACCATGCGCTCGGCGATGAACCGCGCCGCCCGTTCCTCGTCGCTGCCGCCGATCTCGCCGATCAGCACGACCTGTTCGGTCAACGGATCGGCCTCGAACATCTCCAACGCGTCGACAAAGGTCGTGCCGATGATGGGATCGCCCCCGATGCCCACACACGTCGTCTGCCCCATGCCGCGGGCGGTGAGCGCGTACACGACCTCGTAGGTCAGCGTGCCGGAACGGGAGACGACCCCGACCGGACCGGGGGTGGCGATGTGCCCGGGCATGATCCCCACCTTCGCTCTGCCAGGAGAGAGCAATCCCGGGCAGTTCGGTCCCACCAGTCGCCCCCCCTGCTGATCCACGTAGGCCC
>Ga0180432_10010043_pt1 | contig 11423 bp, 9 predicted proteins | sample SS_ome_10_FD_132414 | JGI IMG/M metagenome (GOLD analysis project Ga0180432, IMG submission 132414) | Hypersaline lake sediment archaeal communities from the Salton Sea, California, USA - SS_1_MS_2 metaG | ecosystem: Environmental > Aquatic > Non-marine Saline and Alkaline > Hypersaline >... | reverse complement strand
GCTTTCGCCGGTGGCGAAAGCTGGTAGAGCAGTGGAACAGTCGAGCAGGTGACCAGGCGAGAGGGCGGACAACGCGGCGCGCAGAGACACCGGCAGAATGCTGCCAGGCTTGTTCCACTGCGGCCTCCTGCTCAACTGCTCAACTGATCGGGTGCTTTCGCCGGTGGCGAAAGCTGGTAGAGCAGTGGAACAGTCGAGCAGGTGAACAGTGGAGCAGGAGATCAGGTGAGAGCACCTGCTCGCTCGGGGTCTCGTGCTCAACTGCTCAGGCGGTAGAGCAGGTGAGCAGTGGAGCAGGAGATCGGGTGAGAGCACCTGCTCGCTCGGGGTCTCGGGCTCAACTGCTCAGGCGGTAGAGCAGGCGAGCAGTGGAACAGGTGATCAGGTGAGAGATTCTGCTCGCCGGCGGTCTCCTGCTCTTCCGTTCTCCTGTTCTCCTGTTCACCTGCTCGGGAACTGTGCCATGGCCTTCATGTTCGAGAATCTTCACGTCTATCAGAAGGCCGTGGATTTCGCCGACCGGGTCGTGCGACTGACCGAAGGGTTCCCACGAGGTTACGGATTCCTGTCGGACCAGCTCAACCGCGCGGCGCTGTCGATCGCGACGAACCTGGCCGAGGGCAATGGCCGGTTCACGAAGGCGGACCGCCGGAACTTTTTCATCGTCGCACGAGGATCGGTGCAGGAGTGCGTGCCGCTGCTGGAGATCGGCCGGCGGCGGAAACTGGTCGGTGAAGAGATACATACCTCTTTGCGCGGCGAGCTCGAAGCCATGGCCAAGATGATCAGCGGGCTGATCAACGGGCTGGACAAGCGACGGCGGTGAAGGGGGACGCGAGCGACAGTCGCCGCGGTTCTTGATGCAGTCACCTCGGCTCGTTCGGCAGTAAGATGAAGCGCGTGCATGCTTATTTCCGCGGGATCGTGCAGGGGGTGGGGTTTCGCTACACGGCGATGCGCCTGGCGGCGCGCCGGGGGGTGACGGGCTGGACGAAGAACCTCTCCGACGGGCGGGTCGAGATCGTCGGCGAAGGCACGGAGGAGGCGCTGGAGCGGTTCTTGCGCGAGTTGCGGGAGTATTTCGCAACCTACGTGCGCGACGTGCAGACCGAGTGGCTCGATGCCACGGGCGAGTTCAGCGAGTTCGGCGTGCGCTTCTGATGCCGGCGGTGGTGGCGCCGGGCGCGCGCGTGGGGGGTGGAAGATGGGCGGCGGTGCCGGAAGATGGAGGTTGTTTTTGGCGTGGGCATAGGCTAGCGTTTCCGCCTGGACATGGCCGGTAGAGCCGCCGGTAGAGGACATCCGGAGTCGGGCCTCAGCGGATGAAGATTGCTATTATCAGTGACATGCACGCCAACCTCGCGGCGCTCGATGCGGTGCTTGGCGCGATCGGCGCCGAGGGGGTGGAGTTCATCGTCTGCGGGGGGGACCTGGTCGGCTATAACGCCGAGCCGCGCGAGGTGGTGGAGCGTGTCCGCGAGCTGGAGATCCCCTGCGTGATGGGCAACCACGACGCGGCGGTTGTGGGCCTGACGGACCCGGAGGACTTCAACGCGCCGGCGCGCGCGGCGGTCGAGTGGACGGCGCAGCAGCTCGACAAGGCGTCGCTCGAGTTTCTGCGCGGGCTGCCGTACGTGCGGCGGATCGAGAGCTTCACGGTGGTCCACGGCACGCTTCACAATCCGGAGCAGTGGGGCTACATCTTCAACGCTTACGAGGCCGAGGAGCACTTCCAGCACCAGAAGGACACGGTGTGTTTCATCGGCCACTCGCACATCCCGGGCGTGTTTATTGCCGGCGACATGATCACGCTGAACCGCAGCAGCCGGGTGCGGATCCAGTCGGGCCACCGCTACGTGGTGAACGTGGGCAGCGTGGGGCAGCCGCGCGATAATGATCCGGCCGCGTCCTACGCGATCTACGACCTGGTGGAGAACGCGGTCCAGTTTCGGCGCGTGCCGTACGACGTGCGGGGCACGCAGCAGAAGATTCTCGACGCGGGCCTGCCGAACGTGCTCGCCATGCGCCTGGCTATGGGCAAGTGAGTGCGGTGCGCCACATCGTGGTGACGCTGCTGAGGCCGGTGCCGAGCCTGGTGGTGTGGGCGCTCATTGTCTTTGTCGCTTCAACCGTCCCGGTTTCCGGCGTTCTCGGGGTTGACTTGCCCACCGGGCCCGATAAGATCCTGCACGGGGTCGCGTATGCGGTCCTGGGTCTGCTGGCCGTGCGGGTGCTGTGGCGGCTGGCGCCTCCCGGCATGGGCCTGGGCGGGGCGCTGGCCGGTGCGGTCGGGTACGGCCTGCTGCTCGAAGGGTGGCAAAAGGTGGTGGGCCGCACGGCCGACCCGTATGACGTGATCGCCAACGCGATCGGCGCCGGGGTCGGCGGGCTGGTTGCCGTTGTGGTTTTGCTGAGGGCCCGCCCGGGCACGCGCAGCGAGAGGGAGCGGTCGGACTATGGCCACGGGGGGCGTTCGGGAGCGGATTGAGGCGCTGCGCGCGGCGATTCGCCATCACAACCGCAAGTACTACGTCGAGGACAGCCCGGAGATCGCCGACGCCGAGTACGACGCGCTGGTGCGCGAACTCGTCGAGCTCGAGGCGGCGCACCCGGCGCTGGTCACCCCTGATTCCCCAACCCGGCGCGTGGGCGCCGAGCCGGTCAGCGCGCTTGCGAAGGTGAGCTACGCGCGGCCGATGCTCAGTCTCGACAACACCTATTCGCGCGAGGAGCTCGTTGCGTTCGATGCGCGCGTGCGCAAGGGGCTCGATATGCAGGACGCGGTCGAGTACGAGGTCGAGTTCAAGGTGGACGGCGCGGCGGTGGGGCTGCGGTACGAGCGGGGCCGGTTCGTGGCCGGCTACACGCGCGGCGACGGCCGCACGGGCGAGGACGTGACGCACAACCTGCGGACGATCGCGTCGGTGCCGCTCGTGCTGGCGGGACAGGCGCCCGCGCTGCTCGAGGTGCGCGGCGAGGTGTACATGGGCCGGGCGGAGTTCGAGCGCGTCAACGCGGCGCAGCTTCGCGAGGGGCTGCAGCCGTTCGCCAACCCGCGCAACACGGCCGCGGGCACGCTCAAGCTGCTGGACCCGCGGATCGCGGCCGAGCGCCGGCTCGATATCGCGTGCTACGGCGTGGGTGAGTACGAGGGGCCCGAGTTCGCCACGCAGATGGGGTTGATCGAGGCGCTGGCGGGGTTCGGGTTCAAGGTGCTGCCGGAGTCGCGGGTGTGCCGGGGCATCGAGGAGGTTTTGGGGTTCTGCGACGCGTGGCAGGTGCGGCGGCACGAGCTGCCGTTCGACATTGACGGGATGGTCGTCAAGGTGAACGGGCGCGCGCTGCACGCGGTGCTCGGGGCGACGTCGAAAGCGCCGCGCTGGGCGATTGCCTACAAGTTCCCGGCGGAGCAGGCGACGACGCGGCTGACGGAGATCCTCGTGCAGGTGGGCCGGACGGGCACGCTCACGCCGGTGGCGGTCGTCGAGCCGGTGCAGCTTGCGGGCACGACGGTGACGCGGGCGACGCTGCATAACGAGGACGAGGTGCGGCGCAAGGACATCCGGGTGGGCGACACGGTGCTGATGGAGAAGGGGGGCGACATCATCCCGAAGGTGGTGAAGGTCATCACCGAGAAGCGCACGGGCCGGGAGAAGGCGTTCCGGATGCCGGCGAGGTGCCCGGCGTGCGGCGCGCGCGTCGAGCGGCTCGAGGGGGAGGTCGCCCACCGGTGCACGAACGTCGGGTGTCCGGCGCAGCTCAAGGAGCAGCTCGCGCACTTCGCTGCGCGCGGTGCGATGGACATAGACGGGCTGGGCACGAAGCTCATTGACCAGTTGCTGGCCGCCGGCCTCGTGGCGGACTACGCGGACCTGTACGCGCTCGACGCGGGGCAGGTGGCGGGGCTCGAGCGCATGGGGGAGACGAGCGCGCGCAATCTGGTCACCGCGATCGAGGCGAGCAAGGCGCGGCCGCTCGAGCGGCTCATCTTCGCGCTGGGGATCCCGTACGTGGGGGCGCGGGCGGCGGAGATCCTGGCCGGCGCGTACGGCTCGCTCGACGAGTTGATGGCGGCGTCGGCCGAGGCGCTTGCGACGATCGAGGAGATCGGCCCGACGACGGCCGACAGCGTGGTGAAGTTCTTCCAGGGCGAGCGCAACCGGGGCGTGATCGAGAAGCTGCGGGCGGCGGGCGTCACGATGCGGTCTGAGACGCACGCGGGCGCAGGCGAGTCGCTGGCGGGCATGACGCTGGTGATCACGGGGACGCTGGGCCGGCCGCGTGCGGAGTTCGAGGCGGCGATCAAGGCGAACGGCGGCCGGGTGAGCGGCAGCGTCAGCCGCAAGACGAGCTACGTGCTGGTGGGGGAGAATCCGGGCTCGAAGCTGGCGAAGGCCAGGCAGTTCGGTATCCCGCTCTTGACCGAGGCCGAGTTCTGGGCGATGCTTGGCGCGGACCCGCACTCGAGGCGCGTATGAGCCTGCAGAAACTGCTCGCGACGTCCATCAGCATCTTTCTCATGATCCTGCTGCTGGGGTTCGTCGGCTACCTGGTGCTCGACGAGGCGCACAACCCGCTGACGGCGATCTACATGGCGGTGATCACGGTGTTCGCCGTCGGCTACGAAGAAGCGATCAGGCTGAGGGGGAACATCGCCGGGCAGGTGTTCACGATTGTGTATATCGCCATTGGCGTGGCGAGTTTCGTCTTCGTCACCGCGAGCGCGACGGCGTATATTATGGGGGGCTACCTCCATCGGCTCTTATGGAGGAAGAAGATGCAGAAACGGATTGATAGCCTGCAGGAGCACTACATCGTGTGCGGCGCAGGCGACACGGGCCGGCACGTGATCGAAGAGTTCGTGAAGATGGAAGTCCCGTTTGTGGTCGTCGAGCACAACAAGGAGCGGGTCGAGCGAGTGCTTGGCGAGCGTGGTTTCTGCTACCTCGAGGGGGACGCGACCGACGAGGCGCTGCTCGTGCAGGCGGGCATCGAGCGGGCCCGGGGGCTGGTGAGTTGCCTGGCCGACGATAAGTCGAACCTGTTTGTGGTGCTCACGGCGCGCGGGCTCAACAGGGAGATGCGCATCATCAGCCGCGCGGTCGAGGAGGGCACGCAGGCGAAGCTGCTCAAGGTGGGGGCGGATTCGGTGATCAGCCCGAACAACATCGGCGGCCTGCGCATGGCGAGCGAGATGCTGCGGCCCAACGTGGTGACGTTTCTCGATCTGATGATGCGCGACCCCCGCAACACGCTGCGCTTCGAGGAGGCCACGGTGCAGGAGGGGAGCGACTTCGCGGGCAAGACGATCGCGGAGGCCGACGTGGGCCGGAAGACGGGGGCGATCATCGTGGCGGTGCGCGACAGCGAGAGCGGCCGGTACGATTTCAACCCGAGCGGCGACCACCGGTTGGGGGTGCGCGACGTGCTGGTGCTCATCGGTGACCTGGGGCAGATCCGCAAGCTGCGACGGCTCGCCGCCAAGAGCGGCCTGACGATCGCGGAAGGCTCGAGCGGCGACGTCGTCCAGGCCGAGGAAGGAGAGACGCAGGATGACTAGGAAGCGTGTCTGGGCCGCGTGCCTTGTGGTTGCCGCGGCGTTTGCATGGTGCTGCTGCCGCGGGCAGAAACCGCAGCCCGAGGAGAAGCGCCCGCCCAAGGCGCGGGACGAGGCGCCCGCCCTGACCGAGGAGGAGCGCCTGGCCGACGAGGCGTATGACGCCCAGGACCGCGACGCGCCGCTGAAGAAGACGGGCGAGCACACGTACGCGCTCGACGGCATCGCGATTGACATGAAGGCGAAGCAGATCCGGTTTGCCGCCGTGGTCAACCAGACGCAGCAGGAGCTGCCGCTCGAGGTGCTCATCTGCACGGAGTACGGCAAGACGCACGAGGCGTTGTTCCGCACGGGCATCAGCCCGACGTACCTCAACGTGGCGTTCAAGCTCATCGGGTGTCACGGGGGCAAGCCGCGCGCGGGCGTGGGCCGGCCGGAGATCCCCGTGGGCAGCCCGGTCGAGATCGAGGTGAAGTGGACGACCGAGCAGGGCAAGGCGGCGACGATCGAGCCCGAGGCGTGGATCTGGAACCATCAGACGCAAGCGGCGATGAAGGCCACGCACTGGACGTACACGGGCAGCATGTTCCACATGGGCAAGTTCATGGCGCAGGCGACAGGGACGATTGTCAACGTCTACGTGGATCCGAGCACGCTGGTCGAGCCGCCGATCGCGGAGGTGCAGGACGACACGGTGTTCGGCGTGTACGAGACGGTGGTGCCGCCCACCGGCACGAAGGTCGAGATCATCATAACCGCGCTGCCCGAGAAGCAGGACGAGGAGACGGTCGAGGAAACGGTCGAGGAAGGCGGCGGCGAGTAGGGCCGGCAGGAATTGTCCGACCCTTTCAGGGTCGGTCCTTTTCTTGTCGGGTTCGTTTCCGTGGGTTTCACCCACGGCTATTCACGTTGTTCCCCTTCGGGGATCAGTTTCCGCAAGAGCTCCCATCCGTGGGTCTTGCACACGGTTATTGACGTTGTTCCGCTTCGAGAAACAGCGTTCGCACGAGCTCCCAACGGCAGATTCCTGCATCAGTTCGGCGGGGCCGGGGCCCCGCCCTACAGCCCACCTTCGGCGGGCGAGCGCTGCCGCAAGTTTCGACCTATCACCGGATGAAGGGCGGGTCGCTCTCCGGCCGCCGACGGCCCCGAAAGACATCCGTGTCAATCTGTGCTGTGTTCATTCCCCGTCTTGCGTGGCGTGGCGGGGTGCGCTATCGTCTGCACATTATGTGGGTCTCGCGCAGGGATGTCGGCTGGAGTCTTGCCGCTATACCGGGGGCGCTGGTCCTAGGGGTGATTGCCTTTGCGACCCCGTGGCCTGTGCCGGTTTTTGCCGTCGGCGTTCTTGCGTGGGTCGTCGCTGTTTCCGTTTTTTACCACCGTCGTGAAGGCGGGCAACGATAGAAGGGCGGCAAACGCGAATGAAGATTGCGTTGGTGCAGATCAACACCACCGTCGGGGCGCTGCGTGACAACGTGGCCGCCATCAGGGAGGCGGCCGGCCGGGCGCGGAAGCTCGGGGCGGAGCTGGCGGTGTTTCACGAGATGGCGGTGACCGGCTACCCGCCGAAAGACTTGTTGGAGAAGCGGTGGTTCGTCGAGGAGAACCTGGCGGCGCTCGAGGCGCTGGCGGCGTCGTCGAAGGAGATCGCGCTTGTGGTGGGCTACGTGGACGGCAATCCCGCGCGGGAGGGGAAGCGGCTGTTCAACGGCGCGGCGGTGCTGGCGGGGGGGCGGGTCGCGTCGCGGCACTACAAGTCGCTCTTGCCGACGTACGACGTCTTCGACGAGGGGCGGTACTTCGAGCCGGCCGGTCAGGTGAGCCCCGCGCGGCTCGGCGGGGACACGCTGGGGGTGACGATCTGCGAGGACATCTGGAACGACAAGGACTTTTTCAACACGGGGCTGTACCACGACGAGCCGGTGGCGGCGCTCGTGGGCGCGGGGGCCGAGGCGATTGTGAGCATCAACGCGTCGCCGTACTCGATCGGCAAGCGGGCGCTGAAGCTCGACATGCTGCGGGCGATCGCGACGAAGCACACACGGCCGGTGGTGTACGTGAACCAGGTCGGCGGCAACGACGGGCTGATCTTCGACGGGGCGAGCCTGGTGATAGACGCGGCGGGCCGGGTGGCCGCGCAGGCGAAGGAGTTCGAGGAGGACATCGTTCTTTTCGACACGGAGACGGGCGCGGGCGACGTGCACGACACGGCGCGGGACGAGCTGCCGCGCGTGCTCAAGGCGCTGGCGCTCGGCGTGCGCGACTACGTGGGCAAGTGCGGGTTTACGGACGTGGTGATCGGGTTGAGCGGGGGCGTTGACTCGGCGCTCACGGCGGCGATCGCGGTCGAGGCGCTGGGCGCCGGGCGGGTGCACGGTGTGACGATGCCGTCGGAGTACTCGTCGCGGGGCAGCGTCGAGGACTCGGAAGCGCTCGCGGGGAACCTGGGCATTGACACCACAGTGATTCCGATCGGGCAGGTGATGGGCGCGTACGCCGAGACGCTGGCGGAGGCGTTCCGTGGGCTGGCGGCGGACGTTACCGAGGAGAACCTGCAGGCGCGCGCGCGCGGCAACCTGCTCATGGCGCTGTCGAACAAGCACGGGTGGCTGGTGCTGAACACGGGCAACAAGAGCGAGGTGTCGGTCGGCTACTGCACGCTGTACGGCGACATGGTGGGGGGGCTGGGCGTGATCGGCGACGTGCCGAAGACGATGGTGTATGAGCTGGCGCGGCTGGTGAACGGCGAGCGTGAGGTGATCCCCGAGAGCACGATGACGAAGGCGCCGTCGGCGGAGCTGCGGGCCGACCAGAAGGACACGGACTCGTTGCCCGAGTACGAGGCGCTCGACCCCGTGCTGCGCGCCTACGTGGAGGCGGGGCAGGGCGTCGAGGAGATCGTGGCCGCGGGGCACGACCGCGCGCTGGTCGAGCGGGTCATCGGCATGGTGGACCGCAACGAGTACAAACGCCAGCAGGCGGCGCCGGTGCTCAAGGTGACGAGCAAGGCGTTCGGGTTCGGCCGCCGGATGCCGATTGCGTGCCGCGTGCAGCACTTCGAGCCCGGCCGCGTGAAGAAGAAGCGATGAAACGCCGGGCGGCTCTTCTCATTTTCTTTATTTCCCTCGTCGTGTGTGTGTCGGGTCTCGCAGCGCAGGAATCGCGGCGCGATTACCGGCGCGCGTATGCGGTCGTGGACGAGCTGGTGAGGCTCAACGGCCTGGCCGAGGAGTACCGGACGCTCAAGGCGACGCTGGCGGGGTACGGCGTCAACCCGAGGCAGTTCGCGCAGGTGTATAACCGGCGGCCGAACCGGTCGAACTCGCTGCATGGCGATCCGCCGGGGCTGATGGCGGCGGCCGACGGGATGACGGCGGCGCTCAATGCGGCGGCGGCCGAGCGCGACCTGGTGGGCGCGTACATGGTGCTGCTCGAGCAGCTCAAGCTGGAGGTGGTGAGGCCGGAGGCGCCGGCGGCCGCAACGGGGACGGAGGTGGTCAAGGCCATCCTGCGCGCGCTCAAGACCGAGGCCGAGGAGTCGCCGGCGGCGCTGTTCCACGCTGAGGCGGCGAAGGCGGTCTACACGATGGAGTCGCCGACGGCGGCGGCGGTGATGGAGCGCATCGCGCGCGACGCGAAGGTGGAGATGTGCGACCGGCTGCTGCCGCTGTTCAACGTGCTGGTGATCACGGACGGGCAGGCGACGCTCGACGAGAACAGCGTCCGGCTGTGCGCGTACGCGCAGGCGGTGAACTGGCCGCGGCTGTACGCGGCGGGCGGGTCGGTCGTTGCGCTGACGGACGCGGCGTATCTCGCGCGCCTCAAGAAGGTGGTCGAGGCGCTCGAGGCAAAGAAGCCGAACGAGGCCGTCCTCTACGAGAAGCAGACGGACTGGGGCCGGATCGTGTTCGCCGGCAGCGTCGAGAACCGGCACGAGATCACCGACCAGGCGGTGATCGTGGACCTCGGCGGCGACGATACGTACGTGCTTGGCGGCGACGCGGAGCCGCCGGTGCTGATCATTGATTTCGCCGGCGACGACACATACCGGGCGGAGGGCGACCTCGGGTTCGCGTGCGGCCGGCTTGGCACGTCGGTGCTGGTGGACGTCGAGGGCGACGACACGTACGAGACGCAGGGGTACGGGCTTGGTTTCGGGCTGTTCGGCGTCGGGATCCTGGCCGACTATGCGGGCGACGACACGTACACGTCGGCGGGCGGGTTCGTGCAGGGCGCTGCGGCGTTCGGCGTGGGGCTGCTCGTCGAGGGCGGCGGGCGGGACACGTACAAAGCGCACGTGTACGCGCAGGGCTTCGCGCTGTGCGACGCGGCGGCGGCGCTGGTGGAGCTCGGGGGCGACGACACGTACGAGGCGGGCGGCAAGTACCTGTCGAGCAACCACCGCGAGGAAAACGACGAGAGTTTCCGCTCGTGGTCCATGGGGTTCGGCATGGGGCTGCGCGGGCTGGCGACGGGCGGGATCGGCATCCTGAGCGACGCGGCCGGGGACGACCGCTATCTGGGCGATACGTTCAGCGTGGCGTCGTCGTATTTCTACGGGCTCGGCGTGCTGGTGGACCGCGGGGGCAACGACCGCTACCGGGCCTTCCGTTACGGCATCGGCGCAGGCGTCCACACGGGCAACGGGGTGCTGCTCGACGAGGCGGGCGACGACGTGTACGAGCTGCTTTTCGGCGTGGGTATCGGCTGCGGTCACGACCTCTCGACGGGGCTGGTGTACGACGCGGCGGGCGACGACCGGTACGTCACCTCGCGCACCCACAACCTGGAGCAAGACAAGTACAACAAGCAGGAGGGCGTGGTGCGCGCGTTCGGCAACAACCTGAGCATGGGGGCCGGCAACGCGCACGCGATCGGCATCCTGATTGATGAGCGCGGTGACGACCGGTACGTGTGCCACGATGCGCGCGGCCAGGGCTTCTCGCCGCCGTTCGACGAGACGCTGAGCCAGTTCGGGGTGCTCGTTGACGGCGGGGGCAAGGACTATTACTCGCTGCTGCACGAGAACAACAGCCGCTGGACGAACAAGGATTCAAAAAAGGACGCAACGGCGGGCGGCATGGGGGCGGATTACGAGGCGAGCGCCTCGGCGACGCTGCCCGGGCCGGGCGCGCGCAAGGCGTACGTGTGGAACCTCGACTCGACGGGCGAGATCGCGCGCTTTCGCGACATGATTGACATCTCGCTGGGGAAGAACGTGCTCGCGATGACGGCGAATACCGACGGCGCCTCGTTCAGCCCGACGCTGTATGCGCCGATCCCGGCCGAGTACGGCAAGATGATCGTGCGAATCTGGGCGAGCGAGGAGACGGCGCTGACGGTGCGGTTCGCGTCGGCCGGCGGGGTGAGCGGGGTGTCGCCGGCGGCGCCGGTGAAGGCGGGCGTGAACGAGCTGAAGCTCGACCTGGTCCGGGCGCGGTTTGCGCGCACCGACCAGGAGGGCGAGGTGCCCTGGGGCGGGCCGTCGAGGCGGATCGAGTCGCTGACGGTGGTGCCGAGCGACCGCGGCGGGGTGCAGGTCAAGGTCCGCTCGATCGTGCTGTTCAAGTGAGGCGGTCGTGCAGTGGCGGGCCGGGGGGATTCTGCAGGAGTTGTGCTTATCCAGGTGGCTGAAGCCTCTTGTCGGCAAGGCGCGCCAGAGGCGCGTCGCTGAAGCGCGCTGCAGGAGTGTCTCGACGCGAGCGACACCACCGGCTGAAGCCGGCGGCAAGCAGGAATGCCGGCTGATGGCCATGAATAATATAACTTGGTATATGTATTGTTTATGGTATCCTCCTGTTGGCCGTTCACAAGGAGGGTACCATGAAGTTCACCCAACGTCAGGTCCGGGAGCTGGAGCGTG
>Ga0180432_10010042_pt1 | contig 11424 bp, 10 predicted proteins | sample SS_ome_10_FD_132414 | JGI IMG/M metagenome (GOLD analysis project Ga0180432, IMG submission 132414) | Hypersaline lake sediment archaeal communities from the Salton Sea, California, USA - SS_1_MS_2 metaG | ecosystem: Environmental > Aquatic > Non-marine Saline and Alkaline > Hypersaline >... | reverse complement strand
TATTCTTTATTATCATCCCAATATTCTAATATATTTTTAAAACCTTGATAGTATTCTGGTTCCCAATAATAACCATAATCTTCAATATCCTCTTCATCAAAATTTAGTAAATAGTCTTTACCATAATACCTATCCAAATCATTTAAATTTTTTATTTTAGATAAGATACCATCAGCTATACCATAAGATTCAGAATCATAACTTAAAGAGTCTAAAGCGTCATATAATGAAAAATGGGCTTTACTATCTTTAACATTAACTAAATCATACATTAAATCAAAATTTTCCCTTTCACCCAAATATTCTACCATTTGTTCAAGATTATAAGCACCACCTAATGGACTTTCATTCACTGGAAATGATTCTAACATACCACCATCCTCTAAATATTTAATATATCGTTTTACTTGGTCATCATAAAATTGATTTTCTTCTGTGTGTTCTATTTCGTTAACATAAGCTATTTTATCACCACCATTGGTGCTTAGTTCGTAGGTGATACCATCTACTCTTTCGTATCTATGGTAATCATCTGGTACAACTCTTGTGATTTCATATTCATCACCATCATCTTGGGTGTAATACTCAACACTCTCTTTTTCTAAACCCTCCCTTAATAACTTTTTAATTAAATCTTTCATATACTATAAATATCAACATAAAACAAAAAAGGCCTCTCTAATGAGAAGCCTTTTAAGTTTATTATATAAGATTATTATTATCTTAATTCTGCAACGTTGAATGTTGGAACACCATCAACTCTTACGTGACCGTAGAATCTGTTGTTAACAACTTTCTTCGCATATCTTGTCATAATCCCCTTCACTGGTGCGAAGTTAAATGGATTGTACATTGTAGGCGTTAATTGCATTGGCACGTATGGTGCGTAGATATACCCTGTGTCTAATAAAGATTTACCTTTGTGACCGATAATCATTGAGTATGAAGGTGCGTAAGGGTCTCTATATACTTGGTATCTACCAGATAATGAACCTACTCTTTCAATACCCATGTTGTATTGGTCTTGCTCTGGGTTAGCATCACTTACGTGGAAGTATTCTAAATCATCAAAGATTGCAGAGATTTCAGAAGATACTACGATGAAGTTTGCACCACCTCTTAAAGTAGACTTATGGATTTGTGCTGAAATTTGGTTAACTTTAGTAATTAAAGTTTGGTTCCAGTCTTTTTGAGTATAAGGACTTGCAGCTGAAGAAGCTTTTCTCCATCCATTGTAATCCCATCTTAATTGCCATGCAGCAGCTTTTCTTAAGTCTCTTAAGATTTCACGGTCAATCTCAGCAGCAACTTGCTCTGATAACATTGCAGTTAACTCAGCCTCAGCATCGATGTTGTGGAATGCACTAACGTCTTGCGCTAATTCTGGAGACCATGTAGCTCTTAATTTTCTTTCTTCAACAGAAACAACAACTTCGTCTAATTTGAAAGAAACTTCACCTAATTCAGTTTCTAATTCTAAAGAAGCGTATTCAGTCCAAGTAACATCGAAGTCACCACCAGTGATACCAGACATAGCAGCATCAGCAGCGTCAACACCAACGTATCCATCGTAAGTTGAAGTAGTAACAGCTGGGTGAGTTAAATCTAATTCTAAGTAGATAACACCAGCGTCATCACAGATAGAATCGTATTCAACGATACCTTTACCATATTTTTGAGTTACAAGTCTGAAAGGAACTTCAGCAGCATCAGCAATAATAGTTTGGTTATCTTGGTCGATTAAAGCAGCACCTAAACCGTTAGTAACTTTTAATGAAGCTAAGAATGACTCAGTATCCATTTGGTTACCATCTGGACCAGTTAATCTACCTTTGTTAGTAGAAGAGAATCCAGATACTCTTAAGATAGCAGCTCTTACAGAACCGTCAGTTGCAGTAGGTAATGAAGTAATATCACTTTGAACAGTGAACTCACCATTAGCACCAAGAGTAACTAAGTTACCATTAACAGCTTTAAGTGTTGCAGTACCTTTAGAGTTATCAAATAAACCATCGTTGTAGTATAAGTCATAAAGGTTTTTAGCCTTCATTGGTGTAATAACACAGTTACCTAAACCAACACACTCTGGTAATTGATTCATACCTGTATGTGCAGAATATGTAGAACCATCAGCGTAGAAATCTCCAGCGTTACCAGAACCATCAACTCTGTTAGATGTTTGAGGTACGAAGTAGAATAATTTACCGATAGGCATGTTCATAGCCTGTACAGATACGATATCGTTAGCTAATAATTTAGAGAATACTCTTCTAACGATAGGGAATACTACTGTTTCGAATGAACCAGAAGATGTTGCATCAGTTGCTTCAGTTAATAATGAAGACGCTTGGTTTTCATATAACTGAGCGATGTTTTCTTTAATGTGTCCGTTAAGACCGTCTAAGAACCCTAAAGAATCCCATTTTGCTTGGGTTTGCTTTCTGATTTCTTTCATGTGGTCAAGTCCAATGTTACCAACCACTCCAGAATTTAATAAATGTGACATAATTTTTATTTATTTTATTTATTTACTTATTATCTATTATTGACTCTTTTCATTAAGTCCATAATTCTTGAAGTCTCTTTATCAACGTAAGCTGTAGACTCATTTAATTGAGTTGACTTAGATGTTGATACTTCCTTCATAATTTTATTTTCAATTGATTCGTTAAGCGGTTTTCTATTTTTAAGCTCACTCTCAATTGTTTTGTATAGTCTCTTTGACTCCTTAAGAGTTGAAACTTCATTATCAAATCTTTTGAAAATGTTTTCTTTCTCATCTTTAGTTGTCGAATGCTCCATAAATAACTTAGTTACGTAAGTTAAATTAGAGTTAAAAACTACCGTCTCCGCTAACATAGTTCTAAATTGTTTAAGAGCTTGTTTGTACTCATTGTTTCTACCCTTAAGTTCTTTAGCTTCTGTTAATAGAGTATTATATTTTTTGATTACCTTAGATTCGTTAACCTTTGCACCAGGACCTTCTGGAGCTCCGATTGAACCAGGTCCACTTTGATTTCTGTGTTTACCAACACTCATACCTAAACCAGATGAAGTTTTTTCTTCAATTGGTTCTTCACCCTCAGCAACTTCGTCTTCTTCAGTTAATTCTTCTGATTCTTCAAGTGACTCGTCTTCTTCAGACATTACCATGTCACCTTCAGCGTTTGCGTGTCCAGGTTTTTCTTTAAACCCTTTCTCACCACCTTCATCAGTAGTAGAACCACCAAAGTTATCACCAGAAGCGATAGGTGCTTTAGTACCCTCAATGTTTTCCATCTCATCTAAAGCGATTTCATACATAACTTCGTCTTCAACTTCACCAGCTTCATCATCCATATCATCCATGTAATCCATAGAGTCAACATCGATTTCTTCACCACCTTCAACTTCACCTTCTCCAGTTTTAATTACAAACTCTCCAGGTTCGTTAACAGATAAATGAACTTCACCAGCTTCATCGTCAACTACAACTTCGATTTCATCATCACCAGTTAATTTTTTATAAACTGCAATAACGTCATCGTCAGATGCTGTTGTCATATCTATCTCGGCCTCATCATCCGATGCTAATGCATCCATCCCAGATTCGTAATCACCCTCAAGGTCATCACCTTCTATTGAGTCCATTGATGCTCCAACTTCGTCACCTTCAATTTCAGATTCCTCTTCACCAGCTTCGTCTTCCTCTTCACCAGCTTCTTCTTCCTCGCCAGTTTCTAATTCTTCCTCACCAGTTTCTAATTCTTCTTCATTATCAGTGTCAACATCTTCTTCTAAATAATCTTCTTCTAAAGATTCTTTCACGATACTATCAATTTCTTCCTTCGTTAATGAAGCAAGTATTTCTTTTGAGTTGGCATTTAGAGCCTCTTGAATTCTTTTAGCATCCAAAAGAGCTTCATCTAAAATTGATTTTTTCTTATCAGCCATTTTTTTTATTAATTTATTTTTTTATTAATTTTATAAGTGGATAATTTTCCCACTTGTTTATAAATATGTTATATTTTCACAAAAAACCATTTTTATAAAATTTTTTTAATCTAATAAAAATTTATTGATATCGTCTATTAATAAATTATTTGATTTTTTAGTTGATTCAGTAAATGGTTTTGCTTCCTCTTTTTCTTTAAACATCCAAGAACCTGGGGTACTTGGTGAAGTTACCACATCCCAACAAATGATTTCAAAATCATCTTGTACTATATGGTCACCATTAATTTGTTTAAGAGAACCAACACCTCTTGATGATACACCAATCATGATATTATTTCTAATAAGGTTAGCGACTTCATCACCCTTAGTAGATACAATACCGTAATTTACATACCCAGGTGACATAAGGATTTCCATCTTACCCATTAGGGTTTTACCTTCCCACCATGTTTCAAGTATATTGTGTGAAATTCTATCACCAGCAATGATTGAAGATTCTGGGTGGTCTAATTCACCAATAGCTCTTCTTTCTTTAATTAATTGTTGATACCTTTCAACTTCTCTCTCAAGAATTTCTCTTGGGTAGATTCTTCCGTTCCTGTTCTTAACCCCCCACTTTTGTAATACCACATATAACTCTAATGGGTCGGTGATAATTTGTTGACCCTTCTCCAACTTCTTAATTTCATTAATGAAGTTTTTGTTTCTTTCATCACTTGGTGAGATGTATCCAGCATCTTGTTCGATTAAATAACCGAAGCCAGCATTACCAGGTTTTATAATTTTTATATCAGACATATCTATTTCTTTAATAATAAATATGTTGTTGATAATAAAAAAACCCCGATTATTAAATCGAGGTTCTTATTTAAGATTTTGTTTTGTGAAAATCAAAATAAATTGTGTTATCTAGAACTTCACAAATTATATCATTTAATATATTATCTAAATTCTCTTGTATTAACTTTTCTTGTAACTTAAATGTGTGATTTTGAAAAAGCGTTATCTCACAATTCATATAACTCCTTTTCCCATATTCAATACCAGATTCCCTCATATCGAAATCTACAATAGTTCTTTTAACTTGGAATAAGTCTGAATTTAAATCTTCAAAAAGTTTGACCTTAAGTCTCTTTGTTAAATGTCTAATGGCTTGGGTGTAATCTTCAATATTTTCATCCTTTGGTTCTCCCCATGCTGAAATGTTTATATATAAACTCTTTGGGTTTTTATTGTCCACGGTACCGTAAACTACATTGTAATTCATATAACTTTTTTTTATTAATTGCTTACCAGTTTTAATTATCATATTGTCATTATTTTTATTAACAATAACTAATATTTTTTAAAAAGTCAATAACGTAATTTATTTGGTTATAACATTAATTTTGTTTGAATAATGCTATGAAAACACCAAAAGCGATTTGAACCACAGCCCATACCGTAGTAGCCACAGTCTTAAATGTATTAAGTGCTGCAACATCTTTTTTCATTTCTTTAAGGGTGTTGGGTGATGCCACATCATCCATATAACGCTTCCATTTACCAATAGCTTCAACTTCTTTCTCTAATGCATCAATCTTACTTAACTTAATGTTAATTTCGTTAAGTGTTTCTTGAATTTTTTCATCATTTTCATTAAGTCTTTCTAATTCAGCTAAAACTAGTTTAGAATATTCATTCCACCCATTTTGCGTTACACCGTTTTTATTAATATCCATTTTTACAAATTAGTTAAATCAACATGCATTCCAACCATTCTCACGGGTTTACCTTCACTATCCCATTCGATAATTTTACCCCTACATAGAATCTTGACTAAATGCCCATTTTTATGTTTATAATGCGCAACAATCTTAAATGGTACTTCACCATCACTCTCAATATGAGCATCAAGTGTTTGACCCATTTTTTCTAAATCCTCTGGTACGATAAGTTCTTCCCATGTTCTTGGACTATTTCTTAACTCATGATTTTCGTAACCCAATTGTTTTTTATAAGTGGTACTTAGAAAAGCTGTATCCTCTTGTAAATTCCAATCCCATAAACCATCAGAACTAGCATCGACTATTGCTTGTAGAATTTCTGTTCTACTAAATATATTCTCATCTCTTTTAGTTAACTCTTTAACAAGAGATTTTAATTTTTTTAAATTGTCCCCTTTTTTCATAATTTCTGCCATGCTATAAATCAGTTATGTCAACGTGAGTACCAACCATCCTAACTGGATTTCCTTCACTATCCCATTCAATAACTTTACCACGACATAGAATTGTTACAACATGACCATCCTTATGATTATATCTCGCTGTAACGGCAAATGGGTACTCACCCTTACTTTTAAAATGTTTCTCGACCTCCTCAAACGTTAATGCTAAATCCTCTTCAAAGATTAAATCTTGCCAAGCAGACGGATGGTTTTCCATTTCATCTTCAGCATAACCAAGTTGAGATTTAAATCCTGGGCTTAAGTATTCATAACCCTCTTTAATATTCCAATCCCAATAACCATCAGTTGCTGTTTCTAGTATTAATTCCAATAATTGTTTAGATTCAATTATGTCAGAATCTTTAATACTAAGTTGCTCAACCAACTCACGAAGTTTATCTATATTGTTTGACTTCTGAAACATAGTTATTATTATTATTATTTTTTTAAATCATTCTTTAAATTAAGAATTTTAGTGATATCGTTTTCAAATGTATCAGCATTGTATGTTCTATCTAAAAGATTTTCTTTTGCAGCTAAAAGACTTTCCTTGATAGTTACATCAGCATCCTTTAATTTTTCATTGATTAAAGAAATACAATCTTTTACACCTTCTTTTAATAAGTCTTCTCTACTTTCTTTATCACTCTCAAGAATAGTTTTAACAACTTTCATCATCGATTCATCTAATTCAGCATAAGTTTCATTAAATTTATCTATAGCGATTGTTGCTAATAATTCATTTGAGACTCCGTTCCCCTTAACTTCTTCCTTAATGATATTAGTCTTAACAAATTGAACCGTTTCATGTAATGAATCAACGTAAGTATCAACATCCTTAGAAAAAATAAGGTTAGATATATTTTCGTGAAGACTCTTCTCATTGTAATCTTCTTCTATATTTCCACCCTTACTCAACTCAAATAATTTTTGGTTGGATTCAAAAATAGATTTTTTATCATAATCTTTTAAAGATTCTAAAATCTTTTTAATTTTTTCTGTAGCTTTTAATTCATTTTCTTCTACCATAGACTCAATCTTTGTATAAACATCGAATTGAGTTTTAAGAACTTTATTCTCCTTAAGCATTTTGATGTATTTCTTAAAAAGAGTTTTTTTAGTGTCATTTTTTTCAGAAATCCCTTCAGCTAATATAGTGTTGAAAATATTTTTAAGTTTACCAAAATTTTCCATAATTAAACATTTATTAATAAATATCTTTTATTCACGCAAAAACCTTATTCATCAAGCATTTTGTCAATATCGTTAATCATACCATTAATGGTTTCGTTAATTTTAAAATTCTTATCAGAAATATTGACTCTCTCATTAACTATAGTCTCTTTGTTTGGGTTGATTGAATTTAATAACTTACCAAAATAGTTATCTTGATACTTCTTAACCTTCTTATTATATCTTTGTTTATTTTCCGTTATTAATTTTTCAGTTCTTTTTATTGATTCACCAAAAGCAGTTTCTTCTTCACCACCAGCTTCTTCACCACCAGCTTCACCTTCTTCACCACCAGCTTCACCTTCTTCACCGAATCCACCTTCTTCACCGAATCCACCTTCTTCACCACCAGCTTCACCTTCTTCACCGAATCCACCTTCATCACCTTCACCACCGAAGTCTAGGCCACCTCCGCCTCCACCTCCGAAGCCACCTCCGCCTCCGAATCCACCACCAGATTCATCACCTTCACCACCTTCTTCTGAGTTAGACGCACCTTCTTTAGCTGCTTCAATGTCACCATAAATTTTATCAACTTCATCAAATGTACCAGTATGTTTAATAACGTTAGCTGTATTCTCCATTTCAGTAGCAGCAGCCTTTTCCATTCTTTGTTCAAGTAAATCTTGTTTAATTTCATCGTCAGACCAACCAAGTATTTCTCTCTTACCTCTAGTCATAGACATAACACCAAATCCATTACCAGCATCAGAAACAGCATCCTTGTAAAGAGTAACCTTAGCTTGTAATTGTTCAATTTTAAGCATCTCAGCTTGAGTAGATGGGTTGTTAAGTGTGAGTGTGAAATTATCTAATTCATCTTCAAAACCTAATAGGAATAAATGTAATATAGCAATCTTATTTAATTCCATAATCATGGCTTGTTGGATTCTATTTACTGTTCTAGTAAACCTTACATCTTGTAATGCTAAGTTTTTACCCTCCCCCATGGCTTCATCAAACCCTAAGAAAGACTTAGGAACTCTCAATGCTGTGAATAATTTTCTTTGTAGATATTCAATATCAGCAATCTGGTCCAAGTTAGAAGCACCTGGAAGTGTATCGATTGGGTTAGGCGCATCTTCACTTCTTACTGGGATAAAGAAATCTTGGTCATTAGCCATTTGATTATACTTCAAATCAATTTGACCAGTTTGTGGGTCAATAATTGGCATTCTTTTAAACCTGTTAGCGATTTCATCTACGTAAGAAGGTACATCTTCATCATCAATGTTACCAACATAAATCTTATATACTCTTCTCTCTGGTGCTCTTGTTACCCTGTAAATAAGCATAGCATCTTCAGATAAAAGAAGTTGTTTCCAAATTCTTCTAGCCTTCTCCAATACAGAAGTACCGTATGGTAATTTTCTATCATCACCAAGAAGTCTAAAGTGCGCTATTTGCCATGAATTAAATTCCATGTCTCTACCTCTCCAATGGAACTTAACTGGTGGTGCAGCTTCTTTATCTTTATTAGCTAAACCATTAAATAAATCACCTTCTCTTCTTTCAATTTCAAAGTTAGGTAATTGTCTAGCACCAAGTACACCATTAGAATCATCAATATTAAGGAATACGAAATTATCCCCATATTTACAAGTGTTTCTAGTCCACATCGGTAGTGACGTATGGATATCAAGTCTATTGAAAAATAAATCTTCTAGGATAGTTTTAACTCTATCAGAATTAGAATAAACGTTAAGCATTCTACCCTTGTCATTAACAGTGGTAGATTCTTCCATCATGATATCAAGTGCGGCAGATATTTCTGGGTAAAACTCCATACTCTCAAAATCACTGTAACTACCAATACGAGTAGTTTCATAATGAATTGATTGTTGAAAAAGTTCTCCATCAACTTTTCTCCACATCCCACCAATGTACTTATTTTGTTGCGCTTGTTTCTTAGCAATCTCATAATCTTGTTTATTTTGTGTTTTTAATAAAACATCATTACCAATAGAATATCTATTAGTTTGATTTTTAGGTACATTGACACCATCTGTTGTGAAGATGGTATTTAACCTTTGAAATATTGTCATTTTATTTTTAGCCATATTATTAATTTTTCTTAAGTATAATCAAATTTTTAAAAAATTAAATGGTTATTTTACATAATCACATTGCACATAGGCCTCACGTTCAGCTTGACCATTAATTAAAACAATCACATAAGAATATGTTGTTTTAAAATCATTACCTTGACTACCAATTGGTGCAACACAAAAATATTTTTTACCACCAGAAGTTTGATTTACTTTACTAGCATTTTTCTTATTACTAGTGTCTGGACACCACTTATATAGTTTACCACCCTTTTGTGTACCATTTTTCCTAGTAAACCCCTTACCGCAATTACTCATAATTTTATTATTTTAATCCGCTTAACACCCATAAATAATCCCCTCTTGGGTCTTGCATATTTTTTGATGTGTTTCTATCGAATTTAGGTTTCGGACTTGCTTTTTTACCTCTATTAGCTTGTGACACAAATCCAGTGTTATAATTGTCACCATTTTTATTATTACCATCAGTTCCACCAACTTTCCAACTACTAAGCATGGCTTTACTTTGTTTTTCTAATTTTTCTAATTTTTTGAATGAATGTTCTAATACCCATAATGGCATAGCAAAAGCCATAAGTAAATCATCATGGTAACCATCCATGTGGTCAGCCTTACCATTCTTATAGATAAATGTTTTCATTTCAGATGTAGTCCTTCTAGACCTTATTTTAATACCATTACTTCTAATCATAAACTCTAAGTGTGCAATCATAGGTGTTCTTACACCATTAATATTAAAGCCTGGTATCTTACTATCTTTGCTATGAAAATCTAGTTGGCCCTTTTTACTATTAAGTACCTTACCTCTAGGTTCATCATAATGTAAATACTTATAGTCTAACTCAATTAGTTTTAATACGGTTGATACACCCATACCACCAGTAATATCAACCACAGTATACGCTTTGTATAAATTACCATATTCGTAAACTAATTCAGCAAGTAAATCTGGTTGTATCTTACCTTGATATTCCATTACTTGGTCCATAGTTGTGAAGTCAATAATAACTATTGTTGAACTATCTTCACCATCACCCCTAGCAACATCAACCCCCATAATATATTGATGACCTTCAACTGGTTTTTCCCAAATCCAGAATTCCTTTTCTCTACCATCAACCCATGTTGGGTCTTTTACATTATTTTCTTCATGGAATACAATATCCTCATCTTGTATAACATTACCACCAGACCCAAGAAATGATACATCAAGCTCTTGTGCAATCTTTCTTGAGTTATTATTAAGAGTCATACACATATTTTCGTACCATGTAGAAGTTGGTTTATAACCATCTTTAATTTTTTTCTCATAGTTATCAACTATAAATTCAACTTCCTTAATTTCTTCTACGATGTCACCAGCTTCATTTTTCTTAATCCATCTAAGGTCTTTATTATATCTAGGGTCCTCAAACCAACGCATCTCAACAATGTTATAATTGTTTTTACCCGTTTTAGATTGTTCGTATGTCTTATAATAAAGTGGGTCCATACCATTTGGTGTGGATATAAGCATTACCCTACCACCAGTGGCACATGATGACATAGCAGCAGCATAAACTGCATCACCATTGTCAATAAATGCTGCCTCATCGAAAACAAGGTAAGTTGGTGTATAACCCCTAAGTGCATCTTCAGAAGTAGCAACAGCAATAATTTGTGTTCCATTTGGTAATTCAATTTCTATCTTAGAGTTCGATATAAATATATCCCTCTTTTCATTTTCTTCAGAACCATAATAATCTGGTCCCCAAATCCATCTAGGTAATTGGGTTAAATAATCCTTAATACCTCTAACAAATTTTTGAGCTAATTTTAATTTATTGGCAATGATTAATATGGTTTCTGGGTTATCTGGGTCACAAAACCCAGCTTTAATAGCCATATAAGCTTGTGTGGTTGTAGAAATCCCCGCCTGTCTAGGCTTTGTTACCAAATTATATGGGTTCTTTTCATACGCCCTTACAATTTGCTTTT